>WNGD01000166.1_pt1 | contig 74614 bp, 73 predicted proteins | sample 5400671 | NCBI WGS metagenome assembly WNGD01 (sample SAMN13153369, study PRJNA577476) | soil metagenome | isolation source: 40 cm soil or saprolite under grassland replicate 2 | place: USA:California | collected 2016-06-15
TCGGCAACCACTGGCTGGAGGTGCTGTGGCACTGCCTGCACAAGGGCGTGCTCTACAACGAGGCCACCCACGTCGCCAACCGCAACCGCGCCCACGGCCGCGCTGCCTGAACCCGAGGTTGACAAAGGGTGTCTCACGGGACCTCCCTCGGGGCCGAGACCGCGCGGACGCGGATGGTGAGCGGCGGCTGGTTGGGCAGGAGCACGTGCAGCAGGGTGAGCCTGACCTGACCGGTCAGGACCACCGCGACCTGGGGCGGGTCCGCGTCGACCTCGACCGCGGGCGGCGCCACCAGCGGCACGCCGCGCTGGTGCGCCAGGCTGTCGCGCACCCGCTGCCCGGCCACGGCAGGGTCGAGCACGAGCTCGCCGGTGTCGCGGAACCGGGCACTGTCGACCCCGGTCGCGCCAGCGATGGCGGCGGCGTCGGCTGCGTCGGCGAGCAGTTGCCTGGCGCCGACCGCACGCCACAGGTCGAGGCTGAGCCCGCCCACGAACAGCAGCAGCACGGCGAGCCCGAGCAGCCAGATGGTGATCGACCCGCGCTCCTCCCCGCCGGGGCCCGTCCGCGGTCCGCGCGCCATGACGATCATGGTCCCTGGGGGAAGGATCGGTAGTCGTCGACCCGCTCGGCGTGCACGGCGGTCCACGACCAGCTCCCTACGCGGCCGACCAGCGGGATCACCATCATCGGCATGCGCACGGTGACCCGGGAGACGACCGTCTGCCCGCCGGCGAGTCCCCCTCCAGCCGAGAAATCGGGGCCGCGCACGTCGTCGAGGGAGACGCCGTAGTTGCTTGCCACCTGGTCGACCGCGGCCTTGGCCGCTGCCACGCCGGCGCTCCAGGAGTCGGCGAGCACCACCTCGCGGGCGCTCTCGTTGGCGGCGCGCTGGGCCATGGCCTGGCGCTCCGACCAGGTCGGCAGGGCCAGGACCAGCAGCGTCACCGGCAGGATGATCACGCACACCCCGAGCACGAACTCCGAGGCGATGAACCCTCTCTGCGCCCGGTTCACCGGAGCGCTCCCTGGGAGCCCAGGACCGTGGTCGTCGGCGCGCTGAACGGCTCCTTGACGGCGGCGGCGCTGAGGGCGACGGGCCAGTCGGGCATGAGCGGGAGCCAGCTCGGCAGGTAGCCGCTGGCGCTGGCGCGGACCTGGCCGGCGACGAGCCCGCAGCGCAGCGAGACGTGCGCGCCGACCGGCCCGCCGAGCAGCGAGTGCCTGACCTCCTCGGCGGCCTGCTGACAGGTCGCTGCCGAGCCGCTGGCCCGGCTGCCGCTGCGCACGCCCTCGTCGAGCGCCGAGCGGATCACGCCCCGCCCGTACTGGTACACGATGGCGTTGCAGAGCATCACGAACAGCAGCAGCGAGAACGCCACCGCCAGCACGAACTGGGCGGTGACGAAGCCGCCGACACGGGACGCCGGCAACGGACGGCGCAGCCACCAGCGCATCGGGAGCCTTCCTAGCCCTGGCTGGTGATCTGGTCCTGCATCCACCTGACGATGTCGAGGCCGAAGGCCCGCATGGCGGCCCAGATGGCGATCAGCGCTACCACGGCGAGCGCGGCGCCGGCAAGGCCCTCCGCCGTGGAGAACCCGCGCTCGGCACCGGTGGGGCCGCCGCGGCGGCACGCGTGCCCGACTCCCGTCAGCAGCTGGCCGGCGGCGGCCTGGAGCCGCACGAACATCCAGAAGGGCATGTGCTTCCTCCTTCCATGCTCACCGCCCCGTGAGCCCTCCGAACACGATCGATGGCAGCGGCGCCGCCACGAACAGCAGCAGCACCGGCGCGAGGATGACGACGATGGGGATGATGGTTGCCGCGCGCTGCCTGGTCGCCAGGCGCCGCAGGTCCTCGCGGCGCTGGCTGTGCAGGTCGCGGCTCAGGTCCATGAGCCCGCGGGCCAGGTCTGCCCCGTGCTCCGCGCTGGCCGCCAGCAGCCGGTAGGTACGCGCCGCGTGGGGCTCGGCGCTCTGGGCTGCGGCGCGGGTGAGCGCGGCGCTGATGCGCACACCGCTGCGGTGCGCGCGCAGCACCTCGGCCAGCTCGGCGACGACCGCGCCGCTGCCGCGTTCGACCACCCGTTGCAGCGCCTGGATCACGCCGCCGCCGACGCGGACGTGCATGGCCAGCAGGTGGTTCACGGTATACAGCTCGACCCGCATTTCCTCGCGCCGGCGGGTGATGAGCCGGTCGAGCCGGCCGCGCGGCCAGGCCAGGCCGAACACCAGCCCGATGGCGCCGACGGCCAGCGCGGGGGCGGCGGTGTGGCCGATCAGCAGCCCGAGGCCGAGCCCCCCGGCGCTGGCGACCGCGGCGGTGGTGACCACCTGGACCCGGTACTGCAGGGCGCGCCTGGCCTCTGGCACGTCGCCGAGCACGCCGGCGTGCTTGAGGCGGAGCAGCAGGCGCTCGTCCCCGCCGCGGTCGACCAGCCCGCCGAGCGCGTCGGCCAGCCTCAGCACCATGGGGCCGAGCAGCCGCACCAGGACGGAGTCGGAGCGATCGACCGCCGAGTCCGACAGCACCAGCGTGTCGGGCCGGCGGCCCAGCGCGCTGCGGCTGGAGATCGTGTACGGGCGCACCCTGGCGCCGAGCCGTGCCGGCGGCCGCACGACCCTCCAGGCGATGCGCGCCACCGTGAAGCCAGCCAGCAGCGAGGCCAGGATCACCCGGGGACCGGCAAGCTCGACGGGCACGGGGATCACCTCCGCTCCTCAGCGGCGGCCGGTGTCGCCGGCGAGCCGAACACCCTGGGCTCGCCCCGGAGCCGGGCGAAGCGCTGCACCAGCCACAGGCCGACCAGGCTCCAGATCGCGGCGACCACCACGATCACCAGCCCGCCCGGCGAGCGGTAGAAGCCCTGGAACGGCCCGGGCCTGGCGACCAGCAGGAGGAGCACGAACCACGGCAGCGCGAACACGATGCGGGCGTTGATCTTGCCCTCCAGGGCGTTGGTCTTGATCTCCTCCTGGGTGTTGAGGTCGTCGGTGGTGGCCTCGATCAGCTCCCCGAGGATGCTGAGCAGCACCTGGCCGCCGCGGCGCTGCGCCAGGATGAGGACCTCGATCACCCGGTCGGAGGTGGAGTGGGCAAGCTCCTCCTTCATGACCTCCAGCGCGGGGATCGGGCCGAGCGCGCGGGACAGCATCGGGAAGCGGGCGAAGGCGACCCGGATCGGCGCCGGTCCGACCTCGGCGAGCTCGCCCAGGGCACGGTCGAGCGAGAGCCCGGCGGCGATCGAGCTGGACAGCTCGCGCAGGGCGTCCGGCCAGGCAAGCTGCACCGCGCGCAGGCGGGCGGCGCGCTGCCTGGCAAAGAAGGCGCCCGGCAGGCAGCCAAGCGCGATCGCCGGCATCAGCGCCACGCCGGGTGTGCGGGTGAGGGCGCTCAGCATCAGGAAGGCGAGCAGCCCCACCGCGATCGAGCCGGTCACGAATTGTCGCGGGCTGAGCCTCGCGCCGGCCTGGTCGAGCCACAGCTGCCAGCGTCCGGGGCGGCGCCGCGAGCCGGGCGCGGCGCCGAGCCGGCGCAGCGGCGAGACGCCCAGCACCAGGCCGGTCGCCAGGTAGGCGAACGCGCCGCAGGCGAGCGCGGCCAGCAGGATCATGGCGCCAGCTCCTGCTGGTAGAAGCCCTCGCGGAGCTCGAACGGCGAGATGCGCCCTTCGAGGATGCCGGAGACGCTGAGTCCGCGCGGCAGGGCGCGGTCGACGACCTCGGCGTTGTGCGGCATGGTCCCGGTCCACACCAGCGGCTTACCGAGCGCCTCGCGCCGGAACAGCACCTCGTGGCTGAAGTCGTCGTGGAGGCTGGGGACCAGCTCGATGATCTCCCTGGTCTGGCGCAGCAGGCCGGCGGGCCGCGGCGCCGGCGGCCGGCCGGCCAGGCCCAGGTCGGAGCCGCTGGCTCCCGAGGTGGTGCCGTCGCCCTCCTGGACCTCCAGGTGCATCACGTACTTGATGGAGGAGGCGAGCACCTCGCGCACGTCGGAGGACTTCACGTTCTCACCGGCCATGATGGCCGCGTTGACCAGGGCGGTCAGCGCGTCCCGGGCAGAGTTGGCGTGGACCGTGCAGGCGAAGCCGCAGCCGGCGTTGACGGCCCGCACGATCTCGAACGCCTCGGCGCCGAGCACCTCGCCGACCACGATGTAGTCGGGGCGCATCTTGAGCACGAACTTGATCAGGTCGCGCAGGGTGATCTCGCCCTCGCCGGCCAGCGAGCGCGCCCGCGACTCCAGGTAGGAGATGGTGGGCCGTTCGTCGATCAGCTCGCGGGTGTCCTCGACCACGCGGATGCGCCGCTGCGGCGGGACCGCCGCCAGCACCGCGCCCAGCATTGAGGTCTTGCCGGCGAACGGCGGCCCGGAGACCACCAGCGACAGCCGGGTCTGCGCGATCGCCCATAGGAAGCCCGCCGCGGGCCAGGTCAGCGAGCCGCGCCGCACCATGCTGGCCAGCGACTCGTTGCGGAGCTGGTGGAAGCGGATCGTGCAGGAGAGCTTGTCGGCGACCGGGGGGATGGCCGCCGACAAGCGGGCGCGCCCGCCGAGGACCCGGGCGTGGACCATGGGGTTCTGGGTGTCGAGATGGCGCTGGGTGGCGGCCAGCAACCGGTCGATGGCCTGGCGGTTCTCGTCCTGCGTGGTGGGGGCGACCAGCGTCTGGCGGCGGCCGCTGGAGTCGACGTACATCACCAGGTCGCCCTCGATCTCGATCTCCTCGATTCCAGGGGCGTCGAACAGGCCGCTCAGCGGACCGAAGCTGGTGATCGAGCGGACCACCCGCTCGGCGACCGCGTCGACGTCGCCGAGGCCGCGGCGCTCGCTGGCCGCCGCGCTGCGCTGCCACTGGCGGATCGCCTCCTCGGTGCGGTGGCGGATGGCGCCCTCGTTGGCGGGGTCGACCCGCTGGTCCTCGATCCAGCGCAGCACGGTGGCGCGGATCTGGTCGTAGGCGCTGGGGAGGGTCACCTGGCAGCCCCCCTCCGTCCGGCCCGGCGCGCGGCGCGCCCGCGGCCGATCCACCCGCCCCGGCCGCGGCCCGACCAGGTGACCGGCGCGACCGGCAGCTCCGCGCCAAGTGCCTGCACGGCCTTCTGGAACGGGCCGCTCGGCACCGTGTGCCCGTTCCAGACCGCCTCCTCGACCCGCTTGTCGGCCGGTACCAGGTGCAGCGAGGACGGCAGGAAGCTGCGCAGCACCTCGCGCTCCAGCTCGCTGCGCTTGAAGACGCCCGCGGGCGCCTGGTTGAGCACCACGTGCAGTGGCTTGGACCTGGCGAGGTCGCCGTGGTCGCCGAGCCACACCAGCAGCCGCGAGAGGCCGATCGGGGTGGCGCCGGCGACCACCACGAGCTGGTCGGCGCCACCCAGCATGGCGCGCGCGATGCCGTAGCGGGCGAGCCCGCCGGGGGCGGTCACCTCCTCGACGCTGGGGCCGGCGTTGACCAGCACCTGGGCGTGGGTCCTGGCCAGCTCGCCGACCACCTCGGCAACCGAGTCGGGGCGCAGGTCCGGCCAGTCCCTCGGGTTGGCGAGCCCGCACAGCAGCTCGAAGCCGCCGTCGCGCTCGGGCAGCGCCACCAGCGCCTCCTCGAGGCTGCCGACGCCGCGCTCCAGGGCGTCGACGGCGTTGCGCAGGTTGGGCACCAGCGGCTGGGCCATGCGCTGCGCCAGCGCCGGCGCGACCTCGTCGGCGTCCACCAGCACGGTGCGCTCGCGGCGGCCGCTGAGCACCCCAGCCAGTGCCAGGGCGACCTCGGTGGCGCCGGCGCCGCCGGAGACGGCCAGCGCCACCGTGACCAGTCCGCGCGCAGGCTGCCCTGCCGGCCGTTCGCGCGGCGGCGGCTCGGCGTCGCCGGGCAGCTCGTGGCCGAGCTGGCGGGCGATCGCGGCGAAGGGGTCGTCGGCGCCAGCGGCCTGTGTGGGCGCCAGCGCGACGATCGCGTCGACCAGCTCCTCTGGCGTGGCGCTGTCCGGGATGGCGGCGTCCACGCCGAGCCGGCTCAGCGTCTCTCGGGCCTGGTGGTCGCCGGCGGCGTGGACGGCGATCACCCGCCGGTCCCTGCGGTGGAGCTCGGCGATCATGCGCGGCGTGAGCACGCTGGCGGTGTCGTCGACCACCAACACGGCATAGCTGCACTCCAGTGCGTCCTCGTCCAGCAGCACCCGCGTGCGGACCAGCGCGCCGCCGTGGTCGGCGACGTGCCGGAACAGGCGCTGTGCCCACGTCCGGTGCGACACGCCGATGGCGATCTCGACGGGCCTGCTCATCAGGCTGCCGCCTCGGTCCGCCGGCTCACGGCCCGCCACCGCCTGCTCCCGCCCCGCCGCCGTCGGTGGCCCCGCCGTCGCCGGGCGCGGTCCCGGCACCCACGCCGCCGTCCGGGGCGCCCGCCGCGGTCCCGCCGGAGGTCGAGGCGCCGCCGGAGGCGTGCGCGTCGGCACCGGTGGAGCGGACGAGCTCGAAGCGCCCGCCGCGGATGGCGGCGGCCAGGCGCAGCGCCTGCCTGGCGTCGACCGCGACGGTCAGGCTCGACGAGCTGGCGGCGGCGCCGATCACGCCGCTGTCCGGCCGGTTGACCGCCAGGACCTCGGCACCGGTGACGACGTAGCGGGCCTGGCCGCCCTCGTCGACCTCGATCACGTCGAGGCGATCGCCGGCGGCCAGGGCGCCGCCGACCGCGTGGGAGGCCTCGACCGGGATGCTCATCGCCCGCAGCGCCGACGGCGCGGCCGGCGGCCGCAGGTCGCCGCGGCTGAGCAGCTCGCCCGGCTGGAGCGTCCGGGTGGCGATCCAGCCGCGGAAGCGGCCGAGCGCCGCCGGGTCGATCAGACGGCCACGGACGTCGCCGGGCACCTGCACGCCGACCGTGCGGAGCGCGCTGGCCTCCATGGTGGTGCCTGCGCGGATCTGGACGCCGACGGCTGCGGCACGGAAGGTGACGTCCCGCTCGCGCAGCACGCTGAACACCAGCACGGTGGCCAGCAGCCCGGCAAGGAGGGTGACGACGTGGCCGAACGACAGCCTCGACCGGGAGGCTGGCCGTCTGGGGCCGCCGGCCGGCCCGGAATGCGCCGCCGGCGCCGCGGTGTCTGGAGTCTGCATCGTGACTCCCAGGAATCGGTCAGGAGGTCGCGCAAGCGGCTCCACCCGGCTCGACTGAGCCGAGAGCTTCGCTTGGCTTCATCTGGTATCGGCGGAGAGTCTGACCCATGATCTTTGTGGTGGGAAGAGTGATTGTAGATGCTTTCGCGCATTGACAACGTGGCGCGCAGCCGCTGAGATCAGCTCGCGGACCGGTCTTCCTGGAGGCGCGCGATGAGTGCAGAGCAGAGGATCGTGCATCACAGTCCCTACCCGGACGTTCAAATCCCCGACGTGGCCCTGCACGAGGCGGTGCTGGCGACCGCGGCCGAGCGCGGGGACCAGCCGGCGCTCATCGACGGACCGACCGGGCGGACGATCACCTACGGCCAGCTCGCCGGCGGCGTGCGCCGGGCGGCCGCCGGCCTGGCGGCGCGCGGCTTCGCCAAGGGCGACGCGTTCGCGATCTACCTGCCGAACGTGCCCGAGTACGCGGTCGCCTTCTACGCGGTGTCCACCGCCGGCGGCGTCTCGACCACCATCAACCCGCTCTATACCGCCGACGAGCTGGCCAACCAGCTCAACGACTCGCGCGCCCGCTTCCTGCTGACCGCGCCTCCGTTGCTGGAGCGTGCCCGCGCGGCGGCGGAGCGCTCAGGGGTCGAGGAGATCTTCGTGCTCGGCGAGGCCGAGGGCGCGACCCCGTTCGCGGCGCTGCTGGCCGCCGATGGAGAGCCGCCGGCCGTCGACATCGACCCCGCCAACGACGTAGCCACGCTGCCGTACTCCAGCGGCACCACCGGACTGCCCAAGGGCGTGATGCTGACCCACCGCAACCTGGTCGCCAACCTCTGCCAGACCGACCAGCTCCTGGCCCAGGGCCCCGACGACCGCATCATCGCCGTGCTGCCGCTCTATCACATCTACGGGCTGACGGTGCTGATGTGCGGGGCGGTACGCAAGGGCGCCACGCTGGTCACCATGCCTCGATTCGACCTCGAGGAGTTCCTCCGCCTGATCCAGGACCACCGCGTCACCCAGGCGTTCCTGGTGCCGCCGATCATCCTCGCCCTGGCCAAGCACCCGCTGGTCGACAAGTACGACCTGTCGTCGCTGAAGACGGTGCTGTCGGGCGCGGCGCCGCTGGACGCCGCCCTGGAGGCCGCCGCCGCCGAGCGCATCGGCACGCTGGTGACCCAGGGCTGGGGGCTCACCGAGACCAGCCCGGTGGCCACCACCAACCTCGGCGGCGAGCCGCGGCCCGGATCGGTCGGCCGCCTGCTGCCCAACACCGAGATGCGCGTGGTCGACCCGGCCAGCGGCGCCGACCGGCCCGTCGGCGAGACCGGCGAGCTGGTGGTGTCCGGTCCGCAGGTCATGAAGGGCTACCTCGGGCGCCCGGAGGAGACGGCGGCCATGCTCGACCCGGATGGCTGGCTGCACACCGGCGACCTCGGCTACGTCGACGGCGACGGCTACTGGTACGTGGTGGACCGCGTCAAGGAGCTGATCAAGTACAAGGGGCTCCAGGTCGCTCCGGCCGAGCTGGAGGCGGTGCTGCTCAGCCACCCGGCGATCGCGGACGCCGCCGTGGTGCGCGCGGCCGACGAGGAGGCCGGCGAGGTGCCCAAGGCGTTCGTGGTGGCGCGCTCGCCGCTCACCGAGGCCGAGGTCATGGCCTACGTGGCCGAACGGGTGGCGCCGTTCAAGAAGGTCCGCATAGTCGAGTTCGTGGACGAGATCCCCAAGGCGCCCTCCGGCAAGATCCTCCGCCGCGTGCTGGCGAACCGGTAGGGCGGCTCAGGCGGGCGAGCCGGTGAGGCATTCGGCGGCTCTACACACTTGGGTCGATATCCGATCCTTATAGGTACGTAGTTCACGATCGGTCGCGGTCGTGTAGGGTTCTACTCTTCATGGTGGCACGAGTGCGGCCGGATTCGGCTGGCATCCCGCCCGCCCCGGCGCCCCCAGCCGGGAACAACGGGCAATCCTCGCTGCCGGGTGAGCAGGCTCCCCGGTCGGCAGCCGACGCTGCCCTGCCACAGGAAGTCGAGCGCTCCTCGCTGGGCCGCTTCTCCACCCTGCTCGGCCAGCCCTACCAGCGCCTCAAGGTGGCCGTCCTGCGCGAGCTGAGCTCCCTGCCGACGCCGCACTGGCCGCTGGTCAGAGCCGAAACGGTGCTGGACTGGCTGGAGCCGTCCGAGGCGACCAGGCTGCTGGACGAGCTGCGCGAGGAGGAGCTGCTGGTGCCCGCCCCAGGCGGCAACTGGCGGCTCTCCGAGGAGGCCCAGCTCGTGGCGGCCGTCTGCGCCGTGCTGGCGGTGCAGAGCATCGAGCCGGAGCGGGTGGCGCGGGTGCTCTGCGCAGCGACCAGCCTGGCGCTGGCCGCCGGCACCGACGACGAGTCGGCGATCGCGCCGTTCCTGGCGGCGGTCGACCTCCTGGACGCCGACTTCGACACGCTGCTGGCGCTGATCGACCTCGGCGACGTCCCGGCCCTGCGCAGCATCTCCAGGCAGGCCCAGGCGCACGCAGCCGACCTGACCGCCCTGCTGGAGCGCGAGCGGTTCGCGCTGGAGACCCTGCGTCTCACCTCGGCGACGCGCGCCGGCCTGGAGCGCGCGCCCGCCCTGGCCAAGCGGGTCCGCGCGCTCGCCGACGAGGTCGAGAGCACCTTCGGGACCCCGGCCAGCGAGCTTCCCCCTGGCGTCATCCCCTTCGACGAGCACTCCCTGCGGGCGCTGGTCTCCTCCACCGACATCCGCCGGCTCGCCAGGCTGCTCCGCGACCGCCTGCCGCTGCCCGCCGCCGTCAGCGCCGGGCGCTCGCAGTTCCGCGAGGCGCTGGTCGCGCTCGAGTCCTGGCTGGAGCGACCGGAGCCGGAGCCAGCCCCGCTGCCGCAGCCACGCCATCTCGACGTCGAACCGATCGACGTGGTGCCCGACTTCGTGGTGGTCGCCGGCGAGGCGCTCCGCTGGCTGGCCAGCATGGACGGCGCCACCCTTGGAAAGTGGGTGGTGGGCGGCACCTGGTCGCAGGCCGTCACCCGCATGGCCGCGGCAGTCGAGGCCTGGTCGCGCTGGGGCCCGGTCGGGGACGGCAGCCTGATGGCCTCCCTGGAGCCGCGTCCCCTGATCGAATCCGTCGGGCACGACGAGGTCGGCGTCGCCAGCCGTACCGGCGTCCGCGGCCTGGCCGCCGAGCAACCCCCCGAGCCACCCACCCCCGAGCCAGACGTCGAGGTCGACGAGGTCCCGGTCGCCGTGCCGCGGACGGACGCCGGCCAGGCCGAAGATCCCCCAGTACGTGAGGAGCCCGACTCTTGAACACCATCGAGCTCTGCCGGGTTCTCCTGGCCGGCTCGGTGCCCGCTGCCGAGGTGCCCGAGCTGACCGACGAAGAGGTTCGCGACGAGGTTCGCCGCCGCCTTGCCGAGGCGGGCTGCGAGCTCGCCTACGCGCCCCGCTCCGACCGCTGGGTGGCCACACTCGGCGGCGCGCTGCCGCGGCTGGAGGACCACGCCGCCGTGATCGACCTCGGCCCCGCCGAGCTGGCCGTGCTGGCGGCCTGCTGGCTGCACCTGCGCTTCCTGGAGGCCGAGCGGGTCCGCCAGTCCGGCGGCGTGGACACGGCCGGACGCGGGGAGCCCTGGCTGGATCCCGACGACCTCGGGATCATGCTCGGCGGGCGGCTCGGAGGCCGCGACCTCGGCGAGGTCCTGGTGCTGCTGTGCCAGGCGGGCTACCTGACCCTGCGCGAGGGGCAGCTCTTCGCGGGGCCGCTGCTGGAGACCTTCGACGACCAGGAGGCCGCCGACGAGGTGCGGGAGCTGCTCGCCCGCAATCAGCGGCTCACCCACCTGCGCGAGCGCGCCGCCGAGTTCCGCGCGGAGGCCGCCGAGCCCGTCACCGACGGCGGCGGATGGAGATCCGCCAGGGCCAGCTACGAGGAAGCCGCCGACGCCGACCCCCCCACGGGCACCATGGCACAGGCGCTCCTGGGGGGCCGTGGGGGGAGCGAGCTCCCCCCACATGGATCGGGGAGCGAGCCCGGTCGAACCAGCCGCTACGGAGACCCCGATGCCTAGACTCGAGGAAGTCCAGTTTGTTCATTGGGGGTCGTTGCGGCCTGATCCGGTGCCGCTGCTGACCGACGGGATCAACGTCGCCACCGGGCCGAACGGCTCCGGCAAGACCTGCTTCCTCGACGGCATCAAGGTGCTGCTCGGCATCACCAGCTTCGCGCTCGGCCGCAGCTCGACCAAGTACATCTTCGACGGCGGCCCCGGCGGGGTCCCGGCCGAACGGGCGCTGCTGAAGGGCACCTTCGCCAACCCGCTGCTGGCCGACCGGGGCGAGCGCATGTTCGCGGCCGTCCCCGGCTGCGAGGACGCGCAGCGCGTCTCGGTGGTCTGCCTGGTGAGCAGGCAGGGCCGCCGCTACCGCGTGCTGCCCGGCAGGATGCGCTGGGGCTTCGAGCGCCCGCTCGACGCCGACCTGGACGCCTTCATGGAGGCCAACCCGGAGCGCGACTGGCTCGGCCCGCGCCTGTACACGGAGCTGCTGGAACGCATCGGGGTCACGCGCGCGCTGCGCGAGGTGCTGGCGATCCCGCAGGGCGCGATCGACCGGATCGTCGAGGAGCGCCCGCCCGGCCTGCTGAAGAACCTGCTGGAGCTGACCGGCGAGGGCGAGGTGCTGGCGGCGGTCCGCTCCGGCCGGGAGGCCACCGAGCGCTCCCGCGCGGCCTACGTGGCCGCCATCGAGCGGGACCGCGCCGAGCAGGAGAAGCTGGTCGAGCTGCAGACGCGCGCGGCCAGGCACCTGGAGTGGGCCGGGCTGCGCGACCGCCTGTCGCTGCTCCAGGAGGTGGCCAGGCCGGCGGCCGAGTACCGCGACCTGGAGGCCAAGGTCGCGCAGGCCCGCGGCGAGCGGCTGCGCAAGACCCGCGAGATCGCCGCCGACAAGGACATGCTGGCCGGGCTCACCGAGCAGGTCCCGGTCCTGGGGGCGCGCGTGGCGGGGCTGGCCGACGAGGCCGAGGAGCTGGTCGCCCGGATCGCCGAGGCGACCGAGGCGCGCGCGCGGCTCGACGGGCGCATCGCCGTGCTGGAGGCCAAGCTCGGCGAGGCCCAGGCCACCGCCACGCGGTTGGAGAGCCTGGCCGGCAGGCGCGCCCCAGCGCAGGCCGAGGCGGACATCACCGCGGCCGAGTCGATGCTGCAGAACGCGCTGGCGCGCCGCCGCGAGGTGGTCGCCCTGCTGGCCAGGCGCCAGGCCGAGGTGGCCGGCCTGCAGCAGGGCGGGTCACCGGCTCCCCCCGAGGTCGAGGCCTTCCGCACCCAGCTCGGCGAGCACGGCATCCAGACGATCCTGGTGGCGCAGTCGCTGGATCTGATGGACGACGCCGAGGACACCGGCGCTCGCGCCGAGGCCGCTCTCGGCGAGGCGCTGTGGGGCCTGGTCGTGCCGTCGGAGGCGTTCCGCGAGGCCACCGCCATGGCGGCCGAGTCCGGCTACCGCTGGCCGATCGTGCGCGCCGGCGCCGGCGACCCGGCCGGGGCGCTGGCCAGGGTGCTCGGCCCCAGCGAGCTGGGCCTGCTGCTGGAGCGGTCGGACGCGCTCGCCGCCCTGGACGCCGGGCAGGCGCACGGCCTGGCCAGCCGCGGCCACCCCGCCGTCACCGCCGACGGCATGCGCTACACCGACGGGCTCGCGCGCCTGCAAGCGCCGGAGCGGCCGGTGCTCGGCCAGTCGGCGCTCCAGCGGAACCTGGCGAGCATCCAGGCCGAGATCACCCGCCTCGCCGACGAGGCGGCCGCGCTGGACGCCAGGGTCCCCGACCTGCGGGCCGCCTGGCACAAGGCGCTCAAGTCGCTGGACGCCGTGCGCGAGCTCGCCAGCCACGACGACAGCGCCGAGGGGGCACAGCGGGCGCTCGACGAGGCGCGCGCCCAGCGCCCCAGGCTGGTGGAGGAGGAGGCCAGCCTCACCCGCCAGTTGCGCGAGCTGGACGAGCAGCGCGGGGCGGCAGGGGCCGAGCTGGGCATGGGCGGCAACATGCAGGCCGAGGTCGAGGGCCGGCTCGCCAAGGAGCTGCCGGAGCTGGCCGACCTGGACGCACGGCTGGCGCAGCTGGAGGTCGACCTGGAGGGACACCGGCTCACCGGTGAGCAGCGGTCGGTGCTGGAGGGCGGCGACCTGCCGGGCACCGAGTCGCTGCTCCGCGACGTGGAGTGGCTCACCGGGCAGGTGGCCGATCACGACCGCTTCCCAGCGCAGGTGCGCGACCCGCTGATCCTGGCCGACCGCGACGCGCAGGCCGCGGTGGTCGAGGAGACCGCGCGGGCCAGTGAGGAGCGACGCATCGACCTGGAGCTGCAGCAGCACCGGGTGGACGACTCCAGGGCCCGCTTCGACGAGCGCGTGCGCGAGGTGGCCGAGCGGATCAGCGTCGAGTTCGGCCGCATCTGCGAGATGGCCGGATGGAAGGGCGAGCTGCTGCTGATCAACGCCGACCGGCCGGACGACTACGGCATCGACGTGCTGGTCGCGCAGCGGCCGGGCGAGCGCCTACGCTCCTACCGGGACGCTGCGCACTCCGGCGGCCAGCGCGCCACCATCGCGATCGTGCTGCTGCTGGCCACCATGGGCGCCGCCGACGCCGCCGACCTGCTGATCATGGACGAGCACATCGCCCACCTCGACTCGACCAACATCGACCACGTTGCCGCGCTGATGCACGCGCTCGGCGGCCGGGTGCAGTTCCTGCTGGCCACCCCGACCAACGCCGAGTCGCTGCGGCTGTCCTGGTGCGACCTCCAGCTCGCCTTCCTGCCCCGCGACCCGGGACGGGCCTACAGCCCCCCCATCCGCCTGCTCTCCCGTCTGGGGGTCGGCGACCTGCGGGAGCGCCTCCCCGACGGCGAACTGGTCGCCTAGCGCCGCGCCTAGCGCCGCGCCTAGCGCCGCGCCGCCGGGGGTCCCTTCGCCGCCCACACGCGTGCGCCTGGAGCTGGCGGCCGCCATCCGCGGTCTACGTTGGCGCGAGCCAGCGCGGGCTCAGGCGGCCTCGTCGGTGCCCGCGGCGGTGGCGGGGACGGGCTGGCGGGCGTCGATGGCGCGCTCGGCGTCGATGGCGCGCTCGGCGTCGATGGCGCGCTCGGCGGCGCGCTTGCGCTCGGCGCGCTCGGGGCGGACCAGGAGGGCGACGCCGGCGGCGACCAGGCTCGACAGGCCGGCGAGCAGCACGCTCGACCGGGGCCCGTAGCGCTCCGACAGCCAGCCGATGATTATGGCCCCGATCGGGGTCGATCCCAGGAGCAGCAGGCCGTAGATGGACATCACGCGGCCGCGCATCTCCGGCGCCGACCCGAGCTGCACGGTGGTGTTGGCCGTGGAGATCCAGGCGATGCTGAAGAACCCGATCGGCAGCAGCACGATCGCCGCCAGCACCGGGCTCAGCAGGAACGCCATCACCAGCGAGCTGACGCCGAAGCCGACGATCGACCACAGCAGCAGGCGCTGCGAGGGCTTGCCGCGGCTGGCGGCGGTCAGCGCGCCGGCGACCGAGCCGGCCGCCATCACCGAGGCGAGCACGCCGTACAGGCTCGGGCCGCCGTGGTAGGTGAAGCGGGCCAGCAGCGGCAGGGCGACGCGGAAGTTCAGGCCGAGCGTGGCCACCACGCCCATGAGCAGGATCGTCCAGCGCAGCATCGGCGTGGCCAGGACGTAGCGGAAGCCGTCGCGCACCTGCCCGCGCGAGCGCTCCACCGGCGCGCCCCTGAAGAGCTGCCTGGGGTCCATCCTCCACAGCCCGGCCATCACCGCCAGGTAGGAGATGGCGTTGACGATGAACGCCGGGGCGATGCCGACCACGCCGATCAGCACGCCGGCCACGGCCGGGCCGATGATCCTGCCCACGTTGAACACCGCGCTGTTGAGCCCGACCGCGTTGGGCAGGTCCTTGGGGCCGACCATCTCGGTCACGAAGGACTGGCGCGCCGGCATGTCGAACGAGGTGGCGCAGCCGAGCAGCAGGGCAAGCAGGTAGATCATCCAGAGCCGCACCGCACCGGTGGCGGTCAGCACGCCCAGCGCCAGGGCGAGCGCGCCCATGGCTCCCTGGGTCGCCAGCAGCAGCCGGCGCTTGTCGAGCCGGTCGGCGATCAGCCCGCCCCAGATGCCGAACACCAGCACCGGCGCGAACTGCAGCGCGGTGGTGATGCCGACCGGCAGGGCGCGGTTGGTCAGCCGCAGCACCAGCCAGTCCTGGGCGAGCTGCTGCATCCAGGTGCCGCTCACCGACACGAGCTGGCCGAAGAAGAAGAGGCGGTAGTTGCGGATACGGAGGGAGCGGAAGGTTCGTTGCGTCGCCAGTTGGACCAGGGTCACGAGCGCTCCTCCTCGAGGAGCCGCTCGAGCACCGCGGTGGCGTCGCGGAGCACGTCCAGCTCCTGCGGGGCGAGCGTGGCCAGGCGCGTGGCCAGGTAGGCGTCCTTGCGGCTGCGGCTTCGCTCGAGCAGGTCGCGGCCGAGGTCGGTGAGCTCGACCCTGCAGATGCGGCGGTCCTCGGTGTCGGGACGCCGCAGCACCAGGCCGGACTCCTCCAGGAAGGAGACCATGCGAGTCACGGTGGGCGGGCGCAGGCGCTCGACCGAGGCGAGCTTGCCGAGGGTGACGGGCCCGTAGTGGGAGATGCTGGAGAGGGCGGAGAACTGCGAAGCGGTGATCTCGCCCTCGTTCTGCTGCCGCAGCCGCCGGGCCAGGCGACCCACGGCCAGGCGCAGGCTTTCCACCAGGTCGCGATCGACCTCGATCAGGGTGGAAGAAGCAGGTGGCATGACATTCCTTCGTAAGGCTAATTAGCTATGCGAACTATTTTGGCCAGGATAGCACGCACACCCCCCAAGCCGCTACGATTCGGTCCTCGACCCCGCCTTCCTCCACAATAACTTGAGTTCTATGACCTCTGTCCTACAGGAAACTCAACATCTTGTGTAGGATAACGGCATGGCCGTCAACCCGAGGCGTGAGCTACGCCACCGGCTCACAGCGATCGCCGGCGCCCAGTCCGGCTACTTCAGCGCCGCCCAGGCCAAGGCGGCCGGCTACTCGTACCAGGCGCAGAAGCAGAATGCCGACCGTGGCAACTGGGTCAAGGTCGGTCGCGGCCTGTTCCGGCTGCCGGGCTGGCCGGCCGGCCGCCACGAGGACCTGGTGCGCCTGGCGCTGTGGAGTCGTGGGCGCGCGGTGGTGTCGCACGAGTCGGCCCTGTCCGTCCACGAGCTCGGCGACGTGAACCCGGCCCGCACGCACCTGACCGTCCCCAAGGGGTTCCGGCAGCGGCCACCGGCCGGCGTGGTGCTGCACCAGGGCGTGCTGCCAGAGGGCGACGTGCGCGACCAGGAGGGGTTCCGGGTGACCACACCGCTGCGCTCCCTGCTCGACACCGCGGCCAGCGACCTCGACCTGGACCTGCTGGCCGGGGCGATCGAGGAGTCGCTGGAGCAGGGGGTCCTGACACGCTCCAGGCTGCTGGCCCGAGCCGACGAGCTGGGGCCCAAGGCCGCGCTCCGCATCGAGCGGGCGCTGCATCGAGGTGAGAGCTGATGCCCTACGCGACCCCAGGAGCCCTGCGCGCCGCGCTCCAGGCGCGCCTGGCCACCGGTGAGCCGGCGACCGTGCCCGGCCTGGAGCGGCTGCGCCGGCGCGCCACCTTCGAGCGGCTGCTGGTCCGGCTCGAGCACGCCATGCCGGGCCAGTGGGTGCTCAAGGGCGGCATGGCGCTGGAGGTGCGCCTCGGCGACCGCGCCCGCAGCACCCGTGACCTTGACCTGGCGGTGCGGCAGGCGGGCGATGACGCCGCCACCCTCCGCGACCATCTCATCGAGGCGCTGGCCTCCGACCCCGAGGGCGACGGCTTCGAGTTCCGCGTCGGCCCCGCCAGGACCATCGACCTCGACGAGGCCGGGCGGGCCGGCTGGCGCTTCACCGTCGACGCCCGGCTGGACGGGCGCACCTTCGCAGGAGTGCGCCTGGACGTGGTCGCGCGCACCGAGGAGATCTCCACCACCGACCGCATCACCCTGCGCAGCATGCTTGCCTTCGCCGGCTTCCCCGACCACGAGATCGAGGCGGTCGACCCGGCCCAGCACTTCGCCGAGAAGCTGCACGCCTTCACCCGCCCGCACGGCGAGCGCGCCAACAGCAGGGTCAAGGACCTCCCGGACCTGCTCCTGCTGATGGACCAGGGGCTGGCTCCCACGACCGAGCTGCTGGCGACCGTCCGGCACGTGTTCACCGTGCGCTCGACCCACGACCTGCCAACCAGCCTGCCGGACCCGCCCGCCGACTGGGCCGAACGCTACGCCACTCTCGCCGACGAGCTGGGCCTGGACGAGACCGGCGTCGAGGCCGCCATGGCACGCCTGCGCCCGTTCTGGACGGCGACCCTGGCCACCGCCGAGGAGGAGCGGGCGGGGTAGCCCCGGGCTTGCGGCCGGGGAGCGCCGGCCCGGCGGATCACGCCACGGCGGGGACCAGCGCGTCGCCGATCAGGGCGACCATGTCGAGGTCGTCGTGGACCAGGTGCTGGAGCATCACGCGCTGCACGCCGGCGGCCTCGTAGCCACGCAGACGCTCGGTGACCTGGTCGACCGTCCCCAGGATCCAGTGCTCCGGGGGGGACTCCATCAGCGCCTCTGGGGTCCCGCTCCGGCCCGTGCGGTCGAGCAGGCGCCCGAGCCGCTCGCGCAGCTCCTGGCGGTCACGGCCGACCACGCACGTGGTCATCAGCGAGAAGCGCAGGGTGTCGGGGTCGCGGCCGGCCGCGTCCCAGGCGCTGGCCAGCCGCTGGCGGCGCTGGCCACACTGCTCGAGCGTGGCCAGGGTGGTGTTGTACTCGTCCGCCCAGCGCGCGGCCAGTGCGGCGCTGCGCGGGCCCGCGCCGCCGCCGACGATCAGGTTCGGGCGCGGCCGCTGCAGCGGCTTCGGCAGGGCGTCGAGGTCCTCCAGCCGGAAGTACGAGCCGTGGAAGTCGAACGGCCCGTCGGCCCACTCGCGGTTGACGATCTCGAGTTGCTCGCCCAGCCGCGCGATGCGTTCCTTCGACGGCGGCATGTCGAAGCCGTAGGCGGTGTGCTCCTGGTCGTGCCAGCCGCCGCCCAGCCCCACCTCCACCCGCCCACCGGAGATGTGGTCGACGGTGACCGCCATCTTGGCCAGCACCGACGGGTGCCGGAAGGTCTCCGGCGACACCAGGGTGCCCAGCCGCACGGTGGTGGTCCTGGCGGCCAGCCCGGCCAGCGTCGCCCAGGCGTCCAGCGAGCCGCGGTCGCGCCGGCCCATGACCGAGAGGTAGTGGTCCGAGCGGAACAGCGCCTCGATCCGGTGCGACTCGCAGGCCTCCGCCAGCGCCAGCCACTGCTCCCAGGTCACGCCCTCCTGGCCCTCGATCATCAGGCAGATCCTCATCGGTACCTCCCTGCTCGTCAGCAAGCCGAAGGCCCCGGGTTGCACCGGGGCCTTCGCGGGGAAGGTGCGCGCCGTTGCGGGTCGCGCAGGCTCTAGAAGGCGCCGCTGCCGTTTGGCGTCCCGAGACCGGACGGCCCATCGTAGCCGCGCATGGCCGTGCAGAGGTAGCTCCCGCCGCAGGACCCGTTGGCGCCACTGGTGACGTCGTGCAACCAGCCGGTGTGCGCGTACGGGAACGAGGCGGAGCGCACCGAGCCCGCGTTGCCCGCCAGTGCGTAGACGCCGGCGATGATGGGCGTCGACACGCTGGTCCCGCCGGCCTTGAACCAGGGGCCGCCCCCGACCCCGAGGGTGTGGTACATCGCCACGCCGGTCGCGGGGTCCGCCACCGCGCTCACGTCGGCCACCGTGCGTCCCGGGCAGCCACGGTCGGTCTGCCACGACGGCTTGGGGATCACCATGGAGCAGCCGCTGCCGGTGCCACGCCAGACCGTCTCGGCCCAGCCGCGGCGGCTGGTGGAGCGGACCAGGCGCGTGTCGCCAACCGCGGTCACGTACTGCGACGACGCCGGGAACGAGAGCCCGAGGCCGGAGTCGCCCACCGCGGCCGTGATCGCTTGCCCAGGGTGGTTGAAGGCCGCGTTGTAGCGCCGCTGCCCCTGGGATTCCGGGGCGCCGTAGGAGTTGCTGATCACCCTGGCGCCCATCGCGGCCGCGCGGGTGACAGCCGTGCCCAGGTCGAGCAGCGAGTTGGAGTCGGCCTCGACCAGCAGCAGATGGCAGCGCGGGCACACCGCGGAGACCATGTCCAGGTCGAGCGAGATCTCCTGCGCCCAGCCGGCGTCCGCTCGGGGCGGCGCGCTGCCGCCGCGCTGGTTGACCTTGCGGAAGCAGCCGTTGGCGCTGGTGCAGGCCGGCAGGCCGAAGAAACCGCTGTAGTGCGCGAGGTCGGACTCGGCGTCGGGGTGGTCGAACGCGGCGACGATCGCCACCGTCTGGCCGGCCCCGCGCAGGCCTATGGCCGGAAAGTATGTACTGAGATGATCGGGATGGAAAGCCGCTACGTCGGATTGTCTCGGACGACAACCCCCCGTGGTTGCGTAGGATCTGGCCATGGCGACAGCGACCCGGCGCACGCGAGTGGTCTTCGCGGCACACGCCTTCCCGCGCAACGAGGGCGACCTGACCGGCGGCTTCCTGCTGCGGCTGGCGGAGGCCCTGGAACGCGAATCGGTCGACGTCCAAGCGGTCGCCCCGGCGGCGCCGGGCCTGCCCGCGACGGATCGCCTGCGAGGCGTCGCGGTGCGCCGCTACCGCTACGCGCCCCGTCGCGCCGAGACCCTCGCCTATACCGGTGGCATGCACACGCGGGCCTCCAGCCCGAGCGGCATGCTCGCGCTCGCGGGGCTGCTGGCCTCCGGCACGCTGGCGTTGCGGCGCGCCGGCGCCGAGGCCGACCTGGTCCACGCGCACTGGTGGTTCCCGGGCGGCGTGCAGGCGCTGGCCGCGGGGAAGCGGCCGCTGGTCACGACCATGCACGGCACCGACGTCAGGCTCGCCCGCTCACGCCCCGCGGCGCGAGCCGCCTGCGCCCGTGTCCTGCGCGCCTCCGCGGCCATCACGACCGTGTCGACCTGGCTCCGCGACGAGGTCGCCGCCTTCGCGCCGGACCGCGCCGACCGCGTCCGCGTCGCCCCCATGCCCGTGGACGAGGCCCTGTTCACTCCCGGCGAAGAGCCGCGCACCGAGCTGCTATTCGTGGGGCGTCTGGACAGCCAGAAGGGGGCGGAGGTCGCGCTGCGGGCGCTCGCCAGCCTCCGCGGGCCCGCCGCCGAACTGCCGCTTCGCCTGGTGGGCAGCGGGCCGCTCGAGCCCGACCTGCACCGTCTCGCCAAGGAACTGGGGGTCGCCGACCGGCTGCGCTGGGAGCGCGACCTCTCTCAGCCGGAGCTGGCCGCCCGCTACCGCAGGGCCGCCGCCCTGCTGGTGCCCGGCGGCCACGAAGGGCTGGGCCTGGTGGCGGTCGAGGGCCAGCTCTCCGGCACCCCCGTGATCGCCGCCGCCTCGGGTGGCCTGCTCGACGTCGTGACCGACGGGCGCAGCGGCTGGACCTTCCAGCCCGGCGACCCCTCCGCCCTGGCCAGCGTCATCCAGCAGCTCACCGAGCACCCTGAGCAGGCCGCCAGCCGCGCGGAGGCCGGCCGCCGCGTCGCCGCCGCCCGCTTCAGCACCGCTTCCACCGCCAGGACCTACGCCGCCATCTACGCCGAAGCCCTCGAAGCCAGCCGAGGTCCCCGGCGGGCGGTGACCGGCTGCGGCGGGTGACCGCCCCGGGCGTCCTGGGGGCCTCCGGCTGCCCTCCGGGCGGCTGATCCGGAGCGATGCGAGGGGTGCCCGCGCCGGTCGCGAGCAGCCCGCGCGCGGCCGGCCCGGGAGCGATAGGCTCGCCGGACGTCCCCACCCGGCACGACCAGGAGCGCTGAGCACGACATGAGCGAGCAGGCCGACCCTCCGACCGGCAAGGTCACCTCAACGGTGTTCTCCGACGTCATCCTCGGCCATCTCGGCGCGCGCGACGCCGACGTCCTGGTCGGGCCCAGGCACGGCGTCGACGTCGGCGTCCTGCGGGTGGCCCCGGGAATCGCCATGGCCCTGACCACCGACCCCGTCTTCGTGGTGCCCGGCTACGGTTGGGACCGGGCCGCCTGGTTCGCCGTCCACATCCTGGCCTCCGATGCCGCCACCAGCGGTCTGACGCTGCGCTGGATGGCGGTCGACCTCAACCTGCCTCCCGACATCAGCGAGGACGATCTCGCCGCGCTCTGGGAAGCCTACTCACGCGCCTGCTCCGACCTCGGCCTTGCCGTGGTCACCGGCCACACCGCCCGCTATGACGGTTGCAACTGGCCGATGGTGGGTGGCGCCACCTGCGCGGCCATCGGCCCCGAGAACGCCTTCGTGACCCCGACCATGGCCCAGCCCGGCGACCGGGTCGTCGTGACCAAGGGAGCGGCGATCGAGGCGACCGCCCTGTTCGCCGCCACCTTCCCCGACCGGCTCGCCAAGGGCGTCGGCGAGGCGGTCACCGCCGCCGCGGACCGGCTGTTCGAGCACATGACCGTCGTGCCGGAGGCGCGCATCGCCGCCGGGTACGGTCTGCGCGACCGCGGCGTGACCGCGATGCACGACGCCACCGAGGGCGGAGTCCTCGGTGCCCTCGCCGAGCTCGCCGCCGCCTCTCGGGTCGGGCTGCGCATCGAGCTCGACGCCATCCCGGTGCGGCCCGAGGTCCGGCTCGTCTGCGACTACGTGGGCATCGACCCCTACATCTCGATCTCCGAGGGCACTCTGATCGCCACCGTCCGGCCCGAGCACGCCGACGGGTTCCTGGGCGCGCTCGGCAGGGCCGGGATCCCGGCCGCCCTCATCGGCGACGTGACCGACGAGTCCTTCGGCACCGTCCTGGTCGACCGCGGCACCGAACGCCCCCTCGAGCACCCCGGCCTCGACCCCTTCTGGACGGCTTTCGGCCAGTGGGCAAGCGACTCCGCCTGACCACCCGCCAGGATGCGGGCCAGCCCGCGCGCCAGGCTGCCACCGGCCGCCTGAGCCGCCCAGTCCGGTGCGTGGCCCGCCACGCTGAGACACCAGCCTGCCTGAGTGACCCGCCGCCTGAGCCACCCGGCGCCTGACCCGCCAGCAAGACCGTTACCCGACGGGGGCGAACCGGCCGTCGTCCTGGACCGCTCGGCCTTCGCGGACCAGCTTGACCAGGTGGGCCCGGACCGACAGTTCCGCGAACCGGTGGAGGGCGGGGTCGACGTCCGAGTAGATCCGGCGGACCATCCCGGCGGGTGTTCGTTCGCCCGCCTCCAGGGCCTCGATCACCTGCGCCTCACGCTCCATCCGGTGGTCGATGTACCCGCGGATCGTCGCGGCGGGATCGTCGACCAGCGGACCGTGTCCCGGGTAGAGGCGGTCCGGCGCGAAGCTCCGCACGGCTTCCAGCGACGCCAGGTAGGAGGCCATGTCCCCGCTCGGCCACTCCACCACCGTCGTGCCACGGCCGAGAATGTGGTCCCCCGTGAACATTGCGCGCTCCGCCTCCAACCAGAAGCAGCAGTGGTCAGCGGCGTGCCCCGGTGTCGGCAGCGGCTCGAGCACGACCCCGCCGGCGCGCACCCGCTGGCCGGCCGCCAGGCTGGGCGCGCCGGCCGTGGCCCACTCGGAGTCGAGCGCCGCCAGCGGCGCGCCCGACCGCGCGGCGAACGCCGCCGCGCCCTCGGCGTGATCGAGGTGGGTGTGGGTCAGCAGCACCAACTCCACCGCGCGGCCGAGGGTCGCCCCGATGACCCGGTCGACGTGCCCCCGATCCGGCGGTCCCGGATCGATGACCACCGCGGTGTCAGCCCCGGGCGCCGCGACCACGTAGGTGTTCGTGCCCTCCAGGGTCATCAGCGACGGGTTCGGCGCCAGCACCCGCGTGACCCGCTCACTCCAGCGATCACCACCTCCCTCACTCCACGACCCGCTGTCCGCTCGGCCACCGCCCTCCGCGCCAGGGCCAAGGTCCCGCGGGCCGCGGTCTGGCTCCGCGCCGGCGGTCATGGGCGGGCCTCGCGGTCTGGCGGCGGGACCGGCACGGGGTAGCGCTCGTTCCAGGGCATGATCAGCACGCGACCCTCGAGTCGTGGCAGCACCCGCTCAACCGCACGGTCGTGACCCGCCTCGAGCAGTTGCTCGACCGTGCCGAAGCCGGCCAGATCGCGCAGGGTGAACCGTGTCGGCGGCAGCATCGGCAGCGACTGGTCCGCGGCGGCCGTCCCGGGTGCCAACCAGCGTTCCTGTTCCACCTCCGCCAGGCCCTCAGCCGACGCGACGGCACCTGGAGGCAACGCCGCGACGAAGAAGCGGGTGTCGTAGCGTCGGGGCTCGCCCTCCGGTGTGATCCACCAGGCCCAGTAGCGCAGGCGCGACGTGTCCACGCGCACACCCAGACGCCCCAGCATCGCCGCGAAGCCCCGCTGCCCACCGAGGAGCTGACGGCGGCCGGCCTCAAGCGCGAGCGCGTCCGGCGGCCGGCCGGCCAGCAGCACGCCCGCCTCTTCGAAGGTCTCGCGGCAGGCGGCCACCACGAAGCCGCGCGCTTGCTCCACGCTGACGCCCATGCGCCCCGCCCACGCCGCGGGCGGCGGGCCGTCCCAGATCGAGTCCACGGCGGGGTCGGCGTCCGCCGCGTCGATCCGGCCACCCGGAAACACCCAGAGACCCCCGGCGAACCCCATGGTGCGGGGACGGCGCTGTAGATACGCCTCCACACCGCCGGCCCCGTCCCGCACCATCACGACGGTCGCCGCCAGCCGCGGCCGTGCGACTGGATCCATCCGCGCAACCCCTCTCACTCCGAGTCGCGGAGATGCTACGTGGACGCGCCGACAACCCGCAGAAGTTGTCCACAGAATTCGATACGAGCATGCCGCTGGCTCCGATCTCGCCCAGAATTGGAGCATGAGCGAGAGCCGTAGAACCTCACCACTCCCCGGAGGGCCCGATCTCGGCGCGGCGAGCGACCCGCGGCGGACGCTGCCCAAGGTTGACGTGCTGCTCGCCCACCCGACCGTGGCGGCCAGCGCGGCGAGCCTGGGACGCGCGCCGGTGCTCGGTGCCGTGCGCCGGGTGCTCGACTCCACGCGCCGCGCGGCCAGCGGCGGCGAGCCCGTACCAGGCGTCGATCAGCTCGCCGCGATGGTCACCGCGGACCTGGACAGCCGGGCAGGCCGGCGGATGCGGGCGGTGATCAACGCCACCGGCGTGGTCCTGCACACCAACCTCGGACGCGCGCCGCTGTCGGAGGCGGCCGTGGCGGCGATCGTCGAGGCGTCGGGGTACTCCACCGTGGAATACGACCTCGCCGCCGGCACCCGCGGCCGGCGGGGCGCCGCTGCCGAGGCCCTCCTGCGAGAGGTCACCGGCGCGCCTGCCGCGCTGGTGGTCAACAACGCCGCCGGAGCGCTGCTGCTGGCGCTTGGCGGGCTCGCCCGCGACCGTGAGGTAGTGGTATCGCGCGGCCAGTTGATCGAGATCGGGGGCGAGTTCCGCCTGCCCGCCATCATGGAGGCCGCCGGGGTCCACCTGGTCGAGGTCGGCACGACCAACCGGACGCACCTGGCCGACTACTCCCGTGCCATCGGCGAGCGAACCGCCTGCCTGCTGGCGGTGCACCCGTCGAACTACCGGGTGGTCGGCTTCACCACCGATCCACCGCTCGACGAGGTGGCCGGCCTGGCGCATCAGCACGGACTGCCGCTGCTCCACGACCTCGGCTCCGGTCTGGTCGGCGACGCGTTCGGCGACGAGCCCTCGGTCGGCCAGAGTCTCGCCGCCGGGGCCGATCTGGTGCTGTTCTCCGGCGACAAACTGCTCGGCGGCCCCCAGGCGGGCCTCCTCGTGGGCCGGCAGGACCTGGTCCAGAGGCTCGCCAGGAATCCGCTGGCGCGCGCCGTCCGCGCGGACAAGCTGACCATCGCCGCGCTGGAGGTGACCCTCGCGACCCACGCCGCCGGGCGCCGGGACGAACTGCCGGTGTGGCGCGCGCTCGGGCTCGGGCCCCACGACCTCCGCCCGCGAGCCGAGGCACTCGCCGCCGACCTCGGCACGGCCGCCACCGTCCGCGACGGCGTGAGCGTGGCCGGGGGCGGCAGCTTGCCGGGCGAGGGGCTCCCCAGCGTGCTCGTCGAGATCGATCCTGGTCCGGCGGGTGAGCAGACGGTCCTGAAGCGGCTGCGTGCCGCCGACCCGCCGGTGATCGCGCGTGCCGAGCGTGGCCGGGTGGCGGTCGACCTCCGTACCGTCCCGCCTCGACAGGATCAGGCCGTGCTGCAGGCGCTGCGCGAGGCGCTCAGCCCTGGCGGGAGGGCAGACTGATGCCGCATGTCATCGGGACGGCGGGCCACGTCGACCATGGGAAGTCCGCCCTCGTGCTGGCACTGACCGGGACCGATCCAGACCGGTTGGCCGAGGAGAAGGCTCGGGGGATGACCATCGACCTCGGGTTCGCCTGGACGCGCCTGCCATCGGGCCGCGAGGTGGGCTTCGTCGACGTTCCCGGCCACGAGCGCTTCGTCCACAACATGCTCGCCGGCGTGGGGGGTGTCGACTGCGCCCTCTTCGTGGTCGACGCGAGCGAGGGCTGGCGCCCGCAGTCCGCGGAGCACCTCGCCATTCTCGACCTGCTCGGGATCGCCACCGGCGTGATCGCGCTCACCAAGGTCGACCTCGCCGACGAAGCAACCCAGGCTCGCGTGGCCGACGAGATCGCGGCACGGACCGCGGGCACCACCCTCGCCGGCGCGGCGATCGTGCCAACCGCCGCCCCACTGGGCGTCGGCCTGGACGAGCTGCGCACCGCGCTGGACCGGGCGCTCGACCAGCTACCGGAGCCGGTGGACCGTGGCCGGCCGCGGCTGGCCGTCGATCGGGTGTTCTCGGTGCGCGGAAGCGGCACGGTGGTGACCGGGACGCTGACTGGAGGGACACTGGGGTCGGATCTGGAGGCCGAGGTGCTCCCGGCCGGCCGGCGGGTGCGCATCCGGGCGCTCCAGAGCCATGGCCACCCCGTGACCAGCGCCGACCCGGCACGACGCCTTGCCGTCAACCTCGCGGGGGTCGCAACCGACGAGGTGGCGCGGGGGGACGTGCTGGTGCTCCCGCGTCAGTGGGCCCCGACCAGGACCATCGACTGCCGCCTGCGCTGCCTTCCGGACGCGCCGGCACCGCTGCGCGCCAGAGGCGCCTACCTGCTCTACGCGGGCGCGGCAGAGACGGCCGCGCGCCTGCAGCCGCTCGACGCGTACGAGGTCCGCGCGGGCGAGAGCGCGCTCGTGCGCCTGCATCTCGAGCATCCATTGGTGCTCGACGTGTCGGAGCCCGTGGTGCTGCGGGACAGCGGGCGGGACCAGACGGTCGGCGGCGGGCGGGTGCTCGACCCGTTCCCGCGGGGAGAAGCGCACGGCACCGCCGGCCGCGTGCGCCGCGCCGAGGAACTGGAAGCGCGCGAGGCAGCGCTGGCTCGCGACGACCGGGCGGGTCTGCTCGACTGCGTGCTCGCCGAGCGGGGCTCTGTCGCGCTCGCGGAGCTGCCGAGGCTGGTCGGCACGGGCCCTGCGCTGGTCCAGCGCATGCTCGTGGGCGCGGCCGAGACAGGGCGCGTGCTGCGGTCCCGGAGCTTGGCCTGGTCTCCGAAAGCCTGGGACGCCGCCCAGCGAGCGGTGCTGGAGGCGGTCGAGCGCCATCACCGGGAGGAGCCGCTCGCCCCTGGGCTCCCCGCGCAGGCGGCCCGCCAGGTCGCGGCCGGCGCCGCCGAGGTGGTCGAGTCGTTGATCGCGGCCGGCCAGCTCGTCCTGGACGGCCCAGCCGTGCGACTGCCGAGCCACGGCGTCCGGCTCGATCCACGTCAGGAGGCGACACGCCTACGGGTCGAGGCGGCGATCGCCGAGCGCGGGGTCACCGTGCTGAGCGAATCGGATCTGGCCGATCTTGGAGCCGACCGGCGGCTGGTCGCCGTGCTGAGCCGGCAGGGAACCCTGGCTCCGCTCGCCTCCGGCCTGTACCTGGGGTCGAAAGTCCTCGAGGAGGCGGTCGCAACCCTGCGGCAGGCGTTCCCCGACGGAATGGACTTCACCGCTTCGGAAGCCAGGGCGACGCTCGGCACCACACGCAAGACCGCGATCCCGCTGCTCGAGCATCTGGATCGCGCGGGTATCACCCTGCGCGCCGGCGACAAGCGCCGTCTGTCACCCGGTGCGCCAAAATGAACACGAGGTCGCTTGGGGAACCGCTTTTCGTTCCCACCGAGGGTTTGCCACCATAGAGGGCATGAGCAGCATGAGCACGACCGCACCGGCACGCGAGCGGGCACCCGAGCAGGAGGACGTCACCGAACCTGACGTGCCCTGGATCGTGATCGTCTGGAACGACCCGATAAACCTCATGTCCTACGTGGTATTCGTGTTCCAGAAGCTCTTCGGGTACTCGAAGGAGAAGGCGACCAAACTAATGCTGGACGTGCATCAAAAGGGCAAAGCAGTCGTCTCCAGTGGGCCGAGGGAGAAGGCCGAGTACGACGTCTACCGGCTCCACGGCTACGGCCTGTGGGCCACGATGCAGAAGGACCGCTAACCGTGGCCGGCATGGTCAAGCGGATCGGGCGCGGCCGGTTTCGACTACGGCTCAGCGCCGAGGAGATCGCGCTGCTGCGGAGCCTTCCCGATCAGCTTCGTTCCGTGCTCGCCGGGCCCGGCACCCCGGCCGAGGCATCAGCGGAACTCTTCGGCGACCTCGAGGGCGGTCGAGACGACCCCACCACCAGCGACGATCCCTGGGACACGCCCGCCCGACCGGCGGAGGAGTCTGCCGATGCCGCGGACGCGGGCCGAGGGGGCGCGGGAGCGGACCCGGTGCTGGAGCGGCTGTTTCCGCAGGCCTATCTGGAGCCGGAGGACGTCGAACGCGATGCCGAGTACCGGCGGCTCGTCCGCGAGGACCTGCTCGAGGCGAAGCTGGCCAACCTCGACGTGGTCACCAGCACGCTCGACCGTGGGACGGTGAGCATGCGGCGATGGACGATCGACCTCACCGAGGACGAGGCCGCGGCCTGGCTCGGCGCGCTCAACGACCTGCGGCTCGCGCTCGGCGTGCGGCTGGGGATCACCGAGGATTTCGACGGTGACATCGACCCCTCCGACCCTCGGGCCCCGGCGCTGAACGTCCTCTCCTACCTGGGCTGGCTCGAAGAGAACCTCGTCGACGCCCTGTCGTCAGGCTGATGACGCCGCGGCCGGCGCAACGCTCCACCCGGGCGGGCGAAGCGACGTTCCCTCCGGGCGGCGGTGTCAGCAGTTCAGGCGATCGAGGACCCAGCGGTCGCCGTGGCGTTCCAGCACGGCGGCGCGAGCGAATCCGGCACCCAGGGTGAGCGCGACGGCGGGCGGCAGGCCGAGGGCGGTGCCCACGGCCAGCTGTAGCGGTCCGGCATGGGTGCCGGCGAGCACCTGGCGGCCGGGCTCAGCGGTGAGATCGTGCAGGACGTCCTGGACCCGCGCCGCGACAGCCTCGTAAGGTTCGCCACCGGGTGGGGTGAAGGCCGCGTAGGCCTCAAGGCTGGCCAGCACCTCCGCCGGCACCTGGGACCACAGGTCCGTCCAGGGCCGGCCCTCCCACTCGCCGAACGACCGCTCGGCCAGTCGCCCGTCAACCTCCACCGGCAGCTCCCAGGCCGCGATCGTCTCGCGGGCGCGCCGGGCGGGCGATGAGACCACCAGGTCGAACTCACGGCCGAGACGCTGCACCGCGGCGGCCGCCTGCTCGTGCCCGAGCGTCTCGAGTCCAGGATCGAACCCGCTGCCCCGCCCCGCGCACCGCTCGCCGGCTGCGGCGGGGGCAGCGTGCCGCAGCAGGACGAGGCGGGCCGCAGCGCGGCCAGCACGGGTCACAGCAGTCCGGCTCTGGCCAGCGCGGCGATGGCGGCGACAACAGCGAGGTCGACGACCTGATTGGCCGCTCCGAGAGCGTCGCCGGTGATGCCGCCGAGGCGCCGTCGAAACAGCCTCGCGCACCCGAGGCAGACGATGAGCCCCGCCGCCAGCGGGATTGGCGCCCATGCGCGCGCCGCCAGTCCAAGCGTCGCCGCGACCACCACCACGGCCGCGGTGACCTCCCGAACACTGAGCGCCCCCACCACCGAGGCGCCCAAACGCGGCCGCCCGCCCGTGAGCGCCTCCCCCTGCACCTCCGCGGAGGGAAGCGCGCCGGTGGCAGAGCTCGCGGCCGGAGCGCCGCTCGCGGTGAGCGTGCCGTTGGCCGTTGGAAGCGAGCGACCTGCCGCGGGGAGGAGACGGGCGAGGAGCAGGGTGGAGGCGCGGCCGAGGACGTGGCCGCAGACGACGGCTCGGGCGAACTCGGAGAGGCCGAGGGGGAGCAGGAGGCTGACCCGCAGGGCGATCACGATGATCAAGGCGGCGGTCCCGTAGGTGCCGATGCGGCTGTCACGCATGATGGCAAGCCGGCCAGCCCGGTCCCGACCTCCCCAGATCCCGTCAGCGGCGTCGGCGAGGCCGTCCTCGTGGAAGGCGCCGGTCACGATGATCATGGCGGCGGTCGCGGCGATGGTGGCGACACCGACGCCCCAGATGGGCTCCACGGCGGCACGGGCGACGATGCCGACGCCAGCGACTCCGAGACCCACGAGCGGGAACAACGCTGAGGCACGGCGCAGATCGTCGGCGCCGACGTCGATCAAGGGAACCGGGATCCTGGTGAGGAACCCGACCGCGACGATGAGCAGGCGCAGCGGCTCCAGGAACCCGCGAGCGCGCACCAAGCGAGACCTCCGAGCATGTCGCCCGACCGAGCCGTTCAGCTTACGAGTCCGAGATGCTCGGCCCGGCGGCGAGCCCAGTGCAGCCACGCAGGTCCTTCCAGGAGGCGATCGCCCGGTCGGCGGCGCTGCCGTCCACCGGGATTGGGATCCCGCCAGAGATCACGGCCGGCGTCCAGCTCGACTTGGTGACGGCTCGTCCACGCACGGTCAGCGTGAGCACACCGCTCCGCGCGGTCTCCCCGCCGCTGGCGTAGAAGACGAAGTTGCCGAGCCCGTAGTCGACGTAGGCGGGGCCGAGGAAGCCACCGCCGAGCAGGACATGGGCGTGCGATCCGACGATCACGTCGGCACCCCCCTTGACCAGCTTGTCGGCGAGCTCCCGCTGCCGCTGGATGGGACAGTGTGAAAGCTCCTTGCCCCAGTGGAGGTCGACGATCACGGTGTCGGCGACGCGCCGAGCCGAGCGCACCGCCCGCAGCAGCCTGTCGACCTGGTACGCGGACGCGAGTCCTGGCTTGTCGTCGCCGGCGGTCCAGGCGGCGGCGAGACTGTCGTCGAGCACCTGGGTCGCGCCAATGACCGCGATTCGCTGGCCGTTGACGGTGACGCGGTAGGGCCGGAACGCCTGGTTGGCGTCGCGCCCGATGCCGACCAGCGGGAAATCGGCATCGTTGGCCGCCTCGATGGAATCCTCGAGGCCGACCGGCCCGTAGTCCACGCCATGATTGTTGGCCATGGTCGCCACGTCGACGCCAGCGGCCTTCAGCGCTCGGAAGGCGCTGGCCGGGGCACGGAAGGTGAAGCTCTTGGCCTGCGCCGACCCTCGGGTCGTGATGGCGGTCTCGAGGTTGACCATGGCGACGTCGGCGCGGCGGAGAACGGACGCGATCGGGCCGAAGGTCGTCTCGGGGTTGCTGGTCAACCGGGCACGGATGACCCCTTCGAAGTGCACGTCGCCGCCGAACGCCAAGGTCACGGCCGACCCTCTCGCCTCGCCCGGCTTGGCGGCCGCCTGACGCGGGGCGCTCGTGGTCGGCGCGTTCGTGCTCTCGGACTGGCTGTCGGCTCGCGTCGGGGTGGGCGTGCCGGAGGGCGGCTGCTCCATCGTGCAGGCCCCGAGCACAGCCCCCAGCACCAGCGCCAGCATGGCGATGGGCCGACGAGCAGATCTGCACCAGCGTGACACGGCGGCTCCAGGTTCCGGGGAGGGCTGCCGGGCGAGTAGCCTCCCATGCCGGGCGCCGCCGTGTCAGGTGTGTGCCCGGATCGTGAGCAAAACGTCCAATCGCCGAGACCGGGACCCGGGCTCAGCGCACGGCGCCTTGGCGTGCGCAGGCCCCGCGGCTCCCCTGCCCGGGCTCAGCGCATGGAGCCGGGGCGGGCGTAGCTGGGCGGCTCGTCGCGGGTGGGCCAGGGTGGGCTGATGATCGCGCCGATGAGCTCGTTCGCCGTCCGGGCGACGGTGGACAGCCGGATTGCCGCCGCCTGACGCCGGAGGCTCCACCGACGGCGAGCGCGCGCCCTGCGCCCGCGGCGGGCCTGCGAGGCACACCGGTATGCGTCAGCCTCGCGACGCATCCGCTCGATCCGCTCCTCCACGACCTCTTGTGGCACGTCATGGAAGCTCATGTTCCGCTCCTCTTCGTGCTGTCTCCCTCGTAACACCACTAAAGAGTTTACGGTGGTGTCCACCTCCAGCGCAACCGCTAAACTGCAATTGATGGTGACGAGGAGACGGCGGGCCGCGGATCGGCGACTATGGGAAGAACCGTCGCGGCGAAGACCCGAAGAGCCGATAGGCGGAAGGAGGTGACCAGCAGATGACGACCGTGGAATCGACCACGGACGAGGGCGTCCCGGCCGAGCTTCAGCCGATCCGGGACCTGGTGAACACACTCGATCTCGAGGATGGCATCGAGGAGTTCACGGATCCGTCGGTGCTGCGCGGCTGGCTGGTCGAGCGCAAGTTGCTCGATCCGGCGACGCCGGTGACCCAGGCCGACCTGGAGGCCACGATCGAGCTGCGTGAGGCGTTGCGGGCGATCCTGAGAGTGAACGACGGGCACCCTGTGGAGGCGCAAGCGGTCGAGATCGTGAACCGTGCCGCCGGCGAGCTACCGCTGCAACTTCGCTTCGGCCCCGATGGAGAACCCATCCTCGGCCCGCGGCCGGACGGCGTCCGCGGCGCGCTCGCGGCCATGATGGCGGGCATCGCGCTGGCCAAGGCCCAGGGCACGTGGAGCCGGCTCAAGGTCTGCTCGTCCGACACCTGCCAGTGGGCGTTCTACGACCGCTCCAAGAACCACTCTGGCCGCTGGTGCTCGATGCAGGTGTGCGGCAACCGCACCAAGACCCGCGCCTACCGGGCCCGCCAGCGCGATTAGCGCGGGACGCGGCGCTCGGGAAGCTGTGGCGCGGCGGGAAGGGCGAGTGGCCCGTCAGGGGGCTTCGACGATTGCCTCGACCTCGACGGGGACGCCGAGGGGCAGGGCGGCCATGCCGACGGCCGAGCGGGCGTGCCTGCCGGCGTCGCCGAAGACCTCCACGAGCAGCTCGCTGGCTCCGTTGATGACCTTGGGCTGGTCGTGGAAGTCGGGCGCGCTGGCGACGAACCCGGTGAGCTTGACCACTCTGCGGACGCGGGAGAGATCGCCCAGCTCGGCTTTGAGCGCCGCGAGCACGTTGATGGCGCAGCGCTGAGCGGCCTGCACGCCCTGGTCGACGCTCAACCCGTCCGCGCCGAGGCGGCCCAGGAATGCGGGCTTGCCGTCCACCATGGGCACCTGGCCGGAGACGTAGACCATGTCGCCCGAGCGGACCGTGGGCACGTACGCGGCCAGGGGCGGGACCGGCTGGGGCAGGTTGATACCGAGCTCCTCCAGACGCTGTTCGGGCGACGCCATCGCTGATCTCCTTCTGGCCGGGTCTTGTGACAGGCCCCCCCTGTTTGGCGTGCCTTGGCCCTCGCCGAGAACGGGTCGCACACCGGCACCGGCACGCCGAACCTCTGGCGGCTGCCGGTGCGGCCCAAGCCTACCGCTTGGGATCGTCGCTGCCGAAGAACCGCTGCACGTCGTGGATGGACCGCCTCAACGGCGCCGGCGGCAGGCTGACGAGCAGCCGGCGCCCGTAGCCGGCGTCCGCCAGCCGCCGATCCAGCACCGCCATGACCCCGCGGTCCGACTCGGAGCGGATCAGTCGTCCCAGCGCCTGCTGCAGCGAGACGGCCGCGCTCGGCAGCCACACCTCGCCGAACTTGGAGCCGCCGCGGCGTTCGATCCGCCGTCCGCGCTCGGCGAGCAGCGGGTCGTCGGGTCGCGGGAACGGCAGCCGGTCGAGCACGAGCAGCGACAGGCTCTGTCCAGGTACGTCAACACCTTCGAAGAAGGTTCTGGTCGCCACCAGGACGCTGGCGACTTCGTCGCGGAAGCGAGCGGCCAGCCGCGCGGGGGTGTCCTCGCCCTGAACGAGCAGCTCCCACGGGAGATCGGTGAGGGCGGCGGCGAACGACTCGACCGCCCGCCAGGAGGTGCACAGCACCAGCGCGCGCCCCTCGGACGCCTCGATCAGCGCGCGCAGCTCCCGCTCGGCGGCCGCCTGGAAGCCGTCGCCGGTCGGCGCCGGGACGCCGCGCGGCACGTAGAGCAGCGCGTTGCTTCGGAAGTCGAAGGGGGACTCCACCACCAGGCCGTCGGGCCGCTCGACGCCCAGCGTGGCGGCGGTCCCCTCCAGCTCGCCCGCCACGGCAAGGGTTGCGGAGCAGGCGACCGTGGTGGGGACGCGATCCCAGAGGACGTCCCGCAGGACCTCGCCGGGCTCGACCAGTGCCGAGCGGATGGTCCGGCCCCCGTCGCGCCGCTCCTCGATCCACACGGCCAGGTCCGCCGCGGGGAGCGGCGGGACGGCGCCGGGATCCCCGATCGCGGACGTGGGCGGGATACCGGCAGGATCCCCGCCCGCTGGCGCGGATGGGGCCCGGGCGGGGGAATCGACCCTGGGCACGGGTGAGGCCCGGGCGGGGGAATCGACCCTGGGCACGGGTGAGGCCCGGGCGGGAGCATCCGGCCCGGGCGCGGGCCGGGCGCCGTCGGGGTCGCCGGCAGGGCCCTCGGCGGCCGCGGCGGCCGCGGAGAGGGGCGCTTCGACTTCGCGGAGGCGTTGGAGGTCACGGCAGAGCGCGGTGAGGCGGCGGCGCGCGGCATGCATGCCGCCCTCGAGGTCGTCGGGGATGGCGGTGACGCCTCGCAGGGCGGCGGATGCGGCCTGGGCCTCTCGAAGGACGGGATCCAGGGCCTTGCCGAGCTCGGCCGCCGCTCTGGACCCCGGTAGGACGGGGCCGGGCCGCAGCCCGCTGGCGTGGTCCTCCCAGCGCGCGCGCACGCGCCTGGCCCAGTCGGAGGTCGAGCCGCTCGCCTTGATGATCGCGTCGGCGGCCGCCCCGGCTCGCGAGACGCGCGCTCCAGTCACGGTCACGCCGTAGAGGTCGGCGGCGTGGTCGGCCAGACGGTGCGCCTCGTCGATCACGATGACGTCGACCTCGGGCAGCATGACGCCAGGGGAGTCCGAGGCCTGGCGCAGCTCGAGCTCGAGCAGGAGCAGGTGGTGATTGGTGACCACCACGTCGACGTCGCGCGCCTGCTCCTTGGCGCGTTCGGCGAAGCAGCGTTTGAAAAACGAGCAGCCCTTCTGCCCCGGGCAGTCCTCTCCCGATGTCGACACCAGGTCCCAGACGTCGTCGCGCGTGCCGGGCAGCGCGTCCAGCCTGCTGCCGGTGTCCGAGTCGGCGGCCCAGTCCACCAGCTCCAGGGCCGCCTCCTCCTGGGCGGTGGCGGCCAGGCGGGTGGCGGCCACAAGCGCGTCGACCTTGGCCAGGCACACATAGTTCCCCCTCCCCATGAGCAGGGCAGAGGTGGTCCCGAAGGCGTCGGCGAGGCGCGGGAGGTCGCGGTCGACGAGCTGAGACTGGAGCGCCTTGGTCGCCGTGGCCACGATGGCGCGCCGGCCCGCGGCGGCAATCGGCACGAGGTAGCCGAGCGACTTGCCAACACCCGTGGGGGCGTGCGCCAGCAGCGGCCGCTCGCGTTCGAGCGCGGTCGCCACGGCGCTGGCCATGGTGCGCTGCGCTTCCCTGGCGGTGAGGCCGGGCAGCGAGGCGAACGCGGCATCGAGGTCCATGAGCGCACACTATCCAATCGCCGCGACAGGCGGCGCGGGTTGTCCACACCCTCCCGGAGGTCGATGCGGGGAGCCGCTGACCCGAGCTAGCCTCCAGGCATGAGCGAGAACCAACGAGCGGCGGGCGGCGAGCGCCGCAGGGTCCTAGTCATCGGCGCCCATCCGGATGACATCGAGTTCGGGGCGGGCGGGACCATCCCCCGATGGGTCGACGAGGGCTGGGACGTCCGCTACGTGATCGTGACCTCGGGCCAGCGGGGCGTGCAGGACGCCAGTCAGGACCCGGTGGCGTTCGGCCGCCTCCGCGAGGACGAGGCCCGGGCGGCCGCCAAGGTGGCGGGGGTCACCGACGTGACCTTCCTCGGCTATATGGACACCGAGGTCGTCGACTCACCCACGCTGCAGCGCGACCTCGCGCGCGAGTTCCGGCGGCACCGGCCTCACCGCCTGCTGACCATGAACCCAGAGCACCTGCCGGCGGGCGGGTTCGTCAACCACCCCGACCATCGGGCGGTCGCCACGGCGGCGCTCGACACCACCATCACGGGCGGGACCACCGCCGCGATCTTCCCCGAGCTCGAGACCGAGGAGGGCCTGCCCCCCTGGCGCGAGCTCGAGGAGATCTGGTTGATGGGGCCAAGCGGGGGCAACGAGGTCGTCGACGTGACCGCCTATTTCGAGCGCAAGCTGGCGGCGCTGGAGGCGCACGCGAGCCAGATGGCCCAGGTGCCGTGGGACCTGCGTGCACTCCTTGGCCGGCGGCTCGAATCCATCGGCGAGCCGCACGGCTACCGCTACGCCGAGTCCTTCCGGGTGATCACCCGGCGCCGCTGAGGCGCGCCCGGGGAAGGAGGGCCCGCGGATCCCTTGCCCTGGGCGGGGAAGCCGGAGCCGGGGCTTCTAGGCCTTGGGGCGCTTGAAGTAGGCGACGGTCCCACCGACCTCCGCGGTGTGAACGGCCACCAGCTCCCAACCGTCCTGGCCCCAGTTGTCGAGGATCTGCTTGGTGTTGTGCGGCAGCAGCGGCACGGTCGCGTATTCCCACGTGGTCATCGATGGTCCTCTCGGAGGTCGTGACTGGACACGACCGCCAAGGCTATCGCAGCGCGCGCTCGCCTAGAATGTCAGCCGGCGCGGCGGGAGAGCAGTTGGCGCCGCTCGTACTCGTTGAGGCCACCCCAGATACCGTGCGGCTCGCGCACCATCAACGCGTAGTCACGGCACTGCGTCAGCACCGGGCAGCTCCGGCAGATCGCCTTGGCCGCGGACTCGCGCTCGTGCCGGTCCTCCTTGCGCTCGAGGTGGTTCGGAGCGAAGAAGAGCTCAGACTGCGGTCCCTTGCAGGCCGCCCGGTACTGCCAGCCGATCTGCAGGTGCCACATCGTCGAGATCCCGGATCGAGCCGCGCGGTCCGCCGCGGCGGCGGTGCTGATCGTGGTAGCCATGACGGTTCCTTCCTCGCGTCGGTCGCGCGCGGTTGCCCTGGCGCACCCACTGCTAAACCACGACCGTGCAACGAGTCGGGCGGATCACCCGATCGGGTCAGAGTTGTCTGTAGGCGCAGCGTAACCCTCGGGATGGTCGGTCTCAATCCCCACGCCGTAACGCTTCGGTTTCAGGCCTGGTATCTCACGGGAAAGGTCAACGCGGCATAAAACCAGCCCGGCTGGCGGCCTTTCGATGCATTGAATTCACCCGGTCGCTCGTTCAATCCGCCCGGCGGCGGAATCCCCCGTCGTCGTCGGTCGGGTCGTGGCGGCCGTGCAGCGTGTCGCCCGGATCCGTGTCGAGGTCGGAGTCGATGCCGCGGGACGGCTGCGGCGGTGTGTCGTGCGGCGGCACCGCCGGGAGCGGGGCCGTGGACGATCCGGGAGCGGGCTCGTCCATCGACTGCGGCGCCGCGGGAGTGCCTTTGGAGGCCACCGCCGGTGGCCCGCCATTGCCCGCCGAGGGCCCGAGGTCGCTGCCGAAACGGCCGAAAAAGCTGAGCAGCTCGATCGGGATCGGCATGACCAGCGTCGAATTGCGCTCGGTCGCGACCTCGGCGACGGTCTGGAGAAAACGGAGCTGAAGGGACGAGGGATTCCTCGACATGACGCCGGCCGCCTCCGACAGCACGTGCGAGGCCATCAATTCGGCATCGGCGGAGATCTTCAGGGCCTTGGCGTCACGCGACGCCTCCGCCTCGTGCGCCATCGCGCGCTGCAGCTCCTCGGGAAGGTCGACGTCCTTGATCTCGACAGAGGTGACACGGACGCCCCACGGGGCGGTGATGCCGGCGATCACCGCCGACAGCTCGGCGTTGATCTCCTCGCGGGCGCTCAGGACCTCGTCGAGGCTACGCTTGCCGAGGATCGCGCGCAGGTTGGTCTGCGCGGCCTGGCTGGTGGCGAACAGGTAGTTCTGGATCTCGACGACAGCCTTGACGGGGTCGACCACCCGCGAGTACACGACCGCGTCCACGCGCAGGGTCACGCTGTCGCGCGTGATCACGTCCTGCGGCGGGACGTTCATAGCGACCGTCTGCAGGTTGACCTTGCGCATCCGGTCGATGCCGAACGGCAGGATCAGGAACAGCCCCGGTCCCTTCGGGGCTCTGAGCACGTTTCCCAGGCGGAAGATGACCGCCCGCTCGTACTCCTGGAGCACCCTGACCATCGTGGCCAGCGCGACCACGACCAAGATCAGCAGGACCAGGAAGATGACGATGACGATGCCGCCCAATTTCGTCTCCTCGGAGTCTCGTCCCCGCCCGGTACCAGCGGGTCGTGGTGGGGTCAGTCTCTCATGTGTGAAAGCGTCGCTCGTGCTCTGGCGGCGACAGAGGGTCCAGTTAGCGGATCGGTCCTTCGCCTGGCGACCGGAAGGGCTCGCGCGGCGATCGCCAGTGCCATGGTCGCCCGTATCGAGAGGTTCGTCGAGATGCCGGTCGCATCGACTACGCTCTGGGGGCCGGACGGGCGGGGCGCAGGCGCCGTCGGGCCGGGCGGACGGCGCCAGGATCCTCGGCGGTGACCTGCAGGATGCCGTTCTCGACGGCGTCGACGTGGACCCGCTGACCGGTCGGCAGCAACCCGCCGTCGGCCAGCTCGGCGCGCCACATGGCCCCATCGATCACCACGATCCCGCCCGGATTGAGGACGCTGCGGACCACGCCGTGGGCGCCTACCAATGCCTGTGTGCCCGTGGGCGCCTGCCGCTGAGATCGCAGCAGCATCGTCAGGATGACCACGAACCAGGACACCGACCACAGCGTGCCGAGCACCGCCAGGCGCCCGTCGACCCGCAGCAGCGCCGAGGGGCTGGAGAACAGCCACCACGAGCCCACCCCGGTCAACACCGTGGCGAGCGCGGTCACGGCGCCCAGGCCGCCGCGAGCGGTGTCGGCAGTGAAGGCGATCGTGCCGGCCACCAGCACGGCCAGCGCCAGCCAGTTGGTCGGCAGCACCACCAGCGAGTAGATGGCCAGCAGGCCGACGAGCACGCCGGCGACGCCGGCGACGCCGAAGCCGGGCTGGAACCACTCGAACGACAGGCAGGCGGCGGCGGCGAGCAGCAGCAGGTAGGCAAGCGTCGGGTTGGCGAGGCCGTGGCGGACGCGGTCGAACAGGGACGACGACAGGAAGCGCACCTGGAAGCCGCTGACCTCGATGGTCCGGCCGTCCGCCTGGCGGCCGTCGAGCTGCCGGACCGCGTCCGGGAGGGACTCGGCCTGGTAGGCGGTCAGGCGCAGCGATTCGGCCAGCGCGCCGCCGGCGGTGCCGCGCTCGACCTCGGCGGGGAGCCCGGAGGAGGCGAACAGCGACGCCTCGGCGTCGGCGTCGCGGCCGCGCCCCAGCTCGGCCGGGAGCGCCGGGCCGATCCGCGCCTGCCGGCTGGAGGAGACCACGTCTGCCTTGGCGAGCAGGAAGAGGCTGGCGCCGGCGGCCTGGGCGGCGCGCGGCCCGACCCAGATCCCCACGGGCACCTTGGCGTCGGCGATCACCCGCTGCACCTCGGCGGGGTCGGTCCCCAGCCCGCCGAAGGAGTCGAGCTGGATGAGCAGGGCCCTGGCGCCGCGGCGCTCGGCGCCGGCGACGGCGCCGCGGAGATCGCCGAGCAGGCTCCGGTCGAGCACGCCAGACAGCGTGAACACCTCGACGGTCGGACCGCCTGGCACGCCCTGCGCCTGGGCGGGGGTGGCCAAGGCCCGCGAGGCCGAGCCGGAGGCGCCCTGCGCCTGGGCGGGGGAGGTCACGCCGAGGGTGGCCCCCAGCGCGAGCAGCGCGGTGAGACAGGGCAGGGAGAGGAGTCGGAGAAGGCGATGCATAGCCGGGCCATTGTCTCCGCGCGCCACAGGACCGACAACCCGAACGGGCAAGCTGTGGACAAGAGCGGCTACGATGGCCCGTATGCCCATCGACGTGCTCGACCGGGCCCAGCTCCTGGTAGTGACCGGCAAGGGCGGGACCGGGAAGACCACGGTCGCGGCAGCCCTCGCCGTGGCGGCGGCCCAGCGCGGAAGGCGCACGCTGGTGGTGGAGGTCGAGGGCCGCCAAGGCCTGGCCGCGCCCTTCGGCCGCCGCTCCATCGGCTACCAGGAGGTGAAGCTGGCTGAACGGGTCAACGGCCTGGCCGTCGACCCGGAGGCGTCCCTGCGCGAGTACCTGGGCCGCTACGGCTTCGCGCCGCTGGCGAGGCTGCTGTCCTGGGCCAAGCTCACCAACTTCGTCACCGCCGCAGCGCCCGGCCTCGGCGACATCCTGCTGGTCGGCAAGGTCTGGGAGGCGGCGACCCGCCGCACCCGCGACGGGCGCGTCTACGACCTGGTGGTGCTCGACGCGCCGCCCACCGGCCGAGTGGCGCCCTTCCTGCGCGCGCCGGAGACGGTCGCGGAGCTGGCGCGGATCGGCCCCATCCGTCACCAGGCCGACCGGGTCAAGGAGCTGCTGGACGACCCGGAGCGGACCGCGATGGTGATCACCTGCCTGCCCGAGGAGCTCCCGGTGACGGAAACGATCGAGGCGGCCGGGGCGCTCCGGGCCGCGGAGCTGCCACTGGGCGCGGTGGTCGCCAACCAGGTGACCGCCGACCACCTGGCCAGCCGCGCCAGCCGCCTGCCCGCGCTGGCAAGGGACCCGGCGCCGCTGCTGGAGGCCGCCTCCCGGGCGGGCACGCGGCTCGACAAGGAGGCCATCGGGGTGCTGCTGGACGAGGCGCGCGACCGCCAGCGCCAGGTGGCCCGCGAGCGCCGCCTGCTCAAGGAGCTGCGGGCCAAGCTGGACGCCCTGCCGGTGGTGGAGCTGCCGTTGCTCGCCGACGGCGCGGCCGGCCCGGAGGCGGTGCGCACCCTGGCGGCCTGCCTGACCGACTCGCCGCTGGCCGGCAAAGCCGATGCCCGGGCCGCGGGGCCCAGCCAGGCCACGCGGGCCGCGCCGGCCGGGGCCGAGGCGCGGCGGTGACGGCGCGCGACGCCGCACCGCTGGAGGCGATCGTCAGCTCCGCCGGCATCGTGGTGTGCTGCGGCTCCGGCGGGGTCGGCAAGACGTCGACGGCGGCGGCGCTGGCGCTGCGGGGAGCGCAGCAGGGCAGGCGCACCTGCGTGGTCACCATCGACCCGGCCAGGCGGCTGGCCCAGGCGCTCGGCCTGGACCTGCTCTCCAACGAGCCGCGCCCGGTGCGCGGCAAGGGTTCGGAGCTGCGCGAGCCGGGCGGCCTGGACGCCATGATGCTGGACATGCGCCGCACCTTCGACGAGGTGATCGAGCGCTACGCCCGCGACGACGAGCAGGCCGAGCGGATCCTCGGCAACCGGTTCTACCAGCGCCTCTCCTCCACCCTTGCGGGCACGCAGGAGTACATGGCCATGGAGAAGCTCTACGAGCTGCACGAGGCGGGGCGCTACGAGCTGCTGGTCGTCGACACCCCGCCCACCCGCTCGGCGCTGGACTTCCTCGACGCGCCGGAGCACCTGAACGAGCTGCTGGACGCCCGAGCGCTGCGCCTGCTGATCGCCCCGGCGCAGCGGGTGGGCCGCGGCTACCTCAGGGGCCTCAATTTCGCCACCACCACGATGACCAGGCTGGTCCGGCGGCTCACCGGCTCGGAGCTGCTGGCCGAGGTGGGCGAGTTCTTCGCGGCCTTCGAGGGCATGTACGACGGCTTCAAGGAGCGCGCGCGGCACGTCTACGAGCTGCTGAAGCACCCCGGCACGGCGTTCGTGGTGGTGGCGACGCCGGACCAGGCGGCGCTGCGCGAGGCGGCCTTCTTCGCGGGCCGGCTGGCCGACGACGGCATGCCGCTGGGCGCGCTGGTTGTGAACCGGATCCACCTGGCGGCGACGATCCCCAAGGTCCCGGCCGCCGGCCTCCAGCGGCTGGCGGACGAGGGGGCCGACGGGCGGCTGCTGGCCGACCTGGTGGAGCAGCACCAGGCGCGGGAGCGGCTGGCGGCCAGCGAGCGCGAGCGGGTCGCCGAGCTGGCCAGGGCCGTTCCAGGCGTGGACGTGGTGCAGGTCCCGCTGCTCGCCGACGACGTCCACGACATCCCCGGCCTACGGCGCCTCGGCGAATATTTGTTCGGGGTATAGCTGTCGCTGAGACGGTCGGCGGGCACGTTCACCTTCGGGCGGGCCTGTTCCCGTTCAGGTTGCCGGGGCTTCGTCGGGGATGTCCCAGTGCCAGTCGGCGCCGCGCCAGCCGGGGCGGCCCTCCATGCGGGTACGACCGGCCACGTGCAGCAGCAGCGCGATCGGGCTGGCCGAGGAGTCGTCGTGCGAGGAGAAGAGCCCCTGCAGGACCAGGCGGGCGGCGCGCGGCTCGGGGCCGCGGTCCCCCGGGCCGGTCAGGTCCCAGCGGTGCAGCACGACCTCCAAGAGTGCGGCCGCGGCCATGGTCCTCGCCGAGAAGCGGTGGTCCGGATACCAGACCAGGTCCGCCGGCTCGGTCTTGCCGAGCGCCTCGACCAGGCGCTCGCCCGAATCCCCGAGCCTGCGGGGCAGCAGCACCGCCGACGCGCTGGTGGCCAGGCGAGCGTCGTCGAACGACGGCCGCGTGGGCTGGTCGTTCTGCTCCACGCCGATGGCGCAGGTGCCCATGGTCTCGACCAGGTGCCGGACCGTCTCCGCGTTGCTCCAGCCAGGGTTTGCGGACGGCTGCTCCCAGTCGTCCGGCGACCAGTCGCTGACGCGCCCGACGAGCGTCTCGACCTGCCGGGCCAGTGTGGTCCGCAGGTCGGCGAGTGAAGGACCCTTGATCGCGGTCATCCTGCCTTCTTGTCGTCCGAGGCGCTCGAGCCGGTCTGGGAAGCGGTCAATCCCATATTGGACCGGGCGAGCACGGCTTGGGTGGCCTCGAGCACCTCGCTGCGCACCCGTTGCAGCTCGGGGTGGCGTCTCGGGTCCACCCAGAACCACAGCAGCAGCTCGATCTTCTCGTCATCGAGGTCCTCCACCAGCAGGCGCGGCTCCGGGTCGCCGCTCACGCCCTCGACGCGCCCGGCGACCTCCAGCAGGCGCGCCCGCAGCTTGGGTGACACCTCCGCGCTCGGCACGTTCAGACGGACGTCCACGCGCCGGTGCATGGTCGCCGTGGAGTTGGTGATCACGTTGGTGAACAGCAGCTTGTTGGGGATGAGGAGCTGCTGCCCGTCGGGGGTCCGCAGCTGCGTGGCGCGCACGCGGATGTCCTCGACGGTGCCCTCGACCTCCCCCATGGCGATCTCGTCGCCCCTGGTGAAGGGATGCTCCAGCAGCAGCACGATGCCCGCCACGAAGTTGCCGAGGATGTCCTGCAGGGCGAGCCCGAGCGCGACCGTCACCAGGCCGAGGCTCCCGACCACCCAGCCGAGGTTGACCCCGCCGATCGAGAGCGCGACCACCACGCCCAGCAGCAGGGTCCCGAAATAGGCGATCTTGCCGACGAGCAGGTGGACGTACGCCTCGGTCGAGGTCCGGCGCAGCCCCGCCTCCACCCCCCGCCGGACCAGCCGGGCGAGGACGACCGTGAGAGCCAGGAACACCAGTGCCGCCAGCAGGTTTGGCAGCAGCTCGATGAAGCGGTCGCCGAAATGCTTGAACGATCCGACCAAGCCTTCCACTGAGGGCGCCTGTTCGAGTTGGGCAAGGACGTTTGGGTCGAACAGCAGTCTGCGGAGCCTCCACATGAAGACGGCGGGCGGTCATGAGCCGGCTTGCCGGCTTCGGACAACAAACCTATCATCCCAGCTACTTTGGCCGGTGCCAGCCGGGCCATTCAGAGTGTGCTATACCCATGTGCCATGGCGGACGCCCACTATCCCCCACCGCGCCTCCGGATCCCAGGTGGCCGCTTCGCTGCGTTCCTCGGCACGCGCTTCGGCTCCATCATCGTGGTCGGCGTGGTGATCGCGCTGCTCATGGCGCTGTTGTCGTTGCCGGTCGTGATCCCGGCCGGCGCCTTCGCGCGTGACACCGCCAAGCGGCTCGGCAACATCCCGCCGCTTCCCAAGGTGGGGCCGCTGGCGCAGCGCACCACGGTCTACGCGGCCAACGGCACCAGGCTGGGCGTGCTGGCCGACGAGAACCGCACGGTGGTCTCGATCAAGCAGATCCCAAAGATCGTCAGGGATGCCGTGGTCGCCATCGAGGACGACCGCTTCTACGAGCACAAGGGCATCGATTTCCGGGGCATCGCCCGCGCAGCGGTCGAGGACATCAGGTCCGGAGCGATCGAGCAGGGCGGCAGCACCCTCACGCAGCAGTACGTGAAGCTGATCGTGATCAACGACACCTCGGAGACCTTCGACCGCAAGATCCGCGAGGCCGCCTACGCGGTGCAGCTCGAGAAGCAGCTGACCAAGGACCAGATCCTGCAGGACTACCTCAATGCCGCCTACTTCGGCGAGGGCGCCTACGGCATCGCCACCGCCGCGCAGCATTACTTCAACGGCAAGAGCCTGTCCAGGCTCACGCTCGCGGAGGCGGCGTCGCTGGCCGCCACGATCAAGTCGCCGGAGTTCTACAAACCCACCAACCCGAAGAACAACCTGCCACGGCAGAAGGTCGTGCTCGACCGCATGCAGCAGCTCGGGTTCGCCAGCGCTGCGGACGTCGCCACGGCGAAGGCGGCGAAGCTGCACGTCAAGGTCGTCTCCTCGAAGGTGTCGCGGCCGTATTTCTTCGAGTACGTCCGGCGCCAGCTCCTGGAGGACCACGCCTACGACAAGGTGCTGGGCGAGGCCGGCAGTGAGCAGCGCTCCAAGGCCGTGCGCCAGGGTGGCCTGCGGGTCTACACCACCCTGCAGCCCAGCAGGCAGTCGCAGGCCGAAGCCGCCGTGAAGGAGCAGCTCAAGGCGCCGTCGCAGCTCCGCAGCGGCGCTGGCCAGAACGGCCAGCAGAGCGGCGCGGGGATCGACGGGGCGCTGGCCAGCGTCGACCCCAAGACCGGCCAGGTCGTCGCCATGGTCAGTGGCAAGGACTACCAGAAGTCGCAGGTGAACCTGGCGACGATCCGCTACGGCGGCAAGGGCTTCCAGTCGGGGTCGTCGTTCAAGATGTTCTTCGACGTGGCCGCGCTGGAGAAGGGCATCCCCGTCACCAAGACCTTCAACGCGCCGGCGCACATCGACATCCCCGCCAGCCAGTGTCCCAACCAGGGCAAGCCGACCTGGCCGGTGGACAACGCCGCCGACAGCGAGGCCGGCGTCTTCAACATGTACGGGGCGACACAGCACTCGGTGAACACCTACTTCGCCCAGCTCGCCCCTGAGGTCGGGCCGAGGAACGCCGCCGACGCCGCCCGCCGCATGGGCATCACCAACGAGGGCGACAGCACCTACGGGTTCTGGGGCGGCTGCTCGCTGGTACTCGGCACCCCCAACGTCGGCGTGCTCGACATGGCCAGCGCCTTCGGCACGCTCGCCAATCAGGGAGTGCACTGCGAGCCGTTCTCGATCGCCAAGATCGTCGGCCCCGACGGAAAGACGCTGTTCAGCCGCAGGCCCAGGTGCGACCAGGTCATCGACAAGGGGATCGCCAACCAGGTCACCGACATGCTGCGGACCGTGGTGACCTCCGGCACCGGCAAGGGGGCGCAAGTGCAAGGCCGGCCCGTGGCGGGCAAGACCGGCACGACCGATGACTACAAGAGCGCCTTCTTCAACGGCTTCACGCCGCAGCTGGCGACCACCGTCTGGGTCGGGTACCCGAAGGTGCCGACGCCGATGCCCCACCTCGCCCCTGGTGGCGGGCCGGTGTTCGGCGGCACCTACCCGGCGGCGATCTTCAGGCAGTACATGACCGCGGCGCTCCTGGGACTGCCGGTCGAGGGCTTCCCGGCGCCGCCGCAGCCGCGCCCGGCCGACCCGTCGCAGAAGGGCAAGGGCGTCCCCAACGTGCGCGGCAAGCCGCTCGCGCAGGCCGTCGCCATCCTCGCCAAGGCCGGCTATGGGGTGACTACGCAGATCGTGCCGAGCAACGATCCCATCGGCCGGGTCATCGGCCAGTCGCCGGCAGCCGGCACCGACGCGCCCCGCGGCACCGTGGTCACCCTGCAGATCAGCGCCGGCGCCGGCGGTGGCGGGGGCGGCGGTGGTGGAGGAGGCGGTGGTGGAGGAGGCGGTGGCCCCGGCCATGGTCCTCCGACGACGTTCCCCTAGCCCTGGAGCCGCGCGAGCACGAGCTGGCGAACCTGGTTGCCGTCGGCGCGGCCGCGGACGGCGGGCATCACGCGGCCCATCACCTTGCCGAGCTCCCTGGGGCTGGACGCACCGCTGCTGGCGATCGCGTCGTCCACGATGCGCTCCAGCTCGGCCGGGTCCAGCGGTGCCGGCAGGAACCGTCCCATCACCTCGGCCTGGAAGGCCTCGATCCCGGCGCGGTCCGCGCGGCCGGCGTCGCGGTAGATCTGCTCGGCCTCGCGCCGGTTCTTGACCTCGCGCTGGAGCACGGTCACGGCCTCCTCGTCGCTGAGGTCGTGGCCGGCGTCCTTGGTGGCTGACCGCAGCGCGCTGAGCGCCAGCCGAAGCGCGGCCGTCTCTTCGGACCGCCTGGCCTTCATGCTGGCGAACATCGCCTGCTGCACGTCGTCGATGAGCATGCCGAGAGGTTACCGCTAGAATGCCGGTCCACTCACTCGCATTTCGCGGGCTCGACCCTGCTCGATCTGGAGGACGGATGGGAAGGACCGAGGGCGGGCTCGGGATCGCGCTCGGCGCACTGGCCGCGGCCGGCGCCGCCTGCGTCGCCTACGGCGTGCTGATCGAGCGCCACTGGTACCGCCTGCGCTGCGAGACGGTCCCCGCGCTGGAGCCTGGGCAACCGCCCTGCACGGTCCTGCATCTCAGCGACTTCCACCTGCTGGCCAGCGACGCCAGACGGCAGCGCTTCCTGGCCGAGCTGGCCGAGCTGCCGACCGACCTGGTGGTGGTGACCGGGGACATCCTCGGCGAGCCGTCGGCGCTGGACGTCGCCCTGGAATCGCTCTCCCGCTTCCACCCACGCTTCGGCTCGGTCGCGGTGCTGGGGTCCAACGACTACTACGCCCCGCAGCCGAAGAACTACCTCTCGTACTTCCGCCGGCGGCGGAGACGGCGGCTCCCGCGTGGCCACAACCCCTGGCGGGACCTGGTCGAGGGCCTGGAGCGGATGGGCTGGCTGGTGCTCGACAACCGGCGCGGACGGCTCGGCGACCTGGAGCTGGCGGGCATGAGCGACCCGCACATCCGCCTGGACGACCTGACCGTCCCGGTGCCGTCCAACGGGCACCCCTCGCGGCTGCGGATCGGCGTCGTCCACAGCCCCTACCAGCGCAGCCTCAACGCCTTCGAGCGCAGCGGCTACCACCTGGTGCTCGCCGGCCACACCCACGGCGGGCAGGTGCGCCTCCCCGGGGTCGGGGCGCTGGTGACCAACTGCGATCTGCCCCGCGAGCGCGTCCGCGGGCTGTCGCGCTGGGGCTCGGCCTGGCTGCACGTGAGCGCCGGCCTGGGCACCAGCAAGTACGCGCCCTTCCGCTTCGCGTGCCGCCCGGAGGCGACCCTGCTCACGCTGGTCCCGGCCTGACGCGCGACCCGGGCGAGCGTTCGGGGTGCCCCAGGCCGCATCATGGGACAGGGAGCAGGGGGAGCTGCCATCTCGAGCGGGGGACGATGGCCACGGCGGAGCGGGGCAGGCTTGGGGACCGCCCCACCAGGCGGATGGGGCCGGCGGCGCGTGTCGAGGCGAGCGTCGAACGTGCGATCGCGTGGCTCTACGCCTGGCTTGCCCGCAATCGCGTGACGCGCCTGCCCTGGGCGGTGGTGCAGACCTTCTCCCGGGCCCAGGGCGCGCTCCTGTCGGGGAGCATGGCCTACTACACCTTCCTGTCGCTGGTGCCGCTGCTGATGGTGGCCGCCTTCGTGATCGGCACGCTGGCCAGGTCGAACCCGCAGGTCTCCAGCGCGGTCTCGACCGCGGTGGGGCAGCTGTTGCCCGGCGTGCAGGGCAAGGAGGTCGTCGACCAGTTGATCGGGGTCCGGGTGGCCTTCGGGATCTTCGGTCTGCTGAGCGTCGCCTACGCCGGCAGCGGCTTCGTCGGCTCGATGACCGCCTGCATGAACCGGATGTGGGAGGTGGAGACCGGACGCAACCCGGTCAGCCAGAAGGCCTTCAACATCCTGATCGTGATGCTGCTGAGCACGGTGCTGCTGGGCTCGGTCGGCCTCACCATCTGGATCGGCTACGCCGCCAGAGCGGTGTTCGGCAACGAGGCGGGCCCGCTGCTCCGGCTGGTCTCGACGCTGGCCAGCCCCTTCTCGATGCTGGTGCTGCTGCTCCTGCTGTACCGGCTGCTGCCGGCGCGCCGGCACTCATGGCTGAGCCAGGTGCCCGGCGCGCTGCTGGGCGCGATCGGCGTCGACCTGCTCAAGCGGGCCTTCGCCCTGTGGACGGAGCGGTCGGCCGGCGTCGGCGCGCTGCCCCGCTCGCTGCTGAGCGTGGTGCTGCTGCTGATCTGGCTCGGCCTGTTCGCGCAGCTCGTGCTCTACGGCGCCGCTCTGAACGTGGTTCTCGACCGGCGCCGGCACCGTCTCCCGCTGCTGCCCGACCTGCCCGCCGTGGAAGCGGACGAGGAACGTGAGCGGGAGCGGGAGCGGGACACGGTGTGATGCCGGCGCCGAGGAAGGTGCCGGCAGCGCTCGGGCGAAAGGGAAAGGTGCTCCAGGGCCGCCGCTCCCGTCACACCGAAGAGCCTCCGCCCGATACGCTGCCTGGCAGTTGTTGACATCGTCGCCTACGGCGTGGGTTGGATAGCCATCTCGGACGGATCCGGGATGGTCAACTTGGACTAGTCCCTCCATCGTGCCTGGTCAGGGCGTTGACTGGGTAGACGACCCATGAAGATGCCCGCAATGCAGGCCAACCTGCGTACATCAACGTACGTTGAGCCACCATGGACCGGAGGAGAATTGGTCAGTCAGTCCACGACCGATCAACTGGGAGAGAAACTCAACGTGGCCAGCCTGCCGCCCGATGTGTTCACCGACGACGCCGCCGACCTGTTCCGGACCTATGACTCGGTCGACCTGCTCATTGGCATCCCGTCGTACCAGAACGCGAAGACCATCGGGCACGTGGTACGGGCGGTCGAGGCGGGCGTCCGGAAGTTCTTCCCCAAGCAACGCAGTCTCATCGTGATCTCCGACGGCGACTCGACCGACGGGACCCGCCAGGCGGCGCTGGCGGCGACCACCGCCGGCGAGGAGGAGCTGCTGCTGGTCGACCCCAAGGCAGAGCTGCCCGACAAGCTGGCCTTCAGCTACACCGGGCCGTCCGGCAAGGGGTCGGCCTTCCGCGCGATCTTCACGATCGCCGAGTGCCTGAACGCCCGCGCCTGCGCCGTGTTCGACGCCGACCTGCGCTCGGTCACGCCGACCTGGGTCGAACACCTGGTCGGGCCGGTGCTCTACCACGGGTACGACCTGGTCGCGCCGATGTACGAGCGCCACAAGTTCGACGGCACGATCACCAACTCGATCGCCTTCCCCATCACCGCCGCGTTGTACGGCCACGGCCTGCGGCAGCCGATCGGCGGCGACTTCGGCTTCTCCGGACGGCTGGCGGCCCACTGGGCGCACAAGGACGTCTGGGACACCGACGTCGCCCGCTTCGGCATCGACATCTGGATGACCACGGTCGCGCTCTGCAACGGCTTCAACGTCTGCCAGGCGTCCCTGGGCGCCAAGCTGCACGACGCCAAGGACCCCGGCCGCGACCTCGGTCCCATGTTCCGGCAGGTCGTCGGCAGCCTGTTCGCGCTCGCCGGCCGCTACGCCGATCACTGGATGGCGGTCGACAGCATCGAGCCCGTGCCGGCCTTCGGCTTCCGCTCGGCCAGCTCGACCGAGGAGATCAAGGTCAACCCCGACCGGCTGCGCTGGCGCTTCGTCGACGGCTACGTCACCTACCAGGACGTCTGGCGGCAGGTGCTGGCACCGGACAACCTCGAGGGCGTGATCGAGGCGATCCACCAGGCCGGCGAGCGTCCGGAGGGCTTCCGGCTGCCGGTCCAGCTGTGGGCCAGGATCTGCTACGACTACCTGCTCGCCTACAACGCGCAGGTGGTCGACCCCGACCTCCTGATCGACTCGCTGATCCCGCTGTACTTCGCCCGCACGGCCACCTTCGTGGACGAGTCGCGCGGCGATACCGCCGAGGCTGCCGAGGAGCGGATCGAGTCCTACGCGGAGGTCTTCCGCCAGACCAAGCCCTACCTGGTGCGCCGCTTCCACTCCAGCGGCCGCGCCCGCAGGCTCAACGAGCAGCGCGTCTCCGGCGACGAGCACCGCCGGGGCGACGACACCTCGGAGTTCCTGGCGATCAGGTCGCCCTGACGGGCCGCTTCGGCTGGCCGTCGGGCGGGCCGATCGGGGGGACCGAGGCGCTGCGGCGGCCGAGACGGAATGGGACGATGGTGACGTTCACGTTGTCCATCTCGCCGAGCACCCTGAACACCCCCAGGGCCGTCCGGTCGTGCAGGATCCGGTTCCAGAACCTGGAGAACGACCGCTTGGGGATCAGCACCGAGACCTCGGTGTCCGGCCGGACGCGCTCGGCGATGGTCTCCTCGACCGCCGCCAGCAGGTTGCGGTCGGGCGCGTCCACCACCTCGAGCGGGACCGGGATCTGGACCTTCGACCACAGATGGGACAGCTCGCGGGCGTGGTCGGGGTCGATGGCGATGTGCACGGCGGTGATGCTCAGGGGGTTGAGCTGGCGCGCGTACTGCAGCGCGGCCAGGGTCGCCTGGTCCAGGTCCTCGACCAGCACCACGACCTCGTGGCGGGGCTTGGGCGGCGCCAGCCGCTGGGACGCCTCGACCTTCAGCTCCTTCACCTCGGACCGGTAGGTCTGCTGCGTGCGCAACAGGAACAGCACCAGCAGCGGCACCGCCAGGCAGACCATCCAGGCGCCCTGGGTGAACTTGGCGACCACGATCACCGTCAGGACCACCAGGGTGACCACGCTGCCGATCCCGTTGACCAGCAGGCCGTAGCGCCAGCCTCGCTCGCGCAGCTTCCAGTGCCGCTTGGTCATGCCGGCCTGGGACAGCGTGAACGAGATGACCACCCCGATGGCGTACAGCGGGATCAGCGCCGAGGTGCTGGCGTGGAAGGCGACCACCAGCAGGATCGCCACCGCGGACAGCACCAGGATGCCGTTGGAGTAGACCAGCCGGTGCCCGCGCTTGCGGAGCTGGCGGGGCAGCAGGGCATCCCCGGCCGCGAACGAGGCCAGCAGCGGGAAGCCGGAGAACGAGGTGTTGGCGGCCAGCACCAGGATCAACAGCGTGGCGCCCTGCGTGAGCAGGAAGAACGCGTGGCCGAGCTGGCTGGAGCCGAGCACGTGCTGGCCGAGCTGGGCGACCACCGTCGGGACCTCGTCGCGGAACGGCTTGACGCCCAGATGACCGGCCAGGAAGCTGATCCCCAGGAACAGCGAGCCCATGATGACGGCCATCACCAGCAGGGTCGACTTGGCGTTGCGCGCCTCTGGGGGCCGGAAGGCCGAGACCCCGTTGGAGACGGCCTCCACGCCCGTCAGCGCGGTGGTGCCCGAGGCGAAGGCGCGCAGGATCAGGAACAGCGTGACCGCCTCGACCGCATGGCCGCTGCCGATGAGGTTCGCCTGCTCGGCCGCGGAGTAGGTGATCTTGTCCAGGCTGCCGGTCAGCACTCGGAAGATCCCCATCGCCACCATCGCGCCCATGCTCCCCACGTACATGTAGGTCGGGATCGCGAAGATGCGCCCGGCCTCCCGGAGGCCGCGCAGGTTGCCCCAGGCCAGCAGCACGACGAAGCCGACGGCGATCTCGACCTGCCAGGGCACCAGCGGGTTGTTCGGGCCGAACGCGGAGATCATGTTGCCCACGCCGCTGGACACGCTCACCGCGACGGTGAGGACGTAGTCGATCAGCAGGGCGGCTCCGGCGACCGCGGCTACGACGTTGCCGAAATTGTCCCGGCTGACGACGTATGCACCGCCCGCGGACGGGTAGGCATCGATCACCTGGCGGTAGGAGGTCACCAGCAGGAGCAGCAGGCCGGCGATGGCCAGCGAGATCGGCAGCGTCAGCGCGATGGCGCCCGCGAGCACCACCACGCGGAGGATCTCCTCGGTGGCGTACGCGGTGGATGAAATTGGGTCGGACGAGAACACGGCCAGGGCGACGCGCTTGGTGATGCGCTCGCTCACGAGCTGGGAGGTCTTGAGCGGTGGGCCCAACAGCACGCGCTTGCCCCGGTAACCGAAGGACTGGTAGCGCTGTGATGGGCCTCTTGACGCGGTCCCAGCGACCGGACGCTCCGGCGGCCCGTCGAGCTCCGGTCTTGCCTGGATGGACACCGCTTCCGCTCCTTTCTCCGCGGCGGGTCGCTGGTGGTACGCCCCCAAGTATCGGCTCGCTTTCATGAGCTGGCCACGTCCGCTTCGCCCGATCCGCGCGGCCCCCCGGTTTCACCGCGTACGGCGGTACGATTCGACGGACCGGCCAGCGGGAAGGACACATCGTGCACGTCGTGATCATGGGTTGTGGGCGGGTCGGCTCGGAGTTGGCCGACCGGCTCGAGGGGCGGGGCCATACGGTCGCCGTCATCGACAAGCGCGAGATCGCGTTCCGAATGCTGCGTTTCGACTTCAAGGGCACGAAGGTCCACGGCTACGGCTTCGACGAGGACGTGCTGCGCCAGGCCGGGGTCGAGCGGGCGGGAGCGTTCGCGGCGGTGTCCAACGGCGACAACTCCAACATCGTCGCCGCGCGGCTGGCCAGGGAGAAGTTCGAAGTGCCGACGGTGGTCGCGCGTATCTACGACCCGCGCCGCGCCGAGATCTACCAGCGCCTCGGCATCCCCACGGTCGCGACCGTGAAGTGGACCACCGACCAGGTCATGCGCTTCCTCATCCCTGACGAGATCGCCTCGGACTGGAAGGACCCGACCGAGGGGATCTCCCTGGTCACGATCGTCCTGCCCACGTCGTGGGCCGGCTGGACGGTGGAGCGGCTCGAGTCCAGCGGGCACCGCCGGGTGGTCGCGGTCAACCGCATCGGTCAGGCCCGCATCCCCACCGCCAACATGATCCTGCAGGAGGGCGACCAGGTGTACCTGGCGGTCGACGAGGAGGGCTTGGACGAGCTGCGGCCGATGGTCATTGCCGGGCACCGCCGCCAGGACGCCGAGCAGCGGGCCGGGCAGGAGGTGCGCTCGTGAGGGTGGCGATCGCCGGCGCCGGCAACGTTGGCCAGTTCATCGCGGCGGACCTGCTGGCCGCCGGCCACCAGGTCACGCTGATCGAAAAGGACCCGGCGGTGGTCGAGGCGGCTCGCGGCAGCCTGCAGGGCGCCGAGTGGTTCCCGTTCGACGCCTGCGAGGTGCTCTCGCTGGTGATGGCCGGCCTCAGCCACGCCGACGTGGTCGTGGCGGCCACCGGCGACGACGAGGACAACCTGGTGATCTCGCTGCTCGCCAAGCAGGAGTTCGCGGTGCCGCGGGTGGTCGCCCGCGTCAACAACCCCAAGAACCACGGCCTGTTCAGCGAGGCGTGGGGAGTCGACGTCGCCGTGTCGACGCCGCACATCCTGCGGTCGCTGGTCGAGGAGGCGGTCACGGTCGGCAGCATGGTCCGGCTCATGCAGTTCGAGCAGGGCCAGGTGTCGCTGCACGAGGTGACCCTGGCGGAGGGCTCGCCGTCGATCGGCCGCACCCTGCGTGACCTGGCGCTCCCGGTGGATGCGGCGGTGGTGGCGGTGGTCCGCGAGGGCCATGTGGTGGTGCCCAAAGAGGACACGGTCTTCGCCGCGGGCGACGAGGTCCTGGCGGTGGCCTCGGCCTCCAGCGAGGACTACGTCCGCAAGGTCCTGGTCGGGGAGACCCGTCCCCGCGAGCAGGACGAGGAACCGCAACCGCCCAGCGCCAACGCCGCCGAGAGCCTCAACCAGCGCCGCCTGGGATAGGGACGATCAGCGCAGGTCGTAGGCCGGGTTGTAGAGGGTGAGGCCCCGCTCGCCGGCGACCGGGGTCCCCTCGATGGCCAGGCGGCGGCCGCACTCGACGCCGGCGATGCCGCGCCTGCCCATGAACAGGGCGGTCAGCCGGCCGGTGCCGTCGTCGAGCACCACCTCCAGCGTCGGCACGGCGGCCAGCGGCTGGATGCGGATCTTGCGGACGTCGCCCTCGAAACGGGCGCGGATCCGCGGGCGGGCCGTGGCTATCGGCACGGTCTCCTGGCGACGGCTATGGCCCTTGCTGATTTCCATCGAGATCATCCCGCCTGACCCAGATCCAGCTTGAACGCACCCACGGTCGCCGGCGGCTCGCCCGTCTCCAGCGAGCGGGCCGAGGCGCCGCGGGCCTCGCGCAGCGCCCGCTGGAAGCCGTCGACGTCGATCCCCTCCCGCGACGGGAGGTAGGGCTCCAGGTAGTCGATCGCGCGGCCGAGCACCGACACGGCGCCCTTGTAGTTGCCCTGGCTGAGGTGCCACATACCGGCCGCGCCCTGGATCATCCCCTTGAGGAAGTCGCGGTCGGGCTGGCCCTTGCGACGGCGCCAGACCTCCTCCCAGACCTCGTGGGCCTCCCAGTACATGCCGTCGTCGAACAGGTCGCCGCCCCGGCGCAGCACCTCATCCTCTGGCAGCGTGCCGGGCTCCCAGCCAGGATGAAAGGCCGCCCGGGTGCCACGCTTGCGCGTCTCGCCCATGTGGCGATCGTAGCAGCAGGCCCTCCGCTGGGCCTCAGCGGGTTGCCAGGGCGTGGGCGGCGGCGGCGATCGCCATGCGCGTGGTCCGCAGGATCGGCCGGTCCGGCTTTGGGACCACCACCAGCGCCCCGACGCGGGTGTGATCGTGGACCATGTCGACGACCGCGCCCTCGGCCGGGAGCACCAGCGTCCGGCCGAGGGAGCGCAGGTGCCCGGAGGGGATGCGCCCCTCCTCGTCCAGGTGCGGCAGGGCGTCCACGTCCAGCGCGCCGACGGGCTCTCCCGCCGCGGCCACCACCTGCCCGCCATCGCCCACCACCTGGACCGCGCGGGCGTCGAGCAGCGCCAGCAGCTGCTCGGCCGCGACACGGTCGGGGCCCTCGCCGGCGGCGGCCGCCAGGCTGATCGCGTGCAGCGCCCGGATCGCGTCCTCGTCCTCGCTCGCCCGAGCCTCCGCCCGGCGGCCCGCGCGGCCGCCGAGGCTGGCCAGCAGCCCGGCGGCGAACAGCAACACCACCGTGACCACCTGCCTGACCGAATCGATCCGCAGCGTGTAGTACGGCGTGGTGAAGAACCAGTTGTAGGAGAGGGCCGCCGACAGCGCGGAGACGAGCCCGGCCGCCCGGCCGCCGACGGCGCTGGCCAGCGTGACCATGGCGAGGTAGACGATGGCGACGTTCTCCAGCCCGATCGAGCCCCGGAAGGGCACCAGCGCCACGCCGACCACCAGGCTGGCCAGGAACGCACCGGCTCCCCAGACGATGCCCTCTCCCCCGATCTCGATGCCGCCGGTCCTGAGGACCACGGCGACCGCCTCCTTCCGTGACGTGTGCCGGGCGTCGGGTCAGCCGTCCTGTCCGGCGTCGAGGTTCTCCATGCGAGCGCGCGCGTCCGCGACGATGAGGATGTCGATGCCATCGGTCTCGCGCAGCACGTGGGCGATGATCGACTGGCCGACCAGCTCCCTCCACCTCGGCCGGTGCGACTCCCCCAGCACGATCTGGGTCACGCCGATCTCGGTGGCCACCGCCACCACTGTGGCCGCGACCTGGCCCTCGCGCCGCAGCACCGTGGCGCCGAGGCGGTCCGCCAGCGCGGCCGCGCGGTCGACGGTCGCGGCCGCCTCGGACGCCAGCGGCTCCGCGTCGGAGGAGACGTGCAGCAGGTACAGGCGACCGTCCACGCGCCGCGCCATCCGCGCCGCCCTCCGCACCAGCCCCTCGGAGTTCGGCCTCCCGCCGACGCAGACCAGCACCCGCTCGGCCACGGCCGGGCGCCGGTCGCCGTCGCCGGCCGCCCGGCCGGCCTCCTGCTGCTCGGCCACCTCGCGGAGCGCCAGGGCCCGCAGGGCGGTCAGGTTCTCGGTGCGGAAGAAGTTGGCAAGTGCGGTGGGGATCTTCTCGGTGGTGTACACGCGTCCCTGGGCGATCCGCTCGCGCAGCGCCCCCGGCGGCAGGTCGATCAGCACCACCGAATCGGCCTGCCGCAGCAGGCGGTCGGGAAAGGTCTCGCGCACCCGCACGCCGGTCAGCTCGAAGATCTTGTCGTTGAGGCTCTCCAGGTGCTGGATGTTGACGGTGGTGAAGACGTCGATGCCGGCGCCCAGCAGCTCCTCCACGTCCTGCCAGCGCTTGGCGTGGCGGCCTCCCGGGTGGTTGGTGTGGGCCAGCTCGTCCACCAGGCAGAGCTGCGGCTTGCGGTCCAGCAGCCAGTCGAGGTCCATCTCGGTGAAGGTGCGGCCTCCAACCCTGACGACCCGGCGAGGGGCCACCTCCAGGCCGGCGGCGCGGTCCTCGGTGGCGCGGCGCTGGTGCGCCTCCAGGTAGCCGACCACCACGTCCACCCCGGCCGCCGTGAGGTCGCGTGCCTCACCGAGCATGGCGTAGGTCTTGCCGACCCCGGCCGCCGCGCCGAGGAAGACCTTGAGCCGGCCCCTCCCCGGGCCGCTCGACTGCTCCTGGCGGTCCATCACCGAAGTTCATCACGTCCCTTTGCCCAGGTCACCGAGGCTCGGGCTCAGCGGAGCCGGTCGAGCGCCAGGTTCAGCTCCAGCACGTTGACGCGCGGCTCGCCGAAGACGCCCAGCGTGCGCCCCTGGACGTGCCGGTCGACCAGCCGCGACACCGCGGCGGGGTCGAGCCCGCGCGCCCTGGCGACCCGGTTGACCTGGAAGTCGGCCGCCGCCGGCGAGATGTCGGGGTCCAGCCCAGAGGCCGAGGCGGTGACCAGCTCGGAGGGGACCTGCGCCGCCGTGGTTCCCGGGTTGGCCTTCAGCAGCGCAGCCAGGCGCTCCCGGACCTCCTGGTCGAGCTTGGCCGAGGTCGGGCCGAGGTTGGAGGCGCCGGAGGCGCCGGGGTCGTAGCCGTTGCCGGCGGCGGACGGGCGTCCCCAGAAGTACTTCGGGTCGTCGAACGACTGGCCGACCAGGGCCGACCCGACCGTGCGCCCGCCGGAGCGGACCAGGCTCCCGCCGGCGGCGCCGTGGAATGCCGCCTGGCCGATACCGAAGACCAGCAGCGGGTAGGCGACGCCGACCAGCACCGTGAGCGCCAGCAGGGCGACCAGGCCTCGTCGAAGGTCGAGCAACATGGATCCGTCGTCTCCTCAAGCGAGATGGATGAAGTGGATGAGCAGGTCGACGAGCTTGATGCCGATGAACGGCACCACCAGTCCGCCGAACCCGTAGATCAGCAGGTTGCGCCGCAGCAGCGCCGCCGCTCCGACCGCCTGGAAGCGCACGCCCCGCAGGGCCAGCGGGACCAGGGCGATGATCACCAGGGCGTTGAAGATCACCGCCGAGAGCACCGCCGACTGCGGCGTGTGGAGCCGCAGCACGTTGATGCGGTCCAGCACCGGGTAGGTCGCGGCGAACAGCGCCGGGATGATCGCGAAGTACTTGGCCACGTCGTTGGCGATCGAGAAGGTGGTCAGCGCCCCGCGGGTGATCAGCAGTTGCTTGCCGATCTCGACGACCTCGATGAGCTTGGTCGGGTTGGAGTCGAGGTCGACCATGTTGCCGGCCTCCTTGGCGGCGACCGTGCCGGTGTTCATCGCCACGCCGACGTCCGCCTGGGCCAGGGCCGGGGCGTCGTTGGTGCCGTCCCCGGTCATCGCCACCAGCTTGCCGCCGCCCTGCTCGCGTTTGATCAGGTCCAGCTTGTTCTCGGGCGTGGCCTGGGCGAGGAAGTCGTCCACCCCGGCCTCGCTGGCGATCGCCGCCGCGGTGAGGGGGTTGTCGCCGGTGATCATCACCGTGCGGATGCCCATGCGCCGGAGCTGGTCGAAGCGGTCGCGCATGCCGCCCTTGACCACGTCCTTGAGCTGGATCACCCCCAGCACCTGGTCGCCCGCTGCCACCACCAGCGGGGTGCCGCCCTCACGGGCGATCCCGTCCACGATCGGGCCCAGCTCGGGCGGGATCTTGCCCCCCTGCTCGCGGACCCACCTGGTGACCGCCTCGGCGGCGCCCTTGCGGATCGAGCGCCCGTCCAGGTCGGCGCCGGACATGCGCGTGTAGGCGCTGAAGGGCACGAAGCGCGCGTGGCGCTCCAGCAACTCGCGGCCGCGCAGGTTGTAGCGCTCCTTGGCGAGCACCACGATCGAGCGGCCCTCGGGCGTCTCGTCGGACAGCGAGGAGAGCTGGGCCGCGTCCACCAGGTTCTCCATCTCGACCCCTGGCAGCGGCAGGAAGGCGGTCGCCTGGCGGTTGCCGAGGGTGATGGTGCCGGTCTTGTCCAGCAGCAGGGTGTTGACGTCGCCCGCCGCCTCGACCGCGCGGCCGGACATGGCCAGCACGTTCTGCTGCACCATCCGGTCCATGCCGGCGATGCCGATCGCCGACAGCAGGCCGCCGATGGTCGTCGGGATCAGGCACACCAGCAGCGCGACCAGCACGACCACCTCGGCGCGCCGTCCCGAGTAGACGGCGAACGGCTGCAGCGTGACCACCGAGAACAGGAAGATGAGGGTCAGCACGCTGAGCAGGATCGAGAGCGCGATCTCGTTGGGGGTCTTCTGGCGCTGGGCGCCCTCGACCAGCGCGATCATCCGGTCCAGGAAGCTGCGGCCCGGCTCGGAGGTGATCCGCACGCGGATCCAGTCGCTGAGCACCCTGGTGCCGCCGGTCACCGCCGAGCGGTCTCCGCCGGCCTCGCGGATGACCGGCGCCGATTCGCCGGTGATGGCCGACTCGTCCACCGAGGCGATGCCCTCGACCACCTCGCCGTCGCCGGGGATGATCTCGCCGGCCTCGACCATCACCTCGTCGCCCTTGCGCAGCGCCACCGCCGGCACCGCCTCGGTGGTGCCGGCCTGGCGCAGGCGCCGGGCGGTCGTCTCCTTGCGGGTGCGGCGGAGCTGGTCGGCCTGGGCCTTGCCCCGGCCCTCGGCCATGGCTTCGGCGAAGTTGGCGAACAGCACCGTGAACCACAGCCACAGCGCGACCTGGCCGGTGAACGAGCGGCCGCCCGGGCCGTGGCCGTTGACCAGGTTGACGACGAACCGCAGCGTGACCAGCACGCTGCCGACCTCGACCACGAACATCACCGGGTTGCGGAGCTGCACCCGCGGGTCGAGTTTGCGGAAGGCCGAGAGCACGGCCGTGCGGACGATCCTGGGATCGAACATGCTCCGGTCGGAGAGCCGGCCCTGGCGAGGTTGGCGCGCGCGCTCCTGGGGGACCGCGGTGGGAGCGAGCTCCCCCCGCATCGATCGGGCGCTGCCGCTGTGGGGCACCGTGGACATCTAGAACAGCCTTCCCGTGGTCGAAATCAGCTGTTCGACGATCGGACCGAGGGCAAGCACCGGGAAGAAGGTGAGGCCGGCGACGATCAGCACGACCCCGGTGAGCAGGCCCACGAACTGCGGCCGGTCGGTCGGGAAGGTGCCCACGCCGGCAGGGACCCGCTCCTTGACCGCCAGGCCCCCGGCGATCGCCAGCACCGGGATGATGTACAGGAACCGCCCGAGGAACATCGCCGCCCCACCGGTCAGGTTGTAGAAGGGCGTGTTGCCCGACAGGCCGGCGAAGGCCGAGCCGTTGTTGTTGGTCTGCGAGGCGAACGCGTAGAGCATCTCGGAGAGCCCGTGGGGACCGAGGTTCAGGCGTGACGACAGCCCCACGCTGACCACCGCGGCGACCCCGGTCAGCACCAGCACGACGATCGGCATCACCAGGACCGCCAGCCCCGCCAGCTTGACCTCGCGGGCCTGGATCTTCTTGCCGAGGAACTCGGGCGTTCGCCCGACCATCAGCCCGGCGATGAACACCGCCAGGATCGCGAACACCAGCATGCTGTAGAGCCCGCTGCCGACGCCGCCCGGGCTGACCTCGCCGAGCAGCATGTTGCTGAGCGGCACCATGCCGCCGATCGGGGTGTAGGAATCGTGGAACGAGTTCACCGCGCCGGTCGAGGTGCCGGTGGTGCTGGCGGCGAAGGTGCCGGAGGCGCCGATGCCGAAGCGGACCTCCTTGCCCTCCATGTTGCCGCCCGCCTGGAGCGCCGAGGCGTGCTGGTCGACACCGGTTCGGGCGACCACCGGGTTGGGATGCTGCTCGGCGGTGACCGCCACGGCCACCGAGATGCCCCAGAGCAGGAACATCACCGCGAAGATCGCCCAGCCCTGGCGGCGCGACCCGACCATGCGCCCGTAGGTCGCCGTCAGCGCGCCCGGGATGGCCAGGATGCCCAGCATCTCCAGGAAGTTGGTGAGCGGGTCCGGGTTCTCGAACGGGTGCGCGGAGTTGGCGTTGTAGAAGCCGCCGCCGTTGGTGCCCAGCTCCTTGATGGCCTCCTGGGAGGCCACCGGGCCGCCGGGGATCCGCTGGCTCTGGCCGGAGACGGTGGTGACCTGGTGGAAGCCGTCGAAGTTCTGGATCGCCCCGCGACCGAGCAGCACCAGCGCGAACACGAACGACAGCGGTAGCAGCACGTACAGGACGGCCCTGACCAGGTCCGCCCAGAAGTTGCCGATGGTCTGGCTGCGCCTTCTGACGATGCCGCGGACCAGCGCGATCGCGATCGCCATGCCGACGGCGGCCGACGCGAAGTTCTGCACGGCGAGCCCGGCCATCTGCGTGAGGTGGCTCATCGTCTGCTCGCCGAGGTAGTTCTGCCAGTCGGTGTTGGTGGCGAACGCGACGGCCGTGTTGATGGCCAGGTAAGGCGGCACCGCCGGGTGCCCGTCGGGGTTGAGCGGCAGCACCCCCTGGACCCGCTGCAACAGGTACAGCAGGGCGATCGAGACGATCGAGAAGGCCAGCATGGCGCGGGCGTAGGGTCTCCACGCCTGCTCGCGCTCCGGCTGGATGCGCAGCGCCCGGTAGGTGAGGCGCTCGACCGGCTCCAGCAGCGGGTGCAGGAACGTGCGCTCGCCCTCCATGGCGCGGGCGATGTAGGCGCCCAGCGGAGGCGTGATCAGGATGACCAGCGCGAGCAGCAGCAGTGGCTGGACGAGATCGGCGACCAGCATCAAAAGCGCTCCGGGTGGATGAGTGCGTACACGAGGTAGCCCACGAGCGCGATCGAGCAGCCCAGGGCGAGCAGGTTCTCCCAGTCCATTTCGGTGAATGCCTCCTGGTTCGGCCTAGATGCGGTCCGCGAAGGCGATCCACGCCAGGCCCACGAGGGCCAGGCCCACGATCAGGGCGACAGCGATCAGGTCCATGTCCCAGCGACTCCTGCCAGGTGCGGTTGCCAACGGCGCCCACGGTCCGCGGCGGGTGCAAAGGCAGCACAAACGACCAGGGGCGCACCTGCAAAGACTCCGTAAAGAGTGCTCGCAAGACGGGCGGCCTCAGCACCCGGATCGGCGCGGCCGTGGCTATCCTTGACCTCGATATGCAGGCACGATCTCACCAGCGCAGGCTGGACGTACACGGGCCGAGGACCGGTCTCGGCTACCTGATCGCCGTGCTCGGCACGGCCGCCGCGACGCTCGGGCTGCTGGCCGTGCGCCCCGACGTCTCCAAGACCAACGTGGTGCTCACCTTCCTGGCCGTGGTGGTCGTGGCCGCCGCCACGGGCGGGTGGCCGGTTTCCTGGCGTTCGACCTCCTCTTCCTGCCGCCCTACCACACCCTGGTCGTCAGCGACCGGCAGGACTACCTCTCGCTGGCCGTCTACCTCCTCACCGCCTTCGTGGTGAGCTACTTGGTCGGCGCGCTGGAGCGGCGGCGCATCCAGGCGGAGCGGCGCGAGCAGGAGACCCGCACCCTCTACGAGCTGTCCACCAGCCTGGTCGCGCACGGCAGCCTCGACGACACCCTGACCAGCGTGGTGCGCACGGTCAGGTCCCTGTTCAACCTGGCCGGTTGCGCCATCGTCCTGCCGGACGGCCGCGACGGCGTGCGGATCGCCGCGCGCGACGGCGAGACCCCTTCGGGGCTGGAGCGGATCCTCGCCCCCACCTCGGGCACCGGGGTCGGCGGCAGGCTCCAGCCTGGGCAGGCGCTGACCGTGCCGTTGCGAGCCGGCGCCGAGCCCGTCGGCGCCCTGGTGGTGGTCGCCGGCGGCCCCGGCTCCCCCATCTTCGGCGAGGCCGAACGGCGCCTGCTGGCGACCTTCGCCAACCAGGCGGCCCTGGCCGTCGAGCAGGGCCGGCAGGAGGACGAGCGGGCCAGGACCCGGGCCCTCGAGGAGATCGACCGGCTCCGCACCGCCCTGCTCAACTCCGTCTCGCACGACCTGCGAACCCCGCTGGCCTCGATCAAGGCGTCCGCGTCGAGCCTGCTCGACCCGGAGGTCACCTGGAACGAGCGCGAGCGGCACGAGTTCCTGGTCACCATCGACGAGGAGGCCGACCGGCTCACCCGCCTGGTCCACAACCTGCTCGACATGTCGCGCATCGAGGCGAACGCGCTCGATCCGCGCGTGGAGGAGACCTCGCTCGCCGAGATCGCCGGCTCGGTGGTGCGGCGCGTCCGCTCCTCCGCCAGCGAGTCGTCGCGCGGCCAGCGCGTCGACGTGCGGGTGCCCGAGACCATCCCGCCGGTGCTGGCCGACCCCGTCCTGCTCGAGCAGGTGCTCGCCAACCTGCTGGACAACGCCGTGCGGTACGCCGACGGCAGCCCCATCGCCGTGGTCGGGCGTGAGCTGGGGGACTCGGTCGAGCTGCGCGTGGTCGACCACGGACCCGGCATCCCCGAGCCCGAGCGCGAGCGCATCTTCGACCAGTTCTACCGCCTCAAGGGCGGCGGCAAGCGGCCCGAGGGGACCGGCATGGGACTGTCGATCTGCCGCGGCATCGTGGCCGCCCTCCGCGGCGGCCTCCGGGTCGAGACCACCCCCGGCGGCGGGGCCACCTTCATCCTCACGCTCCCCCTGGCACCGCGCGTCGACCGCTCGGGGCCCTCCGCCGCGCCGGGTGCGCCCGCGTCTGCCGGGCCGCGGGCGCCTGCCGGAGGGCCGGGAGCGCCTGCCGGAGGGCCGGGGGCGCCTGCGTCTGCCGGGCCGCGGGCGCCTGCCGGGCCGGCGTCCGAGGCTGGGGTTCCTGAGCCCACCGGGCGGCGGGAGGGTGGCGGGTGAGCCGGATCCTGGTGGTCGACGACGAGCCGCCGATCGCACGCACCGTGGCGGCCAACCTACGCGCCCGCGGGAACGAGGCCATCACGGTCGCGTCCGGGAACGCGGCGCTGAACGCCGCCGAGACCCTGGACCCGGACTGCGTCGTGCTGGACCTCGGCCTTCCCGGCCTGCACGGCCTCGAGGTGCTGCGGCGGCTGCGCACCTGGTCGACCGTGCCGGTGGTCGTGCTCACCGCCACCGACGGCGAACGCGACAAGGTCGCCGCCTTCGAGCTCGGCGCCGACGACTACGTGACCAAGCCCTTCGGCATGGCCGAGCTGCTCGCGCGGATCAAGGTCGCGCTGCGGCACGGCGAGCAGGCCAAGGGCACCCTGGCGCGCCCGCACGTCGTGGAGGCCGGCGACGTCCGCATCGACCTGGACGCCAAGCTGGTCACCAGGGACGGCGAGCCCGTGCACCTCACCCGCATCGAATACGGGCTGGTGGAGGTGCTGGCCGCCAACGCCGGGCGGCTCTGCACCCACCGCTTCCTGCTCGAAAAGGTCTGGGGGCCCGGCTACGAGCGCGAGTCGCAGTACCTGCGCGTCTACATGGCGAACCTGCGCAAGAAGCTCGACGACCCCTCCGCGCCCGCGATCATCGTGACCGAGCCGGGCATGGGCTACCGGTTCGTGGCCAACGAGCCATCCGAGCAGCAGGTGACCTCGTGAGGTTGCCAGCCTTCGGTGAGGTGCGTTGGTGAGGGTCGTGATCATCGGCTCTGGTCGGGTCGGGGCCGGCCTGGCGATCGCCATGGCCGAGCGCGGCGACACCGTCTCGGTGGTGGACAAGGATCCCCGCGCGTTCGAGCGGCTCGGCGAGCGCTTCCTCGGGCATACGGTCGAGGGCATCGCCTTCGACCGTGACGTGCTCGAACAGGCCGGCGTCGCGCGGGCCGACGCCCTGGTGGCCGTCACCGGCGGCGACAACTCCAACATCGTCGCGGCGCGGGTCGCCCGCGATACCTACAAGGTGCCGCGGGTGATCGCCCGCATCCAGGACCCCCGCCGCGCCGCCATCTACGAGGAGCTGGGCATCACCACCGTTGCCACCGTCGGCTGGACCCTCGGCAAGATTCGCGATTACCTCGAGCACGCCCCGTTGAAGGAGGAGGCCACCTTCGGCCGCGGCGAGGTCGCGCTGGTCAGGCTCGAACTGCCCCAGCACCTCGTCGACCGTTCCGTCGCCGACCTCGAGGAGGGCGGCGGCCTGCGGGTCGTCAGCATCACCCGGCGAGGCGGCGCCCTGGTCCCCCAGGCCACCACCGTCCTGGCCGAGGGGGACGTCGTGCGCCTCGCCGTCCAGGGCGACGCCCGGGGACGGCTCGACGAACTGCTCGGCGAGGAGGCCCGCCGGTGACCCGGATCCTGGTCGCGGGCGCCGGCGTGTGGGGCGCCTACATCGCCGACCATCTCGTCGAGCAGGGGCAGGAGGTCGTCGTCGTCGAGCAGGACGCCGCCGCCGCCCGCCACGCACGCTCACGCGGTGGGCGCGTCGTCATCGCCGGCGACGCGTGCGAGCCCTCCGTGCTGGATCGAGCCGGCCTCCAGACCGTCGACACCGTCGTCGCGGCCACCGGCGACGACGAGGACAACCTCGTGGTGAGCCTGCTCTCCAAGCACTCCTACGGCGTCCCCAGGGTCGTCGCCAGGGTCAACAATCCCAAGAACTCGTGGCTGTTCACCGAGGACTGGGGTGTCGATACCGCCGTCTCCGCCCCGGCGATTCTCACCCGGTTGCTGGACGCCGCCGTCGGCATCCAGGACGTCGTCGCGTTGCTGAGATCCGAGCACGGCGGCATCGCCCTCGTCGAGGTCACCTTGGACGAGGACGCCGCCGCCGTCGGCCGGCGCCCCGACGAATTGGACCTCCCCGACCGCTCCGTCGTCGTCGCGGTCGTGCGCGGCGACCAAGTCCTTCCCGGCGGCGGCAGCGACCCGCTGGAGCCCGGTGATGAAGTCCTCGCTGTCACCGCGCTGGCCACCGAACCCGCCCTCCGCCAATCCCTCGGCGGTCAGCCCGGCGGGAGTCACATACCCGGTGGGTAGGTCGCTGGCGCGGGCGCCGGTGCTCGCGCCGGCGAGCGGTCAGCTACCTGGTCTGGCGTGCTCGGGGGCGCCGTGAAGTCGACACCCACGTAGGGCTCAGCCCCGACGACCCAACCGTCGTGGCCGGGCGGGATCCGGAGCACGTCGCCCGGCCCCACGTCGAGCTCCTCACCGTTGTTCATCTGGATGTGGAGCCGGCCGGAGATGCAGTAGCCGAAGTGATCCACCTGGCAGCTCTCGCCGCCGACGACCGGCCTGACGCACTCCGACCAGCGCCAGCCCGGCTCGAACGTCGTCCGCATGACGGTGCTGTCGGCGAACTGCACCACGTCGACTCTGCCCTTGTCGATCTGACCCGTCTCATCGGGCCGGTCAAACGCTTTCCGTTGGGGCTGCGCCATCCTCGCCTCCTGTCCCGGAGCCGCTCATGCGGCCGACCCTGCCAGCAGCTTGTCCAGAGATCGATCGTCAGCCATGAGGTCATGCTTGATGCGTACGGCTCGGCCAGCCTGGTTCATGACGAGCGGCGCTGGAGGCGACACGGCAGTTCGCCGGCTTCGTCTGGTTGTGACGGCCTCGGACCACGAGCAGGCCGTGCGGCTCTGTCGGGATGCGCTTGGCCGACCGAGCGCTCGGCGGTCTCCTCGCATCGCTGCGATGCCAGCCGGCGCGGGTGCTCCGCCCCTGCAAGCCGGTTGTCCGGCTGGCGATCGGGTGGGTACACTGCCTGGGCTCCTCGGGATGTAGCGCAGCTTGGCAGCGCGCCACGTTCGGGACGTGGAGGCCCCGGGTTCAAATCCCGGCATCCCGACCACCGCGACCCCCGCAGGCACCGACGCGGGGGTCGCGTTTTGTCGACATGGAGATGTTCCACGTGAAACCAAGCGAAACCGGGGCCGGGCTGTCGCTGCGCGACCTGCAGGCTCGGATCGAGGCGACCTTCGGGAACCGTGATCGGACGCGCGGGGTCGATGGGACCTTCCGGTGGTTCGTCGAGGAGGTCGGTGAGGTGGCCAAGGCGCTGCGCGAGCGCGACCCGGCGGAGCTGGAGCATGAGGTCGGGGACGCGCTCGCCTGGCTCACCAGCGTGGCCAATCTCGTGGGCGTCGACCTGGAACGCGCCGCCGCTCGGTTCACCGACGGCTGCCCACGCTGTGGTCAGTCGCCCTGCGGCTGTCCCATGGCCTGAGCGGAGCTGCGAGGGCGGAATCGCTTGGGGTGACGGGCAAGTGCCCAGGCGGCTGGACGCGATGGGACGAGGGTCGTCGCACAGGGCGGCTGGCAGCGGGCCACGGCCCGGGCCACGGCCACGCCGGCTCCGCCGGGGGCCCTCAGCGGCCCAGACCCTCGAGAACCTCCGCCCGGGGAAGATCGCCGAGAGCTTTGCCTGGGAGGGTGAGTTTGGAGCGCCGGAGGCCGCTGCCGACGACGACGCGCGGCGAGGCGGCAACGGCGGCGTCGATCAGAATTGGCCAGTCGGCGGGGAGACCGATGGGGGTGATGCCGCCGTACTCCATGGCGGTCTCTGCAACGGCTGCCTCCAATGAGGCGAAGGAGGCTCTGCGGGCCTCCAGGTGGCGGCGCACCAGGCCATTGACGTCGGCCCTGGTGGTGGCGAGCACGACGCAGGCCGCAAAGCGGGTCTCGCCGCCTCGGCGGGCCGCGACCACGACGCAGTTGGCGGACTCATCGAGACCGACTTCGTAGCGCTGGCAGAAGGCGGCGGTGTCGGCGAGGCCGGGGTCGATCTCGGCGACGCCGATCTCGTCGACTGGGACCGGACCGGCCCAGGCGGCGAGGGCGGCGGCGACAGGCGGGGCGACCAGGTCGGGGCGCTCCCGGGCGGGTACGGCCTCCAGGACCCCGATGTGCATCTCCATGCGGGCGAGACTACCGCGCCCCAGCGCCGTCAGGTGAGGTGCCGAAGACCTCCGGGACGCGGGTGTAGGGATAGGTGGCCCAGTAGAGGCGGTGGACGGTGCCGTCGGGGCTGCGGACGGCGCGGAGCTCCTCGCCCTCCTCGCGGCCGGAGACGGTGGTCCACACGTCAGCTGCGAGCTGCCGGAAGACGGCAGGTGGTCGGGGTCGCAGGGCACCAGCCATGGCGGCCCGCGCCTCCAGGCGCCCTTGGCGCCAACTGAAGATGTACTCGCTGCCCTCCGACCACCAGCGGCCGAGCAGGCCGGCCACGGCCTCGGGCGGCGGATCCGACGGCCGCCACAGCTGCTCCTCGGCCCCGGCGTCCAGGACCGTGGTGAGCAGGTCGGCGGCCAGGCCCTCGACGTCGGTGCCGGCGGTTGAGTTGGCGAGCACGGCGACGCCGGCGTGCTCGCCATCCTTGTCGTACGCCATCACGCTCGATACGAAGCCGGGCATCCCGCCGGCATGCCCGTGGAGGATGCGCTCGCCCTTGCGGTAGAGCATCAGGCCGAGCCCCCACGCGAGCGTCCAGCCCTCCAGGTCGGCGATCACCTGCGGATGGCGAGCCTCGGCGAGGCTGTCGGGATCCAGCACGCCGGGATCCGGATCGGCGAGGAAGGCGGCCCAGCGGGCGAGGTCCGCCGGGGTGCTCCAGAGCTGCCCGGCCGGTGCCATGCCGCGCAGCCGCAGCAGCGGCTCGGGCCGGGCCACGTCGGAGTATGGCTCCACGAAGTAGCCGCGCGCCCTCGGATCGACCGGCTCCAGGGTTGTGCGCGTCATGCCGAGCGGCTGGAGCAGGCGCTCGGCGAGGGCGACCTCCCATGCAAGCCCGGAGGAGTTGGCGACCACCTCGCCGAGCAGCGCGAACGCGAGGTTCGAGTAGTGCCAGCGGCGACCCGGCTCCAGCACCCTGCCGGCTCGCTTGACCCGGCCACCAGCTCGTCGCGGCCGGGGTCCTGGAGCGTCTCCCAGATCTCTCCGCCGGGGCCGGCGGCCGGCTCCCTCCGCAACCCTGAGAGGTGCGCGAGCAGGCTCCGCAGGGTGACGTCACCGTGCGCGACGCCGCGCAGGTGCTCGCCGAGCCGGTCGTCGAGGTGGAGCCTGCTGAGGTCGCGGAGCTGGAGCAGCAGCACGGCCGTGAAGGTCTTGGTGATGGACCCGATCGCGTACTGGGTGTCGAGGGTAGGGACGACCCCGCCATCGACGTCGGCGAGCCCGGCGCTGTCGGACCAGGTCAGCGCCCCGTCCCGGACGATGGCGGCGGCGATGCCCGGGGCGCGGGCGCTGCGCTGGAGGTCGCGCAGCCGGCGCTGGAGGTCCTGCGCGGTGGCGGCGGAGTCCAACGTCGGGCTCTCCATAGGCGATCGTCTCCATTCCGAAGGTGGTTGATCGGGGTAAGCCTTGACGCGGCGATTGGGTAGGGTGGGAGCAACAGGAGGTGCGCGTTGCCACGAACCTATCGCAGAGCCCGCCCCGAAGAGCACCGACCACTCGTCGTCCAGGACGCGCAGGCGTTCGGGGACTCCACCGCCAGCACGAACATCGAACGCACGATGGAGCGCACCCCGGTCGAAGAGCTGCGCGTACTGGAGGACGACGGCGTCAACATCGGCCTGCTGCTGGCCCGCTTCCAGCGCGTCTTCTGGGGCGGCCGGCCGGTGCCAGCCAGCCAGGTCTCGGGCCTGTCCATCGGCGTGCAGCACCGGGGACGGGGTGCTGCCGGCGAGCTGCTTCGCGGCTACCTCGCCGAGGCCCACGACCGCGGCGCCGGCATCAGCACCCTCTTTCCAGCAACCGTGCCGCTGTACCGGCGCGCCGGCTACGAGTACGCGGGCACCTGGACGCTGTACGAGGCGGCCGCTCGCAACCTGCCGCTCGGCTGGCCAGAGGGCTATCACGCCACTCCCGTATCCGCCGGCGACCCCGCGCCCGTGCACGAGCGCTTCATGCGGGTGGCACCGATGCGCAGCGGACAGATCGAGCGCGACGCCGACTGGTGGATGCACTACCTGCTGGCCGACCGGGGCCAGGGGCCTCCCCAGGTGTTCCTGATCGATGGGCCCGACGGGCCCGACGGCTGGGCGATCCTCAAGCTCAGCGAGCAGCTGACCACCAAGGCGGTCACCGCCAGCGTCCAGGTGGTCGACTGGGGCGCCGCCAGCGAGCAGGGCTGGCGTTCGCTGCTGGTGCTGGTCGCCGGCTTCGCCTCGCTGGACGCGGTCGTGAACTGGAAGGGCCCCGAGCCGGAGCCGCTCTCCCTGCTGCTGCGGGAGCAGGACGTCCACCAGGTCCGCCAGCAGCGCTGGATGCTGCGGGTGGTGGACGTGCCCACCGCCTTCAGCGCCCGCGGCTACCCCTCACGGCTGCGGGGCGGCCTGACCGTCCGCGTGCGCGACGAGGTGTGCCCGTGGGTCGACGGGACCTGGTCGATCGAGGTCGAGCAGGGAGAGGGCAAGGCGTCCAGGGTGGTGGACGAGCCCCGCGTCGCCAGCACCACCGCCGGCGGCCTGGCCGCCATGTTCGCGGGCTACGCCGAGCCTCGCGATCTCGCTCGGCTGGGCCTGGTCGACGGGCTCACGCCCCAGGACCTGGAGTTCCTGGAGGCGCTGCATGCCGGGCCGAAGCCCTGGAGTTCCGACTTCTACTGAGCCGGAGGGTCCCGAGACCCCAAGCGGAGACCCCTGACCGCGTGCCCCGGCGGGTTCGCCGGGGGGTCAGGCGGCATCCCGAGGAGTGCCCGGCGAGCGGAAGGGGAGCGCGTGGCGTATCGGCGGATCACCGAAGAGGAGAAGCCCGCCGCCATGGCGGCGCTCGGCCTGGGGTTCGGGATGCCGGGCGAGGTGCGGGAGTCGGCGGCGCGGGTCGACGCCGAACAACTGCGGGTCATGGAGGTGGACGGCGAGTTCGCCAGCGTCCTGCGCCGCTCGCTGATGCCGCAGTACTGGCTGGGTCGGCCGGTGCCGTCCGGGCAGGTCCTCGCGCTGGCCACGCCGCCCGAGCACGGCGGGCGCGGGCACGGTCTGGCCCTGCTGGAGGGCATGCTCGCTGAACTGCACGAAGCTGGCGTCCCGACCGTGACCCTGCAGCCGAGCACCGCCCGCTTCTACCGCGCGGCGGGGTTCGAGTTCGCCGGTGCCTGGAACGTATACGAGGTGGACTGCGAGCACGTGCCGGCGCTCGGCCGTGCCTACCGGGTGCGCCGGCTGCCCGCCGACGACCTCGGCCCGATCATGAAGCTGTACGAGCAGTTGGCCCCGACCCGGCACGGCGCGTTCGCCCGCGAGGAGTGGTGGTGGCGAGCGCTGAGCCGACCGCGCTCCAGCGCGGGAGAAGCGACCACGAACCTGCTGCTGGAGACCGCGGACGGGCCGGTCGGCTGGGCGATGCTGGCGTTCGGCACCGAGACCAGCTCCAGCAACGAGCCGATCGCGCTGCGGGTCCGGGTCCAGGACTGGGGCTGGCTCCCAGGGCACGACCCGGCCGTCCTGGGGGTGCTGGCCGGCTACCGGACCATGGACGGCATCGTGCGCTGGACCGGGCCGGACCCCGATCCGTTCCTGTTCCTGCTCCCCAACGAGTCGATCCGGCTCGCCCGGCGGCGCCATTGGATGCTCCGGCTGGTCGACGTGGCCGGCGCCTTCGCTGCGCGCCCCTACCCGCCGGCCGCTGCCGGTCGGGTGGTCCTGGGGGTGGAGGACCCGCTCTGCCCGTGGAACAGCGGCGCCTGGAGCCTGGAGATCGACGGTGGCCAGGGGCGCGTGGAGCGAGCCAGCAGGGGGCCAGCCCGATCCACGGCCGCGGCGATGTTGACGATCCGCGGCCTGGCGGCCCTGTTCACGGGGTTCGCCGGGCCTGACGAGCTGGTCAGGGCCGGGCTGCTCGACGGTCTGGACCCCGCCGGCCTGGAGGTCCTGCGGACAGCCTTCGCCGGTCCGAAGCCCTTCACCCCCGAGCTGTACTGAAGAGCCGAGCCGTCCACCAGCGGGAGCCGAGGACCCCGGATGCCGCGCGTGGCAGCCGCCGACCCAGCCGAGCAGGACAAGGCGGTAATCCATTCCCGGCCGGTGCAGACGGTGTACGCTCCTCCACGCCAACGAACCGTGGTGACCCAGGCGAGGCCAACAGCGTGATTCCCGCACCACCGCTGCTCGCCGGCGACCCGAGCCGGCTCGGCCGCTACACGCTGCTCGGCCGCCTCGGCCAGGGCGGGATGGGGGTCGTCTATCTCGGCCGCGACCAGGGCGGACCGCTGGTCGCCATCAAGGTCATCCGCCCGGAGCTGGCCGCCAATCCCGACTACCTGGCGCGCTTCCGGCGCGAGGTCGAGCTGGGCCGCAAGGTGAACGGCCGCTTCGTCGCCGAGGTGCTCGACGCGAGCTTCGACTCCGAGTGGCCGTTCCTGGTCACCGCCTACATCGAGGGCACGACGTTGCAGGCGCGCGTGCGCGAGCGTGGCCCGGTGCCCCCGTCCGAGGTGCGGCAACTGGCGGTGGGCACGGCGGCGGCGCTGTCGGCGGTCCACGCCGCCGGGCTGGTGCACCGCGACCTCAAGCCCGGCAACGTGCTGCTGTCGGCCGAGGGCCCACGGGTGATCGACTTCGGCGTCGCCCGCGCGGTCCGCGACCGCTCCGGGACCAGCGCGGTGCGGCCCGGGACCGTGGAGTTCATGGCGCCCGAGCAGTTCGACGGCGCCGAGGCCGGCGCTGCCGCCGACGTGTTCGCCTGGGGTGGCCTACTGGTCTACGCGAGCAGTGGCCGCCCTCCCTTCGGCGACAAAGCCGGCGAGGGTGGTGTGGATGGGCTGGAGCGGCGGGTGCACTATCACCAGCCCGACCTCGGGTCGCTGGAGAGCCCGATCCGTGAGCTGGTCGCGGCCGCCATGGCCAAGCTGCCCTCTGGCCGCCCGACCGCCGAGGCGCTGGTGGCGCGCCTGCTCGCCGGCGAGCCCCCGGCCACCGACGACCCGGCGTCGGCGGATGACCGCCAGGCCGCCGTCGAGCGGGTGCGGCGCCGCTTCGGCACGGGCACCGCGATCAACGGCGACGTACGCCGCCGGCCCGCGGTGCCGCCAGCCAGGCTCCGATTGCTCGTCCTGGTGGGGGTCCTCGCTGGGGCCATCGCGCTGGCTTGGTGGACGGCGCGCGGGATCGCCGCGCACCTCGGCGCGATCCTGCTGGTGGGGGTCGACGGCACGCTCGCCATCTCCGGGCTGCTGGGCGGCGGCTGGGCGCTGACCAGGCTCGCCAGGCGCCGCCTCGACCTCGCCATCGCGCTCGGCATGGCGCTGCTGGTGGCAACGATCGGCCTTCCGGTGTCCGGCTATCGGGGCCTCAACGATCGCTGGTGGGTGGCCTTCGACCAGCAGGGCCTGACGCTGCTCAAGGGAGCCGGGCCCCGCGGCTACGGACCCTTCCACGTCCACAACGCCACCGCGGTCGAGCGGTTCCAGACCTCCAGGGAGGACCTCCCTGTGCTGGTCGCCGGCATGCTCGACCGCGGCGTCGCGGTCCGTGGCAGGTCCGCCGGGCGGCTGGCGGCCCGCTGCCTGCCGCTGCTGTTCACCCCGGTGCCCGGGCCGCTGCCCGCGGGCGGCGGCGACACCTCAGGGCCGTGCTCGGAGCGGCTGTTCGACGATCCGCCCGGCGTCCCTGTCCCCCGGCAGGTCACCCTGCCGGTCGCCACGCGGGACCGGCCGGCGCTGGTGGCGGCCGGCGGCCGGGTGCTGCTGGCGTGGACAGGTGCCCGCGACCGGCGCGTCCGCCTGCGCGCGACCACCGACGGGATACATTTCGGCGGCACGGTCACCCTGCAGGCGACCGCCAAGGGCGCTCCTTCGCTGGCCAGTGACGGCACGCGGGTCTGGGTCGCGTGGACCGGGGACGACGGGGGCCTTGCGATCGCCTCGTCGGCCGACGGTGAACGCTTCGGCGACGCGACCCGGCTGGGCCGGGTGAGCGGCAGCGCGCCGGCGCTGGAGTACGGGGACGGCAGGCTGCTGATCGGCTGGCGTGACCCGGACTCCAACCGTCTGCGGCTTGCGGTCTCGCTCGACGGCGTCCGCTTCGGCCGGGAGGTGACCCTCGATGAGACCAGCGACCTCGCGCCGACCTTGCGGTTCGCCGATCACGCCTGGGTGCTGGCCTGGATCGGCAGAGCCGGCGACCAGGTGAACCTCCTCTCCTCCACCGACGGCGAGCATTTCGAGGGCAAGACCGTGCTGGCGGCAACCAGCGGCTCTCCCCCGGCCCTGGCCGCCGGAGGCGTCTGGCTGCTCGCGTGGACCCGGAGCCAGGACGGCAGCACCGGGCTGCTCGTCTCCAGGGACGGGCACTCCCGGTTCGTCGACGAGCTGCGGTTGGACGGGCAGAGCGCCGGCCCCAGCATGGCCACCTTCGACGGCCACGTGCTGCTCGCCTGGCACGAGCGCGGGCGCCGCCCGGCGGTCCACCTGGCCACGATCCTCTAAATGCTTCCTGGGAGTGGTTGCGTGGCCTGGTTGTTGAGGTGCATGGTCAAGTCTCCTGATCGCAAGGGGGACGATCATGGCACCGCCGCTGCGCGTGACGTTGGACAAGGCCGCCCACGACGAGCTGGAACGCCGCTACCACACCACCCGCGACGCCACCACCCGCACCCGCTACCAGATGATCCTGCTGCGCGCCGAGGACCATCCGGTCCTCGAGGTCGCCCAGTTGACCCGTTGCAGCCCCGACACGGTCCGCCGTGTGCTCAAGCGCTACTTGGCGGGCGGGCCCGATGCCGTGCCGCACCGGCCCCATCTGGGTCAGCCGCCCCACTACCCGCCCGAGTGGGAGGCCGAGCTGGTCCGGGTCGCGGACCTGGATCCCCACCAGGTCGGGGTGGACAGTGCGTTGTGGAGCTGTCGGCTGCTGGCCGACTACCTGGCCGGGGTCACCGGGCATCGGGCGGGGATCGAGAGCGTGCGGATCGCGTTGCACCGGGCGGGGTTTGTGTGCAAGCGGCCCCGCTGGGTGCTGCACCGCAAGGCCCAGGCGCAGCCGGGGTGGGCAAAAAACGCGTGAGGGTGGAGGCGCTGCTGGCCGCGGCCGCATCAGCGGTGCCTCCACCCGCCGTCGAGCTGGTCCCGGATGCGACCCTGGCCGATGCGCTGATGCCCGAGGATCTGCCCCGGCTGCTGGGCCTGCTCGAGCGTGCGGACCTGTACCTGCAAGACGAGGTCGAGGTCGCCCTGCACCCGACCCTGACCCGGGTCTGGTCCCGCGCCGGCCGCGCCGGGCAGCGGCTGGTGCAGGCGCCCGGCAAGAACTTCAAGCGGTGCGGCTTTGGGCTGGTGGACTGGCGCGACGGCTACCTGGACTGGGCGCTGGCCGACGGCCGCCGCGCCGTGCCGTTCTGCGAGCAGTTGCGCCGGGCGGTTGCCCGCTCCCGCTCGCGCGGCAGGATCGCCATGGTGATCTTGGACAACCTGGGCATCCACACCCCCAAGGGGTCGCGGCTGCTGCGTGGGCTGCTTGCCGAGCTGGGCTCCGACCTGGTGCTGGTCTACACCCCGACCTACGATCCCGATGCCAACCGCATCGAGTGGCTGTGGCGCGCGCTTCGCCGCACGGTCACCCACACCCACCAGCGTCAGGTCCTCCAAGACCTGCTGGCCGACGCCGACCGGTGGGCCCACACGATCACCCCAGCCCAGGTGCTGTCGCAGATCGGCAGCCCGTTCGCGCTCGATCACCGGCCGGTGATCGCGGAGGAACTCAACCATGCGGCATGAACTCCCAGGAAGCATTTAGC
>WNGD01000100.1_pt1 | contig 73961 bp, 69 predicted proteins | sample 5400671 | NCBI WGS metagenome assembly WNGD01 (sample SAMN13153369, study PRJNA577476) | soil metagenome | isolation source: 40 cm soil or saprolite under grassland replicate 2 | place: USA:California | collected 2016-06-15
CCAATGGAGGAATAAAAGTTATGTCATTAAGCTCGCTAAGCTGGATTGATATTCTCTTTCTTGTCACTGTTGTTTTACTGGTCTTAAGTGGTCTGCGGAATGGGTTTCTGTTTAGCCTCATCAATTTAATCAGTATCCCGATTGGTTTTGCTATTGCTGTCTACTTTGGTCCACGATTAACTTCGATCCTGGCTTCTAATAACTTGCCTGCGACTCCGCTCATCTCGTACATCGTGCTTTTCTTTGGCACTGTGCTGGTCTTACATATCGTTGGTACTTCCGTGCGCGGTGTGATGAAGAATATTCCTGTAGTTGGTTGTGCCGATGGGCTACTGGGAGGAGCAATTGGCTTTGTCGAAGCATGGCTGATCTGGCTGATCTTACTAATAGTGCTGCACAATTTCCTGAGCGGTCTGCAAGGTGGTTTACATGTTGGCTCAACTGTTGTGCCCGGTCTCAATATCCAGGTCGACCAGCTCAAATCCTGGCATGACTTTTATAATCAGGCCGTGACGAACAGCCTCTTTGCACGTGTCAATAGCTTCTTTGTGCAGCAGTTGCCAGGATTGCCGCGCCTTTCGGCATTGAGATAGCCGCTTGAGATCATTTTCCTCTTGCGTTATCTTGATTGTCTGCATACAATAAACAGAGATGTTTGTTGTGCTGAAAAAGATAACAGGAGGTAGATACGACAAAGCAAGATCGTCTCATCGAAACTGGTGCGCATCGTGGTCCAGAACTTGGATACCTGGTTGCAGTCGAAGCCGACTCTCAGGACAGTATGTGGAGTGCCGAGGACTCGCTGAATGAGCTGGGAACTCTGGCACGCACAGCAGGCGCTAAAGTGGTTGGCACGATGATTCAGCACCTTTCCCATCCAGATGGATCAACCTATGTAGGAAAAGGCCGTGCGCAGGAGTTAAGCGATCTGGAGAAGCAACTGGGTCTCGACCTGATAATTTTCGACGACGAATTGACTCCAATTCAGCAGCGCAATCTTGAAAAATTACTGGATGCACGTATCATTGATCGAACCGCCCTCATTCTGGACATTTTTGCACAGCATGCCCGTACACGTGAAGGGCGTTTGCAGGTTGAACTGGCCCAATTAGAATATCGCTTGCCACGCCTCACTGGTCGTGGGACGGAGTTTTCACGGCAGGCTGGTGGTTCACGAAGTGCAGGAGGCGGTGCCATGGGAGGAGGAGCAGGTGGTGCGATTGGTGTACGTGGTCCTGGTGAAACCAGGTTAGAGATCGATCGTCGTCGTATTCGCAGCCGCATCTCATCCTTGAAAGAAGACATCGAAGAGGTGCGCGAGCAGCGCCAGATCCACCGTCAACAGCGTGCTGCACAGGCAATCCCCGTAGTCGCAGTCGTGGGTTACACGAATGCCGGTAAATCTACACTCTTCAACGCCCTTACTGAAGCAAATGTCCTGGCGGAAGACAAGCTTTTTGCCACACTTGACCCCGTGACGCGCCATATCATATTACCCGGTAATCAAGAAGTGCTGGTCACCGATACCGTCGGCTTTATTCAGAAGTTACCCACAAAGTTAATCGCAGCCTTCCGTGCCACTCTGGAGGAAGTCGTTGACGCCGATCTGCTGCTGGAAGTCGTAGATGCCAGCCATGAAAATGCCATTGAGCAGAGCGAGACGGTCAACGAGATCCTGGGCGAACTGGAGGCGATTGATAAGCCGCGTGTGACAGCCCTCAACAAGATTGACCTGCTGGATGACCTGGACGAGATAGATACTAGCCTGTACCCCAACGCCGTCCCGGTCTCAGCCCTGAAAAAGGAGGGCCTGGACCCCTTGTGCGGGAAGATCAACACAGTGCTTGCCAACAGTATGGAGGCGGTGCAGGTAATGATTCCCTTCGCCAGAGGCGATCTTGTAGAACTGTTCCATCGCCGCGGCTACGTGGACCAGGAGGAACATGGACCGGAGGGCACATTTATCGTCGGTCGTATTCCTCAATCTCTACGCGGTTATTATATCCCCTATGCACGCATGCTACATCACTAAAAACACCCGTAGAGGCACAGCCTTGCGTGTGCCGGGTGGGTGGGCAGAGTGCCGAGTGGGTAGGACGACCCGTAGTGGCATGCCTTGCGTGTGCCGGGTAGCCCGCTACGAAGTGTGCCGGACACCTGATGGCTACCCGGCACACGCAAGGCATGCCACTACGGGTCGTCCTACCCAGGAAGGGCTATCCACTTGTACACAGGTGATGAAATATGCTATCTTCAGTAGAACGAGCGCCGGGATCTTCAAGAGTTTGAAATGAGAGCGATCGATGTCAGAACGAAAACTGCAAAATAAATACGTTCCTTTACGTCTCCGTATTCGCCCATCGGCAGAGCAAGTGCAGTGGGAGCGTGAAAATCTGGCAACCACTGGCACCAGCACGCGCCCTTTACCACCGGTGCCAGATTTAAATCATATATCCGAAACTCAGAGGCATGCCCAACAGATCAAAGAGCTTATTCGCCTGGGCCATCTTTTGCGAGCTGACCTGGGATTAAACGAAGTACTGCAACAGATAGTCGCTTCTATTGCTGCCTGTATAGGGTTTCGCTCCTCGGTCATTCGCCTGATTGAAGAGGATGGGGCTCATTTATCATCGGTTGCATTCGCAGGACTTTCGGAGGAAGATCAGCAGATATTGCGTGATGCGCATGCTCCGATTGGGAAACTGGTCAAATTAATGCGCCCCGAATTTCGCATCAGCCAGAGTTATTTTATTTCACATGAGCATATCGATGTCTTCTCAGATTTCCAGGTAGTCACGAGCAAAACGCCGGAAGACTATGTAGCAGGCGGCTGGCATCCAGAAGATGCATTGATTGTACCTTTGTTCAGTCCGCGTGAACAGAAGTTGCTAGGAATTCTCTCCCTTGATGATCCAGAAGATGGCAAGGTACCAACAGTAGAAAGTATTGAAGTTGCTGAACTGTTTGCGAATCAGGCTGCAATCGCCATCGATAACGCGCGCCTCTTCCAGGAGCGTGAAGCCGAGCGTGTGGCATTAGAAGAGAGTATTACGCAATTGCGCGAAGACCTGCTGCCGATTCAGCGCGGCGACCTGCGCAAACGCGTGCACTCGACGCATCAGAAACTGCAACCGATTGGCGATGCTATCAATACTATGCTCGAAGAGATGAGCAGTATTCTGGGTAGCGTGCAGATGGTGACCCAGGCCGTTGATGAGCACACACGAAGCGTACAGCGTAACTCGGATTTCCTGGTCCGCGATACCAGTCAACAGGAGCGGCAGGTTAATCAGATTTCAAAGGTGATTACCGACATTGCGGATATGATGCACAATATATCAGAGCGTGCCGCCAACCTGTCAAGGACTGCCGTCGATGCAGTGGATGTCACCAATGGAGCACAGGATGCGGTTGATCGCGCGGTAGAAGGCATGACTAAGGTGCGTGAAGCAACGATGCTGTCAGCGCGTACAATGAAATCGCTAAGTGAGCGCGGGCAAGGGATCGGCGAGGCGATATTGGAGGTAAGCGATCTAAGTGTACGTCTGCACCACCTTGCACTTAATGCAGCTATTGAAGCCACACGAGCTGGTGAGCACGGCAAAGGTTTTGTTCCTATCGCCCAGGAGATCCGCACGCTTGCTACAGGTAACGCAGAAGCCGCGCGCAATATCAGTAACTATATTCGCACTATTCAGAACGAAACAAACGCCGTTTCGCACAGTTTTGAACAAAATACGCAACAGGTCATAATGCAAACTGAACTGGTGACGCAGACGGGTGTTGCGCTGGAAGTAATCAGTGAAGTTACAGAGCAACTCAGCAGGCTGATCGAAGGGATATGTACAACAGCGGAGAATCAAGCTCAGGGGTCGCAACTTGTTGTCAGTTCCGTCGAGGAGATCTTGCGTATGACAGCCGATATTACGCAGCATATGCGTGAGATGCAACAATCAATGGCTCATCTTATGGAACTGACTAATTCCCTACGGCAACGTATCTCAGTATTCCGTATCAACGAGCATTGATTGTATTAAGTACACTTTTACCTCTATTTTCAGGCACGCCTACCCAATGTGTCCGAGTCGGCGTGCTTCCTCATAAGATCTTTGTGCTTCAGACAGCCTGCCCAGTTGCTCAAGGGCGTGACCTTTGTGCAGGTGAAGAATAGCCTCCTGCGGCGCTAATTGGATAGCCTCTTCATATGCGGCAAGTGTCTCCTCTCTCAAGTCGAGATCATAGAGCAGACAACTTTCATCAAGAAAAATAGGGCCAGATGATTGTTGTTGGTCCGTATTCTTTCTTGCAACCTCGGTGCAAGAGCTGCCTTCGCCCCGTTCCGCTTGTGTCATAGTAAACCTCAATAATTATCAATTTAGATCTGGTGTACTGCTCACCAGTAGTAAGTGATTTCTTACTACCAATATATACGAAGGCGGGCTACATTGCTATAAAGTGTTACGGATTACCTATAGGCCACAGTTCGGGGCATGCCTCTGATTTACAATCATATTATATTTGAATATATTTTATTGAGTATCATATAAAAATAACTTAAAATGCCTGTGTTTAATAGCTTGTTAAGTTGAGGTGCCAAAAGAAATCTCCTGAATTGTGAGTAACAAATTATTACTGAAAAGGATATAGTGATGAATGAGGAACAGAAGCCGCCTATCTCGCCATTTGAGACGATCCGACAATTGGCAGAAGATGGCAGCGAATATTGGAGCGCACGTGATCTGGCTAAAATTCTTGATTATTCGTTATGGCAGAAGTTCCGTAATGTCATAAAGAAAGCTGAGCTGGCTTGCCTTAATAGCGATCAAGTCGTTGCCGACCATTTTATCCATACGGATAAAATGGTGGAGTTGGGTTCTGGGGCCAGGCGCAAGATCGAGGATATCTATTTATCGCGCTATGGCTGTTACCTGATCGTACAGAATGCTGATCCTTCTAAAGAGATTGTGGCTCTGGGACAAACATATTTTGCTGTCCAGACACGACGACAGGAGCAAGCAGATGAGCTAGCTGGATTAGCTGAAGACCAGCGTCGATTGTATCTGAGAGGGCAACTCACAGACCACAATCGCCAACTTGCTCAGACTGCTAGCGATGCGGGAGTTGTTCAATCACGTGATTTTGCTATTTTTCAGGATCATGGGTACATGGGCCTCTATGGAGGACTTCGCGCAAGGGAAATTCACGCCCACAAGAAACTTAAACAGAAACAGAAGATCCTTGATCACATGGGGAGTGAGGAACTGGCCGCGAACTTATTTCGTGCGACACAAACTGGAGCTAAACTGAGGCGAGAGCAGATCCAGGGCAAAGAACTGGCTAACCAGACCCACTTTGAAATGGGACAGAAGGTTCGCGTATTTATCCAGGATGTTGGCGGAACAATGCCAGAAGATCTTCCAACACCATCGTCGGGTATTAAAGAAGTGCAGCAAAAGGAAAAAAAGCGACTTCAGCAGAACCCACAATTTGGCTTGTTTAAAGAAATAAATGAAAATGAGTAGGTTCTCCATTATGGCTTTTTACGCCTCGCTCTCCATTGCCGTTCCAGGCGTTCCAGACGCTCTCTGCGTTCCGGGCTCAACTCATATTCGTGATAGATCGCTTTGCCGATCTTCCAGCCAAGAAAGCCGCCAATAATCCCGCCTAGAATACCAATCGGTGCAGTGGCACCGCCAAGGTAACCGCCATTGTGGATTAATACGGAGATAATGGTAATTACGAAAAAGGTGAGCAGCAGCCCGACAACAATTCCGAGGCAACAGCCGAGCGGGCCACCATTGGCCTCGCCTTGAGCTTCCAGCGGTAGATTGGACTCAGGCACGGCGGAAGTTTCGCTAGCTGCTGAAGCAACCTCCGCCCCTGTCACTTCCGGTTTCGTCTCAGGCATCTGAGGGGTCTCTTCCACATTATCTATGGGAACCTGGTTACTATCTGGCTGTATATTTTGCTCATCCTCCGGCAAAAATGAATCTGAAGGTTTAGACACGATAACCAATCCTTTAAGATATGTTGCCATCAACCTGGCTGTTTTTATTGTTTGTTAGAATGTGCCAAATTGACGGTCGCCAGCGTCACCCAGACCAGGCACAATGTAACCGAGATCATTTAGACCATCGTCGAGTGCTGCGATATAGATATCGATGTCGGGATGGGCCTGTGCCAGCTTTTGCAATCCATATGGTGCCGCAATGATGCCGACATATGAGAGACGCGGGATGCCACGCAACTTGAGAATGTTAATGGCATCGATCGCAGAACCGCCCGTGGCCAGCATGGGATCGACCGCGTAACACACCTGTAGATTGACCTTGTGCGGCAACTGATTATAGTACTCCAGTGCCTGCAAAGTACGTTCATCGCGGCGCAATCCCAGGTGCCAGACCTGCGCGTCAGAGATGACCTCGCGGAAGCCCTCCGCCAGACCAAGGCCCGCGCGTAGAATGGGTGTAATGCCAATGCCGCCCGCCAACTTATGACCTTCAGTCTTCATCAGTGGTGTCTCCGTCTTGCTTGTCTCCAGCGCCAGCGATGCTGTTGCTTCGTATGCGAGCAGTTCACCAATCTCTTTGACCAGGCGATAAAACTCTGGCGGTGCCGTATGCCTGTCGCGCAGGGCTGTGAGCTTATGCGCCATTACTGGATGCTGTGATATATGGACGCGCGGGAGGGTAAGTACCTCGTCTCGCGTTGGTTGCTGGACACCATACATAGGTGGTTTGCGTTGCCCTCCCTGGGAGCTTGTATCAAGCATATATATTCTCCTTGAATATCTTTTTCTTTATTAGAAATTGTATCAGAGTTGTACATATGCGTCGAGTCTCTATTCCTGGTTGGACAGGGCGATTCAAAAGTCGCGCGTAGACCCGTAGAGGCATGCCTTGCGTGTGCCGCGTCGCCCGCGAGCCATCCCGTTAAGCATCAGGGAAGTCCAGGCACGCGCAAGGCATGCCTCTACGGGGACGTTTGAATCGCCTTGCAGTGTTGGACGGATATCTTTTCTGGTCGAAGTTGGTTGAGGGAAGCGAGTAGCAACGCTAAGGAGGGCTCCTCCCTGGTGTTGCCACTCCGTCGATACCGCTGTGTATCACTGTAGCACCCTGGTGGTGAATCCTGGGATACTGCAAGAGTCATCCGTTTGGACGATCCGTTGCGCCCAACCAGAAGTAATGTCCCTGCCTTGAGTGACCCCAGAGGGGATTACCCTGTATGTCCTCTCCTTGCACAACTGCAACGAAATTGAGGACGGTACCCTTATCGTAAGTGTTGACGATGGCTGATCCTGTATCAGGCCCAGTTCGGATGTTCAGACCGGTAGGCCGTGTGATCGTGCAATGTTGTTCATTCATAGAAAACCACCTTTTCTGATAATATCAGAATCGTTGTTGATACTCGTGTATTCGCAATAAGAGTGTCTCAAAAAGTTCAGAATTTGTCTTCCTCACCCTGCTACCCATACTTGCACTGTCATATCAGTGCCGCAGGACGCAATGCGCGTGCTATCGAGCGACCATGCCACCGCTCTTACCTCAGCATGATGCTGTCTATAGGTGAAGATAAGACTACCATTGGTAGCATCCCACACCTGCACGGTATCGTCATTTCCGCCCGAGGCGATGCGTCGGCCATCGGGCGACCATGCCACCGTGTCCACAATATCCTTATGCCCTCGATAGGTGTAGATCGTGTTAACATCAACGCTATCCCATACCTGCACTGTCTTGTCATTTCCCCCCGAGGCAATGCGCCTTCCATCGGGCGACCAGGACACAGCATTGGCGGCAAAAGGACTGTGTCCCCGATAGGTAAAGATGCGGTTGCCATTGCCAGCATCCCACACCTGCACCGTCTTATCAAAGCTTGCGGAGGCAATATACTTGCCATCGCGTGACCACGCTAGCGTGTGAACAAGGCTAGTATGTCCTTTATACGTAATGACATGACTACCATCGGCAGCGTCCCACACCTGCACTGTGTTATCGTAGCTACCAGAGGCGATGCGCTTACTATCGGGCGACCAGGCCACTGTCGCTACACGATCGGTATGCCCCTGATAGGTGAAGGTTTGCTTGCCGTTGGCGGCATTCCATACCTGCACCGTCTTATCAAAGCTGCCCGAGGCGATGCGCTGTCCATCAGGCGACCAGGCCACAGCTTCTACAAGCTTACTATGTCCCCGATAGTCGAAGATGGAGCCGCCATTGGTAGGATTCCATACCTGCACTGTCGTATCGTTGGCGCCAGAGGCGATGTATCGGCCATCAGGCGACCATGCCACAGCATTCACTAAAGCGGTGTGTTTACGATATGTATAGAGAACGCGACCTATGGGAACAGGCGTCGGGGTAGGGCGAGGAGAAGGCTCAGGTGTCTGAGCGGTGACAGGCGAGTTCTGTCTCCGAGACATTATGAACCATGCCAGGCCTCCTCCAGCCAGTGTTATTCCGACTAGAGCGAGTTCTTTGGTAACGGTACGCCGTGAGATACCTCTGGCTATGGTGTGTCGTGATATATCTACTGATGTATGAGCATCAGGTAGTACTAACGACAGGTTGGGTATAACACCACTCCCAGAAAAATCCTCTGGGGGTGCTGGTGATAATCCCTGCTTCCTAAGCGTCACCAGCGTGAGTTGACCTGCCTCTTCCAATGCATCTGCGAACTCTTGCACTGTATCAAAGCGATTCCTGGGATCATCCTCCAGGGCTCTGAAGATGATTTGCTCGACAGCACTATCGAGTACTGGCATCTGTGCTATAAGGGAAGGCGGCTTCTGCCTTCCTTGTAGTCTGGCAAACTCAGTGAGCCTCTCGTACGGGCGCTTTCCGGAGAGCCATTCGTAGACAACTACCCCAAGGCCATATTGATCGCTCTCTCGCAGCGCCCTCCCCTGAAACCGCTCCGGGGCCATATAAGGCAGAGATCCTCCCATCTCCTTGTCGAGAATGAGCGAGCCGGTACCGTGTGCAGCAGTCACGATACTAAAGTCGGAGAGCAACACTGTACCATCAGCTCGCAGCAGCATGTTTTCTGGCTTCACATCGCAATGGACGAGACGGTGATCATGCATATATTGTAAAGCCGCCGCCGTCTGCCTGACGTAGGCTATCACGGTGGACAGGGGGACCTGTGTGCCTTTGGGATGGTGATCTCGAAGCGTGCCCCGAGGCGCATACTCCATCACCAGGAACCGGATTCCCTCCCGACTGATACCAAATTCCTTCAAAGGGACGATGTTGGGATGGTTTAGAAGGATCATACGAGCCTCCTGAATGAATCTGGTCATTGCATTCAACTCATCCCGGTCGCCTGTAAGACGAGTCAAGAGTTTGACCGCAAACTGGTTGCCATCATATATCTGCTCTGCCAGGTAGACATCGCCAAAGCCACCCCCACCCAGCTTGCGTAGCAACTGGTAGTCTCCAACCCGCTGACCAATGGAATACACCGGGTGTTTTGTCATCGATGCGCTCCTGTGCTCTCTTTGCTCGTGTCTCCCCAAAGAATCATCCCAATCGTATCTATCTTCATAGTAGACGCACGTGAAGAGATTTTTTTCACCCCGATTTTCGAGAGCCTGAAAGCTGCATATACTACATCACACACTTGTGGAATAAGCACAAGTAATGTATGATTACTACTACTGTGGCGTGAATTGTAAAAGTGCCCATTCGGAGCAAAGACTAGACGATGGCTGCATTTTCTGAATGAAGATGCAAATTTGGTAACCTATGCCCTACACTATGCCCAGCCGGAAGGCTTTGAAAGAAAAGACGCTTCAACAGAGATCGAAGGAGAAAGCGAGGGAATGGAGCACTCACTACACGATATATCTCTCATTGTGATAACACATCGCTGTTCTGAGGAAATAAGGAACTACTATCGCCGTCTCCAGAGCGACGAACGGTTCTGCCTGGAGATATTCAGAAGAGCACTGATAGATGGCGATAACTATGCCTGGGTTGCCTTACAAGAGCAATTCAGGGCAAATGTTGTATACTGGTTTCGCCGCCATCCGCAAAGGCGAGAAGCCCTGGAGATTGAACCCGAACAAAACTACGTGGATGATACCTTTATGCGCTTGTGGCAATGGGGATACAATCAGAAAACAAAATTTAACCATCTGGCAGAGTTTAACTCCCAGATAGGGTTTGACAGTCTGGCCGGTGCCTTACGCTTTCTCTGTGACTGCTTAAATACTCTGATTCTGGACAAGCTGCGCAGGCGCAATCATCAGAGGGTGGTCCCTATGACAGATATTGATCCCCCGATTCCATCTACAAGCGAAGCACACGTCCTCCAGCAAGAGTTTTGGAGCAGGATACGTGTTATTCTCAACGATGATCGGGAATATCGGATCATATTTCTGGCCTATCACGATGGGCTCAAACCACGACAAATCCCCCGATTGTGTCCTGATGAGTTCGATGATATCAAGGAGGTCCGTCGCCTGATGAAAAATGCTGTGGATCGGCTCAGACGCCAGGATGATATTTTGCGTGTGTTGCTCGGTTATGATGATCCAGTGCAATAAGAGGGTTGAAATCGGTACGGCATCCCTGCCTCTACGATGAATGGTCAGTCGTACAGAATTACAGAGAAAAAGAGAAGGACTACGAACGTTTAGGTAAGTATGCTCAAAACCTTTCAGGTAGTATCATCTGATATGGTGTATTTAGCAATATACTTAAACAAAGGGGGAGGCAATGATCTCTTGTTCTAATATGATGGCTCCTAACGATGAGGAGTTGTTCGCTTACGTTGTGGATGACGAAACGCTCGACGAAGAGAGTCTGCACCATCTTGAACATTGCCCCATATGCCAGCTGCGACTCAAAGACTACCAACGCACCCATGAGAGGTTGCTCTCACGACTGTACCGCACCCTCTGTCCCGATCCGACGCAGCTCATGCTCTACTGTGAACAGGTACTCTCTGATGATGAGGAGACTGCCATAGCTGACCACGTGTATGAGTGTCTTCTCTGTCGTGATGAAGTCAGAGATATTCGCTCTACGATCGCTAACTTTACTCCTTTTCCTGAAGCGCCAATGTCTCCTTTAGAACATGTTGCACAGGAGTTGAAGCGTCTCATCGCTCAGCCTGTCATCCAACTGGCACCAGCTCGTCGTTCCTCTGTCTCGTGGCCTCGATACTATCAAGCCGATGATATCCATCTCTCATTGCAACTCTCACGCGCAAGTTACGATCAGACGATGCTCTTAGGTATCTTCATTTATGATTCCGAAGAGCAGATCAAAGCCTTTGAGGGGTCTCTGGTAGAGCTCTATCAGCTAGAGCATGTATCGACCTCCACTGAAATGACCCCGTCAGATATACCAGCAGAAAAACCCTTTCTGTCTACATCAGTGGATCATATGGGGCATTTCTCCTTCTCACCTCTTCCTACAGGGACGTATACCATTCGCGTCCACTTACCCGATACAGAATTGTTGATCGAGCAGGTGAAGCTGGAATAGGTCCCTTTTGAGAGTCTCCTCGTAGAAACGTCTTTTTTGGTGGGCATGGAAAACTTGTTGATCAGTCGAGCGAGGAGCAATATTTTGCTATGGACGAACAATTTCAGTTGCAATGCTTGCATAAACCTGGCATGGAAGAAGGGAAGAGCTACCTTGGAAGGTACTTTGATGAGTTAGAACGGTTAGAGCAGTCAGAACAGCTAAAACAATATGCTATCATCAGTACATGGCTTGAGAAGGAGGCTCTGGACAGGCTCTATTCTCCCTTTGACTCGCTTAAATTAGCTGAATTGCTTATATTTCTAGGCCAGCATGTTTGCGACCGCGTCTCTCAAGATCCCGGTCTGGTCTATTACGCACTTGGCTTGAAGGCAAAAGGCGACGCGCTGGTACAGCTAGGACACTTTAAAGTTGCGATGGAAAGCCTTGACGAAGCTGGAACAATATTTTTGCAACAGGGAGATGAGAGGAACTGGGCACGCAGCCGCATCAGCTGGATTGTCGGCTGTGCCTGGTCAGGTGATATCGAAGAGGCTCTCCGAGAGGGTCAGCAAGCTCGTGAGATGTTTTTACGCCTGGGCGAACCGTTCTGGGTAGGTAAAATCGACAATAACATCGCAGTCATCTACGATCATGCCGGGCGCTATCAGGAAGCGCTCGAATTATACAGAAGTATGCAAACCTTGTATCTTTCGGTGACGGATCAAGATAGCGACACTATCCGGGCCCATATCGCTTATGCCGATCACAACCAGGCGATCAATCTGGCCTGGGTAGGCCACTTTGGACAGGCATATGCTCTCCAACGTCAGGCTCGTGATAGCTTCCGAGAACTAGGCGAGGCCAATTTAGAGCAATTTGCGGAGGTCAGTCTCGCCGATCTCGATTACATGCAAGGCTACTATGGTTCAGCTCTGAGACGTTATTATCAGGCACTCGATATTTTGCAGCATTCTCCTCCCAGCGATCTCGCACGAATTGCAAAACTCAAGCTCTGGACAGCAGATTGCCTGGTAAAATTGAACAGAGCACACGAGGCTCGCCAGCTCTCGCACGAAGCGGTTACTATATGCCGCCAGTTTGATATCTCTCTTAACACAGGACTGGCTCTCCTCACACATGCTACAACGCTCGTGGCTTGTAAGCAGGTAGAGCAGGCTATTGATGCGCTCACTGAGGCGCAGGAACTCTTCCACCGTGGAGGCTTTGAGCATTATACGATCACCGCTCAATTGCAAAGGGTCGAGTTACAGCTAGAGACCAGTGATGCCTTTACAGCCTACACTCAGGCTCAGCTCCTCAGAGGAGCTTGTGAAAGCCGTGGCCTGGTTGCCTATGTTGTTCGAGCTGAACTCGTTATGGCTAACGCACTGTTGGCGAGAGCCACTGATTCCAATGCGAATGCCGGGCAGCGGGACGCGTGGTTACAGGAAGCAGTACAGCTCTGCAAGCACCTGGCTAAGATAGCCCACAAGCACAACTTACAGGAGGCAACCTATAAAAGTTACTATTTCCTGGGACGTATTGCCTCTTTCCAGGGCAATGTGAGGCAAACGGGCAGGTATTACCGGGCAGCTATTGCACAAATCGAACTCATTCTTGATGACCTGCTCTATGACCTCTCTCCCGCCTTTCTGCGTACAACCTGGGCAGTTTACGTGGATATGATCGCGTTCTGCCTGGAACAGGGCCACGTTGAGCGCGCATTCACCTATCTCGAACAGGCCCGCTCGATGGCTCTACGCCAGTACCTCAGCCCCCTAAGAGAGACGAAAGAACAATATAACGGTGACGCGTCCGTATCAATAATGCGCCTGACTCGCTTACGTATACAGGGTGAACTCAAGAACTGGCAAGACAGCTATCGCCATTACAGTACCTTGCTCTCCCATTTCGATCCCTCGGTCTCCATGTCCGTTAATCGCGAGACTATTAAGGCTGAACTGAGGCGATGTGAGAGCAACATCAGTGAATTATTTGAACGCCTTTCTCTCTATCAAGAGGAATGGCCGCTCTCGATGCATACCTCCAGAGGCACAAAACGACCTGAACGAAGGCATGTCGATCTCGCCCAACTGCGCCAGAATCTGGCAGAGCACCAGACAGTGCTGGCCTACTTTCTTCATAAGCAACAGCTCATTATCTTCGCGATGAACGCACAGACATTGATCTGCCACGAAATCCCAGATGGAGGCGAGCAATTAGAGGGTGTGCTCCCGTTCCTTCATGCTCGCATACAGATGGGGCTCCCGCTCCACGAACAACCATCTCAACAACAGATCATTCGCAAGCTCCTCCAAAAGCTCTATACACTGTTGATTGCTCCTGTACACGCTCTGTTGCCAGAACCATCAGGTCTACTTACCATTGTTCCCTATGGTCCCCTGCATAGCCTCCCATTTCATGCCCTTTTCGATGGTGCTCGCTTCCTCATCGAAGACTTCCAGATACACTATCTGCCTGCAAGCACTATGCTCTCTTTTAGTCACGCTCCTGACCATGCTTCCGAAACCTGCGATGAAAGCCGAAGGAGCAACTTCCCTCTCCTCTTTGGATACTCCGGCGACGGACAATTACCACATGCCCTGGAAGAGGCAAAGCTCCTGACTGATATCCTGCAAGGCACATGTTATCTCGAAAAAGATGCAACGATCACCAGACTTGAGCAAGAGGCACCAGGAAGCTCGCTTATTCATATTGCCACACATGGAGAGAACAGGCTCGATGCTCCCAATTTCTCATCCGTCCTGCTCGCAGACGGAAAACTCAACGCTATCGATGCCTTCAATCTGAACTTGCGCGACTGTGAGTTAGTCACATTAAGCGGCTGCGAAACCGGTCTCTCCTTGATCGGTGGAGGCGACGAGCAGTTAGGATTAGGAAGAGCCTTCCTCGCGGCTGGTGCGAAGACACTGGTAATGAGTCTCTGGCCTGTAGAGGATAAAAGAACCTGTGAGTTAATGGAGATCTTCTATCGCAATCTCTTGCAGGGAGCAAGCAAGGTGCAGGCTTTACGCTTAGCTCAATGCGAATTCCTCTCTCGCTCGGAATCGGCCTACGCCCATCCCTATTTCTGGGCAGCATTTCGTCTTGTTGGTGATATCCACCCCCTGAACAAGAAATCCATTCGTGAAAAAGAGGATTCGCAACGTCTTCATTTCTAGAACTTGAGACTATACAACAACCTGGAGGAAAAAATGGAAGGACAACATACACATGGTATGACCGAGGGAGAGCATCAGAAACACAAGCACAACACCTTCTGGATCAATGGTCAAGTCTCTTTTACGTTCATGCTTCATGGTAATCCGCCGAATCAGCGTAATATGCGTAGCGCACTCCACCTGGACCAGCTCGACGCATTCTTGAGGACAAACAGGTTCATCCTGGATCTTCCCAAAGACCCAAAGGAAGAGATCCCCGACATCTATCTATTCCCTGATCCTGAGAATACAGGTAGCGATGAGGTGCTGGTTGTGACATTCTTCCGCTTCACTGAGATTGGACTTCCAGAGATTAGAGTTCAGCAGCACGACCCGACTAATCATATGGGCGCTCAAACTCCACCTCTCAACCAGACACCCGTAGCCAGACTGGTCAACCTGGTGAATGCTGCAATAGAAAAGCGGGACAGCGGCGGGACAAAAGTAGGGATTGTCAGCCAGCAACACGAGAGCGGACCGCTTCCTCCTGACATTCCTATCACTTCAGCAGCGCCGCACTGGTTGTGTGGCGCTTCGAACCATATTACGACAGGTTGCCCACTCATACCCCCCATTCCAGTGCCCCCAGATAAGAGATGCTCATCTACCCACGGCCTCTGGCCCTTCTCTTTGCCTGATATACCCTATGAATTGAAGGGCGTGCCAGGAGATGACGTTACCGTGTTTGTCATGGACACCCTGCCACCAGAAGGTCATATCAAGAGAGCAGCTCAGGCAGCCGGCTCACATAATCTGCTCCTGCTCGATCTCATCGATAATGTGAAGTTCTCTTACCCCTCCCTATTAGAAGAGGTTGACCATCCGAATGAACTCCAGGCAGGAACTGGTAAAGATATTGAAGGGGAATTTATGAGCTTTCATATGCCCGACCATGGTCTGTTTGTTGCTGGCATCATACGTGACCTCGCGCCTGATACACATGTAGAATGTATACGCATCCTCAGTGATTTAGGAGCAGGAGCCACTAAGGATCTCATCAAGCAATTACAGCACATACGGGAGCGCAAAGCGAAGGGAAGAGATCTGCACAACAAGGACGTAGTAGTCAACTTGAGCCTGGTTACTCCGAGCGACGAAGATGTGGACGGAAGCGATATCGATCTCGGCAAAGCGCGCCAGGGTCTTCTCGGTGCCATCCAGAGCCTCACTTCACGCGGAGTGGTGTTTGCCATTGCCGCCGGCAATGAAGGCGACCCGCGCAACCTTGAAAAAGGGAAACCGCGCCCGGATGCCCTCTACCCGGCGGCTTTCGCCTATCCAAACACTTACAATGGTATCACTTACAAGGGCATCGATAATATAGTACCAGTAGGAGCCGTAAAACGAAATCAGCATGCCGCTTCGTATAGTTGCTACCCCGGTGAAAAGGGCGTCGCAACATATGGAGGAGAACTCCCCCATGTCTACGAGGACAGTGGGACGAAGAAAGTACATATAGATGACATTGATGCTCCTATAGGCGTTTATACGCAGTTGTTCTATCCTGCACCCTCTAGCCATGATCCAGAGGCGACCTATCCCGCCCCTGATGCGCACGGCTGGGCCTACTGGACAGGAACATCTTTCGCTACCCCCATTGTGGCCGCCGTAGCCGCACGAGCATTTGAGTTGAAGCGTATCTATGGCTCCGCAATGTTGATCCGAGATTATATTACCACCCAGGCAGCGACAGCATCCACTTTATGGACGTACAAAGGTGGCACCGCGGAGGGGCACACTATCCGCGCTGTACAATGTAGGCATACTTTTGGATAAATGCCTCAAGAAGCAAACCGCTCTATCCCGATCGGCAAAGAGGTGACGAACACAAAGAAGCCTCCTGCTCTTGCTTGTAAGAACAGGGGCCTCTTTGTGTGCTCAACTTTCCTCTGGAGTATGTTTCTGAGTTTCCTACGCGTCATGTGAACGATTACGGACGCTCAAAATACTACTTTTCTGGATAGTGGATCTGGATATGCTATACTAACGCCATGATAGTAGGAGTCTGTCAAATCTCTTTACATCTGCCCGAATGTCACACGTTGAAGGAAAAACGGCAGATTGTGAAATCGGTTATCGCGCGTGTGCGCAATCAATTCGAGGTGGCAATCGCCGAAGTCGAAGATAACGATCTGTGGCAGATTGCAACTCTTGGGGTGAGCTGTGTCAGTAATAGTAATCAGCACGCCGGTGACATGCTTGAACGGGTGCGACACTATATCGAGGAAACACGTCCTGACGTGGTCATTGCTAATTTCGAGACTGAATTAATACATTGGTAAACTCGTCCTGCTCGGTGAGTTCGTCGCCGGGACGAAAATAGTTTTTTGAGAAAATATATATGTCATTGCATACAGTAAATATGTCTCAATTCTCTTTACCTGCACCTGCCTATATCCTGGGAGTACGCGTTGATCGCGTCACACAACAGGAGGCACTGGATACAATTGAGCAGATTATTGCACGACGCCGCACGATCGAGAACCAGGCATCGTGCCAGCAAGTCGTTACGGTTAATCCCGAGTTTTTGATGGAAGCGCAACGAAATAGTGCGTTCTGTCGTGCTATTAATGAGGCCGCGCTGGTTGTCGCTGATGGCATGGGCATTGTATGGGCCACGCGCTATCTACGCGAACCTGTTCCTGAACGCATTACCGGGACTGATACGCTGCCCCTGTTGGCAAAACGTTGTGCGGCGAAGGGTTATCGTCTGTACTTGCTCGGTGCTGCTCCTGGCGTCGCTGAACTGGCGGCGGAGCGTTTGCAGATGCTGGCACCAGGCTTGCAGATTGCCGGCACCTATGCCGGTTCGCCTGCGTCTGTGGAGGAAGACGGGATTGTTGAGCGTATTCGCCTTGCAGAGGCCGATGTGCTCTGTGTGGCTTTTGGCGCTCCTGCACAAGAGCTATGGATCTATCGCAATCTCTTCAGGTTACCTGTCGCGGTCGCCATAGGCGTTGGGGGAGCGTATGATTTTCTTTCCGGTCAGCGGAAGCGTGCGCCAGAGACTATGCAGCGCCTGGGACTGGAATGGCTCTACCGACTCTACCACGAACCCAGTCGCTGGCGACGCATGCTTGCTCTGCCACAAAGTGCCATCCTGGTTTTATTGAAAGGCCGCGGCAAAAAATGATACTTGATACTCATACCACTGAAACTACTCCTGCGCGTTTACGTTCAATCATCGATTCTTTTCGCGGAAAGCGTATGCTGGTCATCGGCGATATGGTAGCCGATCAGTATCTTATTGGACGGCCCACGCGTATCTCTCGTGAAGCACCTGTCTTGATCCTTGAATTGGACGAAGAACGTACCATTCCCGGTGGTGCAAGCAATGTTGGTGTCAATGCTAACTCGTTAGGTGCGGAAGTATTCCTGACAGGTGTTGTCGGCGATGATCTGCCCGGCCAGAGCTTGCGCCGGGCTATCAGCGATATTCGTATGCACCAGGAGGGCCTGTTCACCGATCGTAATCGTCCCACATCCACTAAGACACGCATCATGGCAGGGAGCCCGCAGATTGTGCAGCAGCATGTGGTACGTATCGACCGTGTAGATACCTCCGAACTGGCAGATCCCTGTAAGAGCCAGATTCTCGATTATATCAAACGCATTCTCCCTTCTATCGACGCTCTGGTCCTTTCTGACTACGAAAATGGCGTCATTAGTCCTGATATCATCCAGGCCTGTATTCCTGCTGCACGTGCCTTGAACAAAGTGATTGTTGTCGACTCACACGGCTCACTTTTCCGTTTCCAGGGTGTCACCGCACTTACTCCGAATCAGCCGGAAGCTGAACTTACGCTGGGTATGACGATTACCAATAGGGCTGAACTGGATGAAGCGGGTCAGCGCCTGCTCGATGGCAGCAATGCCAGAGGCGTGCTCATTACGCGTGGTAGCGAGGGCATGAGTTTGTTTGAGACGGGGAAAACATCCCTCCATCTTCCTATTCATCACCTTCCACATGCCAGCGAGATCGTTGATACTAATGGGGCTGGTGATACGGTCGCGGCAACCTTCACGCTTGCCCTTACGGCAGGGGCTGGTATGGCGGAGGCGGCGTACCTGGCGAACGCTGCAGCATTCCTCGTTGTCAGGCGACTGGGTTGCGCCAGTAACACACCTGAAGAATTGATGAGAGTGCTGGCATGAGTGAACTATTGTACAACCAGAAAATAATGCAGCGCGATAGGCTTGCCAGCATAGTGCATTCCAGGCAGCGAGCGGGCGAGCATGGTGTCTTTACGAACGGTTGCTTTGATCTATTACACCTGGGTCATGTGCGCTACTTACAAGAAGCGCGCAATCTGGGCGATTTTCTGATCCTGGGTTTGAACAGCGACGAGAGCACGCGCATGCTCAAGGGACCAGGACGCCCTCTGGTACCAGAGAAGGACCGTGCCGAAATTCTGGCTGCGCTCACGTGTATTGATTATGTAACCATCTTTGCTGAAGCGACGGCAAACTCGTTAGTAGAGACGTTGCAGCCCGCGATCTATGTGAAGGGCGGTGACTATGCAGGCGCTCACGGTGATGCGCCTGATACCAGTCGTTTGCCGGAAGCGAAAGTGGTGCAGGCGTATGGTGGTATTGTGCGTCTCATCTCGTACCTTCCATACCACTCGACAACTGAGCTAATCACAAAGATCAAACAACTCCCGTAGGGGCATGGCTTGCCTGTGCCGGGCGTCCGTATCCTGGGTGAGGCATTGTTGATCTGGAAGGTGGTACAGTCGGGTACGAGCATCTCTGTTATGGGCACCGATCTGGAGAAATATTGATGGCGAAAGATTCTATCAAAAAAAAGCAATCTTCTGGAGATATAGACGAAAGTATACAATCTGAAGATAAGGATGTTGTAGGGGCCGGGCTTGCCTCGACCCCTGGGCCAATAGCAACGAATGGACCGACTACATTCCTGGAACAGGTGCCTGTTGTGGAGCCAATTGCGGGAGTTGTAAACGATGATTCCAGGCCGAGCGAACGACGCGAGATCGTAAGATCCGCGTCGCTGGTGATGCTTGGCAATCTGGGCAGCAGTATTATGGGTATGGTGCGCCAGATCGTGGTGGCCTCTACCGGTCAGGCAATTTTTGGTCCCTTCCTGGCCGCGTTACGACCAGCTCAGACGTTCAACGATCTACTGGTGAATGGCTCCGTCCCAGGCGCTCTGATTCCCACTTTCAATGATTATGCGGCACCTGAGAAGCGTGATGAATTACGCCGCCTTGTCTTTACACTTGTCAACCTTGTCCTACTGATCGGGATTACTGCTTCAGTCCTCTTTATCTTTATTTCTCCCTGGTTTGTCAGCACTTTTCTGGTGTCAGGCTATTCTACGATGGACAAGGAACATACGCTCGCACTGGCGCGTATCATCTTTTTCTCGCTGATTATCCTGGGGCCGTTCGCAGTGCTTCAGGCAGGACTGTATTCACGCAAGGAATTTGGCTGGCCTGCTTTTGCCACGGCTGCTTCCCATGTTGGCATCATCATTGGTGTGATCGTGGGGAGTTGGATAGGTATGGAGCGCTTTGGCTACCTGGCGATGGCATTCGGTGTGCTTCTTGGTGCGCTGGGTGAAATTGCTCTATTGCTACCCGGTATACGCAAGCAACGCTTTACCTATATGTTTGTGCTCGATTGGCATCATCCTGCACTGCGGCGTATTCTCAAACTCTACGCGCCAGTTGCCGTCAGTTTCCTGGGTAGCATGGGGCTGGTCTTCTTTGATCAGCACCTCTCCTCTATCACGCCGTGTGCTTCATTTATGCAACATGTTCTGTTAACGACATGTAGAAAAGAGAACTCTGGAGCCAAGGATTTTGCGACTACGCTGATCCAGTTCCCCGGTGGGCTGGTTGCGGCTGCGCTCTCCTTTGCTGTTCTGCCCACGCTCTCGACACATATCCGTGAAGGGTACATGGAGCGCTTCAAGGATACTCTCTTGCTTGGCTTCCGTCTCGGGTTACTCTTGATGATTCCAGCGGCGGCTGGTCTCATCGTATTGCAGACTCCCATTATCGCGCTCATCTTTGAGCACGGCCAATATAATGCCGACAACGCTCAACTTGCCGCCACTGCCCTGCAAAACTACGCCTACCAGTTGCCTTTTGTAGCAATGGACCAGCTTTTAATCTTCGCCTTCTATGCGCGTAAGAATACTATTATCCCGGTGATTGTCTTCTTCGTCAGTATCCTGGGTTACCTGGCCGTTGCTTTGCCATTCGGACAGACTATCGGCATGCCTGCGCTGGCTTTTGCCAACACTGTACAGAACTCGTCGCATGCGCTGATTCTGCTGGTGTTGTTAAGGATGGCCATTGGTTCTATCCATTTGCGTAAGATGATTCCCTTTGTGCTGAAGATCCTGCTGGCGACAGCAGTCATGGTTGCTCTAGCCTGGGGTTTACAGCTCCTTCTGGGGCACGTCGCACTATTCACACTGGCGAAGTTCTCAGGACGCCTGCTAACAGTGCTTGTGGCCGGAGGGCTGGCTGCGGCGGCCTACTTCGGCGTAGTTCTGTTGTTGAGGGTGGAGGAGATTGGTCTGTTAAAGGGAGCTGTGTTAGCGAAACTGGGACGAAAATAGTAAGGGATGTGTCTATGATTTGATAGCTTGCCAGAAGAAATCTGCTAGCTGCACGTACCCCGCTGGACTTGGATGAAAACCATCCGAGCTTATATACTTGCGCTGAGACGTGAGCGCGCTTGCCCCCTGGGTCAAAAGATCGACTACGGTCACGTTGTAATGTGCGGCTATGTTTGCAATACTCGAGTTCCAACGCTTGATAGCTGTCAACATGGAGGATTTTTTTTGCGCATTGAGTCCGGCGAAGATGGGTAACAATGTGAGGTTGGGCAGATTTGCCATAATAATGCGGGCCTGTGTACCCGCACGTAAGCGTGTGAGTAATGTATTCAGATCCTGCGTATAGTTATTATAAGGGACATTCGCGATAAAGTCGTTTGCTACCAGCCAGATTGTAACTAGCTTTGGCGATGTGGAGAGTGCGATCGGCAACTCTTCGTTCAGAGCCTCGTGCAGGTGAATACCGCTTACACCGAGGTTTATAAGATGTGATCCCTGTGGTAGCCTTTGCGCTAATAGAGGTACGTAGCCCTGTGATCCTGGTTGATTGCTACCTACTCCAACCGCATCTGAAGCTCCCAATGCCACATAGGTCACCGGACCAGCGAGTACTTGCTGTGCGGAGATAGGTTGTGACGGTGTGGGCGTTGCTTTCACTGTCGGGGCCGTACTCGTCGCGTTACCTGCGGAAGCGCAGGCTGTACCTATAAGAGTAAGGATGAGTAGAAGCAGCAGTGGCAAATGCCAGCGTTTTCGTTGTGGATATATCTTCATGGAGTTCTTTTCGTTACTAACTAAATGATAGTTATTGCTAGCTATTGTATCACAGATCACTTCTAGATGTACCGTAAAGCTGTTCACACTCATCATTGTATACGATATAATACAGTGTTGTTGCAAGTAAAAAGAGAGTAGGCAAACTTTGGGTACAGAAAGACCACGATTGATGGAACTAACAGGCCAGCCAGTACCATCATCTCTGAGCGACGATGATGAACCTACAGAGACAAGGATACCCGCACAACATATACGAAATGGACATGTGGAAAGAGTCCTGCAAACGCGGCACAACGGAACCTTTACCGTTTCCATTGATGAGAAAGGCGTTGTCAAACTGTTTGTAGCTGGTCAAGGTGCTACTGTTCTGAAGCCGGAAGAGGCATTTGACTTGCTTGATCTGCTCTTTGAATATAGAAACCTTCTGGCATCTCTCAGTGCTCAGGCAGCCGAACAGCAATATGAGAAGCAAAAGGAGTATGAATAAGGTAGGACTTTCCCGTAGTTTTGATTATTCAGTTATGCAGTTGAACTCAGAAGTAAGGACTATCGGGTGGTAATATGCTTGCAACAGAAGAAAAAATAGAGTACAACGTGATACAGATGTAACCGTTTTATCAGATGTATGGTAACAATAGACAAAAGGAGAGTACCACTATCCCGTTATGAAAAACGCAGCAATTTACTATCGTGCCTACCCGGAGGAGGCATACAATGAAGAGCAGGTGCTTGAAAAAAGAAAGCAGCTCTGCCTTGCCTACGCATCAGCACATGGCTATGCAGTTAGTGATCGTTTGTGTTTTGATTTCATCAACAAAGTAGAGTTGAACCGTGTAGGATTGCAAAGGCTCTGGCTACTGATCGCTCGACAGAAATTTGATACCTTGTTAATTACCGATCTGACACAGTTAAGTACTGATCCACCGCAATTAGTAGGCATGCTTGCTAATCTGAAAAATGCTGGTATCGCATTGGTGACCGTGAACAATCCAGATCTGAGATTAGATAAGGTGACACTGCACCTGGCCTCAATCACTAATCAGGAGACAGAAACACTCAGCCTGGCGCAGTATGTCGAAGCCGCACGTACGCTGCGACAACAGCAGCCAAAACTACAAGCAAATATAGAATCACCCGTAGGCGTACAGGATTAAATCATGCCATGCCTCAACTGCCTGGCACCAGGCAGTTGAGGCATGGAACATTCCACACCCCTTTCAGAACCTCCTCCTGATTCCTCGTGGCTCCGCGCGCTACGCGGCTGGCCTTGCTTTTGTGTGAGATGGCGCGATTGGCGGCTGGCCGCCAATCGCGCCATCTCACACAAAAGGCTTGCGAAGCGCCGAAGGCGCTGAGAAGTCAAGGAAAGACGGCCTGAATAGTTACGTCCCATTAGAACTCAAGTTGCTCCTCTGGGATCTCGCTCAACAAGGGTGAGTTTGCCTGTTTCAATATCTATAACGAACCCGTGCACAGGAAGCTGCGGTAAATATGGGCTATTGCGAATGGCGTTGACGACTTCTTTGACATTGATATGGACATCATGGAAGGCGCCAAGCCAGCGCATCAAGCCATTGATATCACCCAATCCTTCTTCCTGGATCAGTTTCTGCGGATCTACGCCGAGGGCCTGCATTGACGCCGTTAGTGCTATAGGATTCGCACGAGCCAGCCCGCAATCGGTATGCCCGATGACCATGATCTTGCGCACACCCAATAAGTAGATACCGCCAGCCAGCGAACGGATAAGATCGTTAGCCGCGTGCGCTCGATCAGGTTCAGGGATCGTCGCTCCTGCTGTTCTGAGTTCCAGCACATCGCCGCGCTGTAAGCCCAGGGCCTCTTCAAACATATTTACCAGGCGGCAATCCATACAGGTCACCACTGCCAGGTGTTTACGAGGAGCACGACCAGTTGGTGACAATCTATGCTCAAGGAGGAAACGCTCGTTGCTTGCTAAAATCTCGTCAGGCATTGAAGAGCATCCTTCTTTCTTTATATAGGTAGCTTCATCAGTTTAGCATAGCTGTGTCGCAGGTACAAGCGCATATGGGCGATTGAAAAGGTGCCTGCGTGGATCCGTAGAGGCATGCCTTGCGTGTGCCGCGTGCGTGGGGAGCAACAGGATTGTGCGTCAGGGAAGTCCTCCCGAGCCACGCGGCACACGCAAGGCATGCCTCTACGGGACTTTTGAGTCGCCCTGCGAACCAGGGTGGAAGTCTTTTTTGCGTGGTCTATACGTTTCCTGGGAAATCTGCTATAGTGTATACACAGCAAAAAACCCGTTTTTAGAAGGCGGAATGGTAGTTCATTGAGCGAAAATGTGCCACTGATAGAACCAGAAGACCAGGATCCGGTACAGCCTGGCTATCTTGGTCCGACTCCTCCTGTCGGTCAGCTTCCACCGAGAGGCGAGCGTTTATGGGTTGATCGCATGGAACTGTTGTTACGTGCTGTCGGCATACTCACAAAGGCAAATGTGGTGGCGATCGATGCAGAATTTACCCAGGTGCGTTCACGTGCGCAAAACGATGTTGTGACGACAGTTCCACGCCTGGCGTTGTTGCAACTTGCCGTTGATCAGCATTGTTTTGTTGTGGACACGTTGCGCCTGCATAATCTCTCTCCTCTGGTGTCTGTAGTAAGCAATCCTGCTATTGTAGTTCTGCTGCATGGGGCTGGCGCGGATATGCGGGTGATGGCTGAGCGCGGTCTGAATGTGGTGCACTATTATGATTTAGAGGCGACGTGTCGTTCGATTTTTGGACAGCATGAATCGTCGCTGGCCGCTATGCTGCAGCGAGCCTTTCATATGCGCCTGGATAAGAGTTTGCAGCGTACAGATTGGACGCGGCGTCCGCTGCCTCCGGCAATGGTTGCTTATGCCGCACGCGATGCTGAGGTAACGCTGGCCCTATATCATTGGCTCGATGAACATTATCACAACATTTTGCAGTTGCACGAAAATACGAATCAGCCGGACCACGTGGCACCCTGGATCGAGCCATTCCTGCGTGGGACCGCTCCCCTATCGCCCGAGATGGCTGTTGCTGAGGCGAAGGCGCAGGGTATCATTAAGAACAAAGCGCAGATCTACGCCGATTGTCGCGCTGCCCTGGTTACTCTGACGCATCCTATGCGCCGTAGCCGCCTGCTGCGTCTGATTGCCGATCTGTCCCTCGATCAAATGGCACCCGATATTATACCCCTGTTGCAGGCATCTACTTCGGATGAACGTGCTGGAAGTGCGCGTACGCTTGGTCGCCTGGGTATAAAATCTGCACGCGATGCTATTAGTCAGCTCCTTCAGGATCCTGTGCAGGATGTCCGCAAGGCGGCATGGACCGCTTTACGTAACCTGAGTGATAGGGAGCCACGCCAGCAACGTGCGCCCACCTCAAAATCCGCGGATGGTACACGAAGCTGGACTGTGGGAACCTCTGATAAGGCTGATAATGAAAGTGATTGGAAAGCTCGCCTGCGTTCGTTTATCGATCCGTAGCAGACTACAATCTTTTACGCGGCAAACGTGTCCCGATCCATACGAGTAGTAAGAAGCCAGAAACAAAGCCGATGCGCCGTATACGGTTCGTCCAGATCTCTTCCTGCACAGGATCATCTGCACCCAGTCCGAGTAAGTGTACGATTTTCTGTGCGATGGGTGCACTCCTGGTATCTTCTGCTGTCGCTGCTGGAGGCAAGATAACGATATCCCCACCCGGTTGTTTGATAACTTCCGCTGCCACCACTTCTTCTGTGGATGTTGTATTGTCTGCGCGCAACTGATCGGACAGAGCCGTGAAGAACTGTTGAATGAGCAGTTTGGCAGCTCCTTTAGTGACTGTGGGGCTCAAGCGTGTCCCGCGTTTGCTAATGGTCACTGTTCCTTTGTAAGTAATCATGGTATTAGCACCTGATCCATGGAGCTGGACGCTGCCAATGCCGCTAATCGTATTCGGGCCACCATCGCTTTCAATAACGAAGCGATAGGAGTGGGGCTGCTGTTCTTTCTGGATGGAGACTTGTCCACGATAGATACCCGATAGTGGAGCGTATTTGATATTTATAGCTACTATGTGGCGGTTCTCGCTAATCTGCTCTAGCCGTTCCAGACCAGGAATGGTGCGCCGCAACATCTCCTGGTCCATCAGGCTGTGCTGTATCTCTTCCGGCTTTGCCTGAAGAGTGTACGTGCCCTCAATATTCATGCGTCTGTCCTTTACATAGAAAAATAAGTTCGGTGGAAGAAGAATTGTTGTCATTATAGGGGAGATATGCTATAGTCGCAACCCATAATAGGACCAGGAGGGGTCCGCTTTTCCCGATTAAACAGTTAAGTGTATACGTAGGGCTGAATTGCAAAGCTGCTGCGGAGGTATAAAATTGAGTATATTTGAATGGTTAACGATAGTACTTGCACTTATCATTGCTTTACTTCAAACACCACAGCTAATAGAAAATATAAGAAAAATTATGAAGCAGAGGAAGACAAAATCCAAAACGACGCAGTAAGAAGAAACCATAACAATGAATTCGGGAAGACACGAGGTAGACAAAGCCCTCTAAGTACGCTATAATGGCAGCCGTACTATAAGCGTGAGGAGGAGGACGGGTCTTCGCCCCACCTCTATGAGGAGTTCTGTTTCAATGAAAATCATTTTATTACAAGATGTTGAAGGTCTGGGAAAAGCTGGCGATCTGAAAGAGGTCGCGAATGGTTATGCCCGTAACTACCTCTTGCCGCGTCGACTGGCGGCTGGGGCGACTCCCGGCCTGATTGCGAATCGCACACAGCGTATCGCCGCCGAGCAACGCAGGCTGGAGAAACTGGCTGAGCAGAATAGGCAGCAGGCGGAGCGCCTGGGCCAGGTAACACTTACCTTTAAGGCACGTGTTGGCAGTCAGGGCCGCCTCTATGGTTCGATCACAAGCCAGGATATTGCGGCTGCATTGCGTGAGGTTGAGAATATTACTATCGATCGCCGCTCGATTGAACTGCCCGAGCCTATCCGTAGCACAGGCTCGTTCACTGTCCCTGTCCGGGTGGCAACCGGGCTGGAGCCAAAGCTCACTGTCAATGTTGTTGACGAGAAAGTGGATGTCCCTGCTTAATCTCGGGAGAAGCATTCATATGAAGTAGCTTCTGAAGTAGCTTCCGCGAATTGCAAGCTCGCTGTAGCCTGGAGATGCTATGCCGCGTTGGCTCTATTATCTGATGATACTGGCCGTCATCGCTCCTATCATTTCTCTGGTAGGGGGTCCAAGATTGGAGACGGCCATTTTTATTTTCTCAACGCTGAGTTTAATTCCCCTTGCCGCGTTGATTGGTCGTGCCACTGAGGATCTTGAGTACTACGTAGGTCCTATTGCGGGTGGTTTGCTCAATGCTACTTTTGGTAATGCTCCCGAATTGATTATCGGAATCTTCGCTTTGCAACATGGCCTGATCTCCGTTGTGAAAGCCTCAATCACAGGATCAATTATCAGTAACTCGCTGCTGGTCCTGGGAGGGTCGCTGGCTCTGGGTGGCTGGCGTTGGGGTAAACAGTTTTTTAGCTATCGGGATGCCGGACAATTCTCTGCTATGATGGTCCTGGCCGTGGCAGGTTTGCTGATCCCTTATATCGCCAGCACGGCTATCCATGATGCAGGACGCATGCGCTCGATCAGTATCGGTATCTCCTTGATCCTACTCGTGGTCTATGTGCTTTATCTGGCCCTGAATGTCTTTCATATACGTGCAACACGGCGCAATCCCAGGCATCGCGGCAAGCAGAGTATGGTTACCAGGCAGCTACCCGGTTGGGATGATGATGAAGTTTCTGCTATCACCGGTGGCGTTGATCCACGTGAGGTGGAGGATGTCGTTACCAGGCGACCGGGCGTGTGGCTGATAATTACTGTGTTGCTATTAGCGACGGTAGGGACAGCATGGAATAGTGAACTGCTGGTGGGCGCTATAGAGCCAGTCGCCACACAAATTGGTTGGTCGCCAGTCTTTATCGGCCTGGTTATTCTCCCTATTGTGGGTAATGCTGCTGAGCACTCCAGTTCGATAATTGTCGCTTATAAGGATCGCGTTGACCTGAGTATGGCGATTGCTGCCGGTTCCTCGATCCAGGTGGCTACCTTTGTAGCTCCTCTGCTGGTGTTCATCAGTCTCTCCTTTGCCACACCGCTCGATCTTGTCTTCCAGCCACTCGAACTGGTTGTATTGTCTCTGGCGACCATCCTTTTTGCTGTCGTAAGCTGGTACGGCGAGTCGTCCTGGCTGGCTGGTATGCAACTGATAGCCGTCTATATTATGGCGTGTGTAGTATTCTTTCTGGTACCAGGATGACGATCAGGCTTTCTCTACAATTTCCTTACAATCTTGTCATAACACGCGGAATCTGTGGTAACAGGTCAGAGGCCAGCAGACCCGCGTGTCCTATCTCTACGCTGACATTGTTGGCGGCTGCGGTATGCAAGTAGACGCTGGCGCTGGCGGCTTCAAAGGTTTGCAGACCCTGCGCCATAAGACCTGCAACTATACCAGCCAGGACATCTCCAGTGCCAGCAGTAGCCAGGGCTGGATTGGCGTCCCAGTTGATGCGTGTGCGACCATCCGGGTGTGCGATGATCGTGCATGCGCCCTTGAGCACAAGCGTAACCTGCCAGTCTTTCGCTTTGTTGCGTGCCAACTCCAGGCGATCGATGTTTCCTCCCGAGACCATCTGGCCGCCACAGAGACGCCCCATCTCGCCAGGATGTGGAGTAATCACGCTATCTTTGGGTAATAGCGTCCACCAGTGTTCCAGCGCGGAAAGATTGTTCAATCCGTCGGCGTCAATTACCAGCTTTGGGCGTTCCTCATCAGGATGGTTGCGCAGGTATTCCAGGATCTGCAGCAGGACCTCGCGGGTATTGGCCGATTGTCCCAACCCTGGTCCTATCAATAACGAGCGATAGCCCGAGAGGTGCTTGATGAACGCTTTTGAACGCTCAAAGCTCTCTATATCTTCATCTGGGAGTAGTACGAATGTCGATTCGTGAAATGAACTGGCGTAGATGGGTAACATCTTTTCTGTCACCGCCAGTGTAATCAGACCCGCACCAACACGCATCGAAGCTGTACCCGCGAGATAGGCCGAGCCAGGATACGGAGGCGAACCGCAGAGCAGCATCACTTTACCGAACGTTCCTTTGTTACTATTGAGTGAACGCGCTGGCAGCAGACTACGGACAGATGGGCCTGTCAGCATCTCTGTGCGTATATTACTGCCCATCTCGGGAGGTAGGCCGATGTCGCCGATATACAATTCCCCGATGTAGTCGCGTCCAGGGAAGAAGAAAAAGCCTTGTTTTGGAGCGGCAAGCGTAATGGTGATATCCGCGCGGATAGTGCCCGGGTCAACATCGCCAGTGTCAGGATTGAGTCCGGTTGGCAGATCGATTGAAACGATGCGCAGCTCATTGCGTCTGGTGCGTTCCTGTTGTACACGCGCCAGCAGAGAACGCATGTCATCAGGCAGAGGACGCGAATGTCCGGTACCAAGCAGTGCATCGACGATGTAATCAGCGCTTTGTATGAGCGCTTCCAGTTCTGTATCCGTCTGGCTCTCGCTCACATCTTCACTGCGCAAGATGAGTCGTCGCTCTTTCCAGTGATAAAGGCTGACAAATGCTCCTGCCTGCTCCAGGTGCTGAGCCATGACCAGTCCATCACCACCGTTATTGCCAGGGCCAATCAAGAACAGCACTTCAAGTCCGTTCATTGAGTGATGTGGTAAAAGATGAGCTTCAAAGATGTCGGCAGCGCTTTTTCCTGCGTTCTTCATTAATATTTGAGAGGTGAGACCATACTGGCGATCAGCTTGCGCCTCCAGTTCTCTCATTTCGTTGACCGTGACGATATACATGGAGCCCTCCAGGCTTATTGGTAAGTATGATTTAAGAGAGAAGTACACTATGTATTTTACATGCTGCGAAAGGGAATAGGAAAGGGTCAATGTTGCACGTTTAAGAAACGTTCTCTATCGCGGTGCATAGACATATGATATACTCTTTTCCATGAAACTTGCGCTTAAAATTACGCCACAACGCAGCACTCAATATGCGAATATGATTGCAGCGCTGGCTATACCTGAGTTGATGGCCTGTCCCTTTGCCGCCTCCATTCATGAGATAATTCCTACGAAGCTGGCGGGGCAGAGTTATCTGTTAGTAACCGCTGACGATGAACTCCTTTCATCCCTTAACACGTTGCAGGTGCTTTCCCGGTTGGGAGCGATCAGTGAGGTCTATGAATACTTTGAGCGAATCGGGACAGTGCAGGGACCGTTGCTGCACCCGGTGGAACCGCAGTTCACGCCATTTGTGCCACTGGAGATGGCCGAGGCACGTCGCTACAAGGGCAAGACCAACGAAATCTTTACACGCGTTCTACTCAATGTCGCGCTCTTCGCTGGCAACTACGCCGGACAATTTACCGGACGACTGAGGATACTTGATCCGCTGGCTGGTGGTGGTACAACACTCTTTCTTGCCCTGGCATCTGGTTATGATGCCTTTGGCATTGAGATTGAGCGGCAGGATATCGAAACGACCGCTGTATTTGTCAGACAATATCTGGAAAGCGAACGTATCTCTTATAAAGAACTGGATGAGCGTGGACGTAAAGCTGGACGTCGCTATCAGTTTGAGATTGGTTCCAAAAGCGATAGACATCTGCTTGTCCTGGCTCATGGCGATACGCGTGAAGCCAATTTGCATATGCGTGAGGTCATAGGTGGCCCCCGCATGCACGCTATTGTCGGCGATCTCCCCTACGGCATCCAGCACTTCGGCGAGATCGCACCCTGGCTCAGTGCAGCCCTCACTATCTGGGAAAGCATGCTGTTACCCGGAGGTACGCTGACCCTGGCCTGGAATGCAACACGCATTGAACGCACTGAAATGGTAGAACTGATAGAACGTTGCACAGCCCTGCACGTACGCAATGAGCCACCGTTTACACAGTTTGCGCATACTGTAGATCGCGTAATCAAAAAACGCGACATCATTGTATGCGTCCACGATTACCCGTAGAGGCACAGCCTTGCGTGTGCCGGGTGCGCTTCCCACCCCATCAAGAACCAGTGTAGAATATAATAAATTTTGAGCAGGGTAGGATGATTTTGTCTATACAACACGGTTGTGTTCGCATATAATGGTAGTAATCCTATTGGCATATTTTTGTCAAACGTAGTAATAACGCTCGTTTGTCAAGGAGTCGTGGAGGTGTGTAGCCTGCGACTCCATACCAACTTGCAGGTACCACAGGGCAAAGGGGTCCTTCATGTCCGGTTGGTAGTGCAAAATTCTGAGGAGTAGACCATGAGTAATCTCCCAAATATGCTCAGCATCAGTCGGCTCATCGCCACAGCGGCGGTATTTATATTAGTCCTGGTTAATCAGCCCTGGGCCTTCCTGGTAGCAACGTTGTTATTTTTCCTGGCGTCCATCACCGATCTCCTGGATGGCTACCTGGCACGCCGCATGAAGGTTGTTTCTTCGTTTGGTGTCTTCCTGGACCTGACGGCTGATAAGGTATTTGTGTCTGCTATTCTGGTCGCCCTGGTCCAGATCAATCTTGTGCCTGCCTGGATTGTGGTCATTATTATCTCACGCGAGTTCCTCGTCACTGGCTTGCGCTCGATGGCAGCGGCAATGGGCAAGGTCATCCCGGCAGGCATGTGGGGCAAGCAGAAAACGTTTATTACGCTGGTGGCAATGGGTGGTCTGTTACTGGCCAGGGGGCTGGGCGCACATGAACTCGCGCTCTTCCCACCGATGCTGCAATTTAACAGTCAGACTTTGAACATTCCCGAACTTATGCAGTTGCTTGCCGACGTATTGCTTATCCTGGCAACGATCTGGACAGTCTTTTCTGGTATTGAGTACACCGTTGGCGCCCTGCCACTCTTTCAAAATAGACAGGCAGCAAAGCAACCAAACGTCTAGTGATTAAGATAACGGCGTGTGCGTCATTTTTGCACATCACCCAAACACTGTTCGCAGGGCGGTCGCCTGCGGGTCTACTGCCTTATTTGTCGGCGCTGGCGGGTGTAGCCGTACTCGGAGTGCTTGCCTTCTGTCCCAATTTGCTTTCTGTGCCTGCTAACAGGCGACCAATATTGTCTTTGTGGAACAGAATAACGAGCCCTGGTCCAATCAGCATAAAAGCCATCTGAGCAAGAGTGACTTTAGCAAAGAAGCCTGGGTCATACAGTCCGACAAAATAAAAAATAATGCTGCAAATCATAATGGTCAGGGCACCCACAATAGAGCCAAGCGAGACATAACGCCAGATAGCCATGGTGCTGAAAGTCGTAATGGTAGCGATTAAAACGGTGAACGGCGAAAGAACGAGCGCCGTTCCAGCCCCGGTAGAGACGCCACGTCCACCTTTAAAGCCAATGAAGATCGGGAAACAATGCCCAAGCAAAGCTGCCAGCCCTGCCAGGCTCGGTCCCCAGCCGTTAACATAGAGAAACGGAACAAGAGTAGCAATCAGAGCTGGTCCTATACCCTTTGAGAGATCAACCAGAAAGACGATCAGTGCTGGACCGTTCCCGAGAGTGCGTCGTACGTTCGTAGCACCAGTTTTATGGCTCCCGTATTTACGGATATCGAAATCTCTACCGCGCAGCAGTTTCCCCATCCAGTAACCAGAGGGAATAGAGCCCCACAAGTAAGCGACGATTGCAGTGAGCAACAGTGAAGCGATGATCCCAGGCATCGTAGCCTCCTTCGTTACATTACACACCTCCGTGATATGGACCAGCCTGTTCTATTACAGAGTTCCTTTCGAGGCGCGCCCCGCGCATTTATGCCGGGGAGGAATGAAAGGCGCACGCTGTGCTGCGCTCGCCTCTGCCCATATCATCCCCTTGCGGGGGAGCGTTTTTGCGTGGGAACGCCCAAACCCACACCGGTTTCCCGGGTAAAGTTGGCCTCGACAAACTTAGGAGACGGTTTAGCGTTGCAAGCACTGCGTAGACCCCGTTTCGCTGTTTAACCTGCAACCGTAGAGGTCAGAGCTGGCCTCGCACTCTGACGTACCTGATTTCGCCTCTAAGGGAGCTTGCACCAGGCTGATTGTATCCAGGCTGTACGTGCAAACTGAGTCTGGTCAAGTCCAGGACTTGCGAGAGACGGCGAGAAGTCGGCCCTACTCGCAAGCCCCCTGGCTTTTAGCCGGGGGTACTTGACGAAGGGACTCGTGGTATGTCATCTGTGCCCCATTATAGACTTTTTTGCAAGTGATAACAATAGTTGTGTTAGAGATTTCTCCGGACCATTTAAAATCGTTGTCATGCTACCCGGTTTATCGTAAAACTGTTGCTAAAGTTGCTTCAACTGTCAGCCTGTGCAGATTGAGATTGGCGTCCTTACAAGAGCCATTGTCCGTTGGTTTTCCAGGTAATGTTATCCATAAGCTGGACTGAACCCACGACTGCTTCGATAGATAAGAGTACGCCTGGGACTGCTTCCTGTTGCTCTCTAAATGTATCAGGGTTGCGGACAGCAACCCGCTCAGAGGTAATGAGAGGATTGGTTCGTAGAAGATCCGTCATCATCTGTTCGATCGTCGCAGAACGATGTTCACCCTGTTCAATAAGTCCTTTCCCGCTCAGTAGAGCCCGATAGATTAACGTGGCGGCTTGCCGCTCTGGTACTGAAAGACGGCTATTGCGACTACTAATAGCTAGACCATCGCTTTCCCGTACGGTTGGCAGGACACTGATGCGCGCGTCTATATTGAGATCGCGCACGAGTTGGCGAAGAATAGCAACCTGTTGTGCATCCTTCTGTCCATAATAAATTACATCTGGTCGCACAAGATGAAATAACTTTATGGCTATCGTAGCGAAGCGTTGTATTCTTTCTCTGCCAGCCGTATCCATATCCTCTAATACCACTCCGGTAGGAGTTACAGAGGTTGCGAATCTGATAGGATACATATCCTTCAGGCGTGGTGTGAAAACAACATCGACATTGTACCTGTTGAGCGATTGCAAATTAGACGTCAGATTCTGCTTATATTGTATTCTCTCATCGTTCGTATCGAGCGGCCAGGCATTGCCTAAGAGTCCTACAACAGTAATCTCACATGCTCTTTGCGCCGATTGTATAAGCACTCTGTGGCCATCATGAATAGTACTTTTGATAGGCACAAAACCGACGGTCCCACTTGCAAGCCAGCCACGAGCTGTCTCGGTCATCTCTTTCAGGTTTTCAATTATGCGCATAGCCTCTCTCCATGAGAACAACACGTTCTATATCGTTCATATTTCTACGTACATTAAAAATTTTTCATGAAGAAAAATACACGATGACGTAAGCTAATATAATGCCGTTTGCTGTAGTGTGCACAACGTATAGCACCATATCTGGTAACATGTTATACTACTGTATACGCTCTACCTGGGCGTAAGGAGGTCACATATGCATAGGGTCGGACAGATAGTGAAACTTTTGGGTCTTAGCCTCCTGGGTGGACTGCTCATTCTATTGCGCTACATTTTGAGAACTCCCCAGCCATTAGAAAGTGCTTTGCCCGGAGAAGATCATATATATAAATGGACGCAAGGCCATATCTTTTATAAAGTGCTTGGTGCCCTTGACGCCCCTCCTCTGGTTCTTCTCCATACTCCCGAGATAGGCGCATCAGCGTATGAGATGCGTCATATTATAACGGGTCTGGCGCAGCGCTATCGTGTTTATGCGCCGGATCTGTTAGGGTTTGGGCTTTCGGACCATCCAGACATTAATTACTCTGCTGATGTATACGTCGCATTGTACCGGGATTTTCTCAGGGACGTAGTAAAGCAGCCAGCGGTATTGCTTGCCAGTGGGCTAAGTTGTAATTATGCTGTAGCTGTGGCGTCTGGCGCACCGGACCTCTGCCAGCGTTTACTCTTCCTTTCACCTGTATCATTGTTCAAGCAGAGCAGATCGTATCCCTGGCTGGCGCGTCTGGCGCGTACTGCTCTTCTCGGTACTTTTATTTACTCATTACTGACACCACGCTTTATATTGCGTAGAGTGATAGGGTGGCAGCATGCACTTGATGTGAAGCATTTCTCTGACAATGACTTCAATTACTATTTTGCGGCTGCACATCAACTTGGAGCGCAGTATGCTGCCCTTGCCTTTATAGCTGGCAAGTTGGGCCTGGATGTCTCGCTGCAATTTGAGAACTTGCAACAGCCAACCTTGATTATCTGGGGTATCCATGCTCTGCATCATGTACAATCTGTCATGAAGCAGTACATTGTTTCGCCACAGATGCAGACAATATTTCTACGTGATGCAGGTCTGCATGTACACGAGGAAGCCGCGCAGCAAGTAATCGCAAATATTCTACAATGGCAGGAAGCGCCAGCGCGCGAGAATGCTCTTGTAAGTGCGCAACCTGTCTTTATAGAACCCACTGAGGCCGTCACTATAGACTCCACATCTATAGCCCCTTCGCCAGACGTGATCAGGTCAGAACGCACACATGAAACTGTGGGAACAGTCCAGAATTCTCAACCGATTACGAATTCTGAGCCAGGAGTTGGAACTCCTGCAGTGTCTGAAGATGTAAAGGATGGAGAAAAGGTTGAGGCATATTGTGTGAAATGCAAGCAAAAGCGCAGAATGCAAGGCGCCAGAAGAATTGTTACCAAAAACGGGCGAAGTGCAATGGAGGGCACATGCCCGGTCTGTAGTACTAAACTGTTTCGTTTTATATCAGGATAGTGCAAAAGTACTCGTGCTTTTACGCGATTGAATGGCCTGAGACCTCATACCGATGGACCTTCTCTGGCCCGCTAAATTTGATCATTGGCAACGTTCTATTGAAAAAGATACCCCTGGAAGCAGGGAATATTAGAACATCATGCCATGTTTCTACATAAGAACCAGAAAACATACACAAGATGGAGTGAAAGTAGCGAAAAAATCTCTTGACGTTCCGTATTTCACAAAGTATAATCACCCTCATGTGTATTGAACACCTGCGTTTCACAAGCGCCTGAACTTGTCAGAAGCGCCAGGGCGCAGGAATATGCGGCCTCAAATCTATGCAGGAGAAACAGCTAACAGGGACTGCTTCCAGGTGTTATCGTCTGTTATGCTGTTAGTAAAGGTGTCCATCCTCTTTTCCAGAAATGCACAGACTTCGCGAGAAGAGGCATTGATGACAGTGGTGAATGTGAAGTTTTCTTCACGGAGAGAACCAGCAAAATAGACGTTCAATGGACGCGAGAGATGTAGGACGTAAAAGAGGAATGGATGTAGTGGTAGACATAAATGATGGCATTTATCTGGAAGATGCCAACAATAAGTCGCGAGTCTCACTACCAGGAGGAAATTTACAATGAGTATTGGTGGACAGAGTGATGCAAGGTCTGATCGTAAGGTATATCGCCTGACCCCCGAGGGCTTTGCCAAGAAGAAGGAACGTTTGGAGTACCTGCGTAACGTGAAACGTAAGGAGGTCGCTGACTATATCCACGAGGCCAAGGAGGCCGGGGATATCAGCGAGAGCAGCGCATATGAAGATGCTAAAAACGATCAAGCAAAAGTTGAGGGCGAGATTCTTGAACTTGAGCGCCTGCTGGCTGTAGCAGAGATTATGACGCCCGATATGCATGCTGAGATAGATGGTCCCCCTGCGGTGCGTATTGGTATGCAGGTAGAAGTCGAAAGTGACAGCGGGGCAAAGCGCGTTTTCAAACTCGTTGAAACATTCGAAGCTGATCCTAAAGCTGGTTTGATTTCCGACCAATCACCTGTAGGCAAGGCATTGATGGATCATGTAGTTGGCGACGAGGTAAGTGTAGCCACTCCAGGTGGGGTTACTGCCTATACAATTCTTTCTATCCGTCCCATGCTTTAATAGTAACAATGGCTGAGGTTCTGGTCGAGCCGCTCGCAGGGCGGGGGCAAGCCCCGCCCCTACGGAAAAGGGTGGCCTCTTTTCCTCTCGTAGGGGCGGGGCTTGCCCCCGCCCTGCGAGCCATCTCCTCGCCTCTACCTGTTTCCTTTCCTGCGGTTATTGCCGAAAGCGAACTCGCCCAGTCGCCGTGCTCCTTCATCCAGGCTTAACATCTTTTCCAGGTAGTCCTGTCCCTGTGTCACCGTAGCCTCGACGACCACGCCATTCTCAAAGCGCAGGCGCATATCCTCTACAGAGCGGCCCCAAAGGATGCCGGGAAACTATACCGAATATAATGCAAATATATTATTGACACTTCCCTTCCATAACGGTAATATAGAGAGGCGCCATAACAGGAAAGCCATCGGGTTTTGCGCTGTACAAAGGCTGTGGTTAAGGAGTAACTCAATTGTTAACTTATGAAGATGTGACCGGATATTTCCTGAAGGCGGCAAGTAGCCTTGAACTGACAACGCATCCCGAATACTGGCTCAATTCGCGTTCGCTCGAACGTGAGTTTGCCTGTACCTGCCATGCTGGAAGTTGTGAGGAGGTGGAGCAACGTAGTTCTTGCAACATCTCATTTTCCTGGGGACCGCTCGATACTGCTCTGTCGCTGGATGGACCGGTTGGCGTATGTGACTTCTTTCATGAAGCCGATGCTGATTGCCCTCACTTGCATACCAGTGCTATTCCTCCACTTGTGCTTGATCTGTCATATAGTCTTTCACTGCAAGGAGCCGAAATCTCTGAGGGGACACTGCTCAATCTGGCGCAGATGCTCCGACTACGTGCAAGTGAGCATAGCAAGCGTACGATTGAGACGCGCCCAGGCGTGAGTATGATGCTGCAGGATAATCGCTTGCAGCCAGATATGCTTACCCTTCAGCAGCGTGTGGAACTGCCTATCTGGCACCCGGATGGGATGCATGGATTACATGACGACACACATGCACAGCATCCCGTGGAGCGTAATTCCCACAATCACAATGAGGAAGAAGGTGGGGAAATAATCGCCGATAACCCACGTCCAGAGGATTGGCTGCCGCAGGTGCTGGTTGAGGTCTGCCAGGATATTCTTCATGTCCTGGCAGCCCTTGATGCCAGCATTTCTTATCATCGGCTGGATAATGCATGAAGCGCCGGAGGCGGCGAGCAGACCTGAAGAGTTATATATGTTTTAATACATACTGCCTGGCCTGCGTCTTCTCTCATCAGGCAAAAGTACATCAATAGCATCATCGATCGTCACAACTCCTTCGAGGATACCTTCTGTATTCACCACAGGTATCGCTAGCAGGTTGTATTTTGCCATGATCTCGGCTACTTCGTGTCCGTCTCTATCCGGGTTTACCGTGATAACATCAGTCTCCATCAGTTCTTGCAGGTTTTGTGTTGGAGCAGCTACCAGGAGATCCCACAACGAGACAACGCCCAATATCTGGTACTCATCCTGTGTTTCATCAGCCACACAATAGATATAGGACAGGCGTATATCGTTCTCTCGTATGTTACTACGTACCAATTCCAGGGCTTCCGCGACTGTTCTACTCTGATTGACCACAACGTAATCAGTGGTCATCAGGCCACCGGCTGTATCAGACTCGTATTCCAATAATTCCTGTACGTCCTCTGACTCTTCGGGATTCATCAGGCGCAGGAGTTCTTGAGAACGTTCCTCAGGTAGGCGAGCAAGGAGATCCGCGATCTCGTCCGGTTCCATCTTTTGCAAGATCGTGGCGGCCCGCTCAGGTTGCAGATTGGCGAGAATGTCACGCTGTAGATCCGTATCGATCTCTTCCATTGTGTCGGCAGCGGTCTCATCATTCAATCCTTCAAGAAGGTGTGCACCCTGTCCAGGAGTGAGCTGGTGCACAATCTGGGCAATGTCGGCCGGATGGAGGTCTGCCAGGTGTCCACTCAACTGGCGAGACGGTGTGCGCGCAGCCGTTTCAATCGTTCCCATTGTCTCAAGCTGTTCCTGCTGTTGTGAATTAACGAGTTCGACGCGTTCCCAGAGAATCAAGTTTGCAGGCGTGTGGCGTCCCTTACCCAATAACCAGCCGGGCGCAATACGACGTATCAGGCCCAGGTTGCTATTATCGATACCCAGGACCTGCCAGTCATCGGCAAAGCACACATCGTTGACGCGTACAGTCTTTTTGCGTTCAATATCGATGACCTGTTTATCCAGCACTTCTTGTGCCAGACACACGTCTTGTTCTGCTGGCGTCTGTCGCGTCAATTCAGATGTTGGAACGCGCACACGTAGATGGTCATCCTGCCATTCTACTGCAACGGGAGGAACCCGCCAGGGCGGGTCCTCTTCTCCCTCAACAAGTAGTGCATTGGGATAGGTTGCTGCGCTGCTTCCTACATCTTCTGGCTTTAGCAATACATCAATGATTTTGCCCAGGCGTACGTTCTGTGAATCTTCCACGGACGTGCCGAGCAACTGACTCAAGTACAACATGACTCTCACATCTCAATGCGGAATTCAGGTGACACAGCACTGGGTTCTAGTTCAAAGGATCTGTTTTCTTCGTTCTGCCGACTTTTAACGCTCTCGGCGCATGCCCCTATGAAATCACGGAAGAGGGGATGCGGACGCGTGGGACGGCTCTTAAATTCTGGATGGAACTGTGAGGCCACAAACCAGGGATGGTTTGCAAGCTCTATAACCTCAACCAGGCTGTTATCGGCGGAACGACCGCTTACGACCAGGCCGTGGCTCTCCATACGTTTGCGAAATTCGTTGTTGAACTCGTAGCGGTGGCGATGGCGCTCAAAGACAATAGGTTCGCCGTACGCTTGATAAGCTTTCGTGCCCGCTGTGAGACAGCAGACCCAGTTGCCCAGACGCATTGTACCACCTTTATCGGCGATCTGCCTCTGTGTGAGCATGAGATCGATCACGGGATAGGGATTCTGTGGATCAAACTCGGTGCTGTTTGCTTCTGTTAGACCCAGGACGTTGCGTGCGAACTCAATGACTGCCACCTGCATGCCCAGACACAGACCCAGGTAAGGGATATCCATACGTCGCGCGAAGTTAGCTGCCTTGATCTTGCCTTCAATGCCGCGATGCCCAAAGCCGCCTGGTACCACGATACCCGCGACATCCTCCAGCACCTCAGTATAGGCCTCGCCCATCTTCTCCAGAGCCTCAGAATTGATCCACTTGATACGTACATCGACATCATGAAACCAGCCAGCGTGATTCAAGGACTCCATAACGGAAAGGTAGGCGTCGTGCAACTCAACATACTTTCCCACGAGGCCAATTGTCACTTCAGGGCGTGGCTGCTTAATCTTCGTCACCAGGTCGTGCCACTCTTGCATCTGTGGTTCCTGCTGCTTCAAGCCGAGTTCCTGTACCAGGAATTCGCCCAGGCCAGCCTCTTCCAATACCAGCGGCACCTCGTAGATGGTATCAGCCGTGAGCAGAGGGACGACAGCCCGTGCCTCAATGTTGCAGAACAAGGCGATCTTCTCACGCAATTCATCGGACATGGGATAGTCCGAGCGGCACAGGATCACATCAGGTTGGATACCGACGCGCAACAGTTCTTTGACGCTGTGCTGCGTTGGCTTGGTCTTCAATTCTTTAGTCGCACCGAGGTAGGGCAGGAGAGTAACATGCAGGTAGAGCACATCGTGTCTTCCCACATCCTTGCGCATCTGGCGGATAGCCTCCAAAAATGGTTCGCCCTCAATATCGCCTACCGTGCCACCAACTTCTACGATTACAACATCAGCATCAGAGCGCCTTGCTACCGCATGGATGCGCTCTTTAATCTCATTCGTAATATGCGGAATAACCTGGATTGTGCCTCCAAGGTATTCTCCGCGTCGCTCCTTGCCGATAACCGAGGCATAGACCTGCCCGGTCGTGACATTATTGGCCTGGTACGATGGTTCGTCGGTGAAGCGCTCGTAGTGCCCCAGGTCTAGATCGGTCTCTGCACCATCATCAGTTACAAAGACCTCACCATGCTGGTAAGGAGACATGGTGCCAGGATCAACATTGATGTATGGGTCTAATTTCATGAGCGAGACGGAGACTCCGCGGTTCTTGAGGAGACGTCCTAGCGAGGCGACGCTAATACCTTTGCCCACCGACGAAGCCACCCCACCTGTTACGAAGATAAATTTTGACATAAAAAATCCTCCTTAATCCGGAGCCTGGCCGTTATGAACGCCAAAAACTGATTACTAAGATTACGTATATTATTTGGGTGTAAGTAACACTATCTGCGTTTCCGTTGGTAAATTTGCGCGTGTGATGCTCAACTTAGGTTGCGGATTGATGGTCTCAACGCCCATCTCACGACAAAACTTGTTGAGAGGATCAAGTCCTTCTTCACTGGCGCGGTAATGCATAGGAATAGCAAAACGTGGTTCTACCTGGCTAATGATTTCCGCAGCCTGCGCTGCATTAATTGTATGCTGACCACCTATTGGTAGTAATAACACGTCGGCATCGGCAACTTCTTCCAATTGTTCCTCTTGTAAAGTATGGCCAAGATCACCCAGGTGACAGATAACCAGGTCATCCATATGGATGACATAGATCGTGTTGCGCCCATGTTCCTGCCCACGCTTATTATCATGGTAGGAGGCGATCCCGGTAATCAACACGTCGCTGATTTCGTACTCTCCAGGCCCGCGTACAACCCGTGGCTGTCCACCTACGGCTGCAAAGTTGTTGTGACCTGGATGATTGTGACTGATGGTGACGATGGAGGCGTTAATCTTACTCAGCAACCGGGGTATGTCTCCTGATGGAGAACCTTGCTGAGGAGTGAAAGGGTCGGTAACTAAAGTAACATTTTTGCCACGTAATTGAAAACAGGCGTGGCCCAGCCAAGAGATTTCCATACCGCTTTTCGCTTCTCTCACATAAGTTCGGGCGGGGACCTATGTCCTCGCCCGAATCGTATTGTACCATAAGGATAGGCGTTCTACAAGTGCATAGCCCATTTGACAAACTTCTCCCGTAGAGGCATGCCTTGCGTGTGCCGAACCTGCCGTGCGTCCCTTGCGTGTGCTGTGCCCATCGGATACAAAATAACAACAAAAAGATAGGAGGCCAGCAAACCTGCCGACCTCCTATCTCTTCTCTAATCCTTCTAAATTTTTCGGACTACGGAATGGCAGAAACTAGTACCGTCCACCCCGGTAGCCATACTCTGAAGAGCGTTCCCGGCGCTGATAGCCGCCTCTATTTCCTGTCGCCTGGCGCTCGCGTGCCTCATTGACAGTGATAGTTCGGTTGCCCAGGCTGGTGCCATTCAGGCGCTCAATTGCAGTACGTGCATCCTCATCGCTCATCTCAACAAAGCCAAAACCTTTGCTTCGTCCTGTCTCGCGATCAGTGATAACCGTGCTGAAAGTGACCTGTCCAATCTGCTCGAAAAAGCTGATCAGATCTTGTTCGTTTGTCTGGTAGGGAAGTCCCCCAACATAAAGTCTCATTTTGATATGCTCCTGTGACATCTCTCAATGCATTGATGCTCGTAGAAACCGTTTCTCACAGTAGCAATCCAAGTATTATTGATGTCATACACTTATATAAACACACTCTGCGAAACATTTATTCCATAAACGACACTTGCAATGAACAATCGTCCGAGTATAAGATGAAGCACGACAATAAAAATTGGAGGAGTATAAACTCATGGCGCCACTTTTACCCGGGATCACCCAGAACAAAATCAAAACCGCTCGCCTGGAGACAGCATACCTGGAGGCGGGTGCAGGGAGTACTCCCATTGTACTGGTGCATGGCAACACCTCTTCGTCCCTCTTCTTCCAGGATTTCATGCAGGCGCTGGCAGCCACCAAACGTTACAAAATCTACGCTCCAGATCTGCGTGGCTTCGGTGACACACAGGTGCTACCGATCGACGCAACCCGAGGTCTGCGTGATTTCTCAGACGACCTCTCTGCCCTGATACAGGCACTGAACCTGCCCCCATTCCATCTACTAGGTTGGTCTCTGGGTGGCAATGTTGTTATGCAGTATGCAATAGACTATCCCGGTACATTGCGCACACTTACACTCCAGGCACCTGGCTCTCCCTTTGGTTTTGGCGGCACTAAGGGAGTAGACGGTACCCCGATCTGGCCCGACTTTGCTGGTAGCGGAGGTGGCAGCGCCAATCCCGATTTTGTGCAACGCATAGGGCGTGGTGATCGTGGTAGCGAGCAATTTTCACCACGCACCGTCATGAACAACTTCTATTTTAAGCCACCATTCCGTGCTGCACCCGATCGTGAAGAGATCTACATCACTTCAATGAACTCGTGTAAAGTGGCGGAGGGTATCTATCCTGGTGACATGACTCCGTCGAATAACTGGCCCAACATCGCCCCAGGAACACAGGGCCCTAACAACGCGCTTTCTCCCAAATACCTGAACCAGGCTGCATTCGCCACCATCAGCCACAAACCACCCGTATTATGGATTCGCGGAGCAGACGACCAGATCGTTTCTGATACCTCATTATTCGAATTCGGCTTTCTCGGGCAGTTGGGTGCAGTCCCAGGTTGGCCTGGAATAGAGGTTTATCCTCCGCAGCCTATGATTGGGCAGCTCCGAGCCGTATTGAATAGGTATCAGGCCAATGGCGGTTACTATCGCGAAGTAGTTCTGCCTGATTGTGGACATTCGCCTCATATCGAGAAGCAGGAGGATGTGCTGAAGCTCTTTACTGAGTTTGTACAGAGCTATTAGTGGCGTGCTAAGACTTAGTGCGATTTTCGATCTTACACATTCTCATGGGTACCTACGATTTGCTCAATTACATGCGTCGCTCTGGCCCTTGACAATCACTGTCTCTCCACGCTATAATCGTAACGTAAAGTACGTTACTAAGGATGAGACGGCTGGCAATGGAACACAAACAGAACACACGTACCCAACAGACGCGCGAGCGAATTCGCGGTGCCGCCCACCGGTTGTTTCTTCAGCAGGGGTACCTGGCGACGAGCATCGATGCCATTCTGGCGGAGGCGGGCATTTCCTCGAAGGAGACCCTCTACCGCCACTATGCCAACAAAGAGGCACTCTTTGTCGATGTCCTGGCCCACCTGACCATGGAGCAGCCGGGCTTTTCCGAGAAGCTTACGGCCCTACCCGCGCTCCGTGATCTGCCATCGCTGCGCCAGGCTCTCACGATGCTGGCCCGTGAGATCCTCTCGATGATGAGCCAGCCTGGGTATCTGCCCCTGGTGCGTATGATCATCGCCGAAGTGCCGCGCTTCCCGCAGCTCGGCACCCTGTTTTTCTCGACCGTCACGCAGCGTGGTCTCGCCATCATGACCGCGCTGCTGCAAGAGGCCCACGAGCAACAGATCATCGCCGATATCGACTTCGATGCCGTGACGCATACGTTGCTTGGCGGGCTGTTGACCTATGCCATAATAAGCCTCGTGCTTGCGGGGGAGGAAGCGCAACCTCCGGCACTCGACCGCGCTGACGCGGTCGTCGAGGTCATCATGCGCGCATTGACGCCGTAGAGAGCGGTGCTTGCCACCGCTCATTGTTTTTGCTCTTTCCAAGGATGCTATGATGTTTACCAATCGCATGCGCTACTTCGCTAAGCACATTATAAATCCGCTGATGAGCCGATCTGCGGGTTCTGCTCGCAGCCATTTTGCTCTCGTTTGCCATGTCGGGCGGCGCAGCGGCAAGACCTACGAGACGCCGATCATTGTGTTCCCAAAGGGTGAGGATTTTATCATCGCGTTAACCTACGGACCAAAGGTGGATTGGTATCGCAATCTACTGGCAGCCGGGCAGGGGACACTACTCTGGCACGGGAAGACGTATAGGATCGGGAAGCCGGAGTCGATGGATCGCACTCTTGCGTTGCTCACCTTTTCGCCCTTTCAACGGTTCATGTTGCGGTTGCTTGACAATCAGCATTTTGTGCGCGTAAAGTCATCAGGTCTTGAGCCAGTCAGGATCTGATGTTGTGCAAACCAGATAGAGAGGGGACAATGTATGGTTGCTCTGAAAACACTCATTTTCACGATCCTGGTTCCGGGGACGGTGGTGGGCATCGTTCCCTGGCTACTGTTGCAATGGTCGGGAGAGGCGGTGATGCCTCCCCCATCGATCTGGCTGATTGGTTTGCTCCCTCTACTGGTAGGAGTAGTACTCTACTTCTGGTGTGCCGGAGCGTTCACCTTCATCGGCAAAGGGACGCCAGCGCCCATCGACGCGCCGGTCTTCCTGGTCAGAGAGGGGCCCTATCAGTGGGTGCGTAATCCGATGTATCATGCTGTCTTTTATATAATTATCGGTGAAGCCATCCTCTTTCACTCGCTGCTATTGGTCGGCTATGTGCTGCTGGTAGGGGTGGTGGTGCATCTGTTTGTAGTCTTCTACGAGGAACCACACCTGGCTCGCCAGTTTGGGGCGAGCTATGAGGCGTATCTACGCACGGTTCCGCGCTGGCTGCCTCGTTTCTCACCGCAGACAGTACCTGACAGATGATGAACAAGAGAGTGGAAATACGGAATTGACACTTCCCCGCTTAAAAGCAGGGAATTCTTCCTTCACCCATGAGACTTGCCTGCTGAGGAGTGCTCCTCAGAAAGTAGAGGCCCGCATGTCCAGAAGCGTTTCGTTTCGTTGCCTCGACCCGTTCCCGTGTGCCCCACGGTACGGTAGAAGGCTCGCCCGTCTTATCAGAGACCTATTGAGAAGCAAACAGACCGCCAGGTGTGCTAAATGCGCGTCTACCCAAACACGGAGAGAATTTTCACGCTGCTATCTCGCTCTGTGCGAACGTACCTGCTATTGTGTTTCTATTCTCTCACGGGTGTCTAGACTTGTATTGAGTACTCACTAGTTGAGGAGTTCGCTGGCTGCGGCCAGCAGGCCATTCATCCCCCGCTTTCCAAGCGGGGGATGAATGGCCCGTTCTGTGTAATTAGGCATTATCCTGGTTCTGTTCTGCCAGAGCGGTAGCCATCGATGCATCGAGCAGAGGACCGCTGACGGTCATGGTACCGCTTTCTATCCTGGAGGTAAAAGTCAGTACGCTATGAGCGATTGTTACTTTTACGTCGCGGCCACCGATACGTACGGTGTTTGCTTCCACGATCTGCTTGATGCGACGGGCGACGATCTCTGCGCCTTGCTGCTCGGCCCGGATGACGGCGGTCATAATGCCAGGGCCGTTGATAGAGAGTTTGTCGTCTTTGCGGATCTTTGTACGCAGTTCGGGCAGGAGTTTGCGTGCTGCTTCGGTCGCTTCACGGTCCTCGCGCTCACGGTGGACATCGTTGCCCACTGCACCATCCAGGATGAGACGAAAAACGATCACGCTCTGAGCATTGCAAAGGCGGCGTACTTTACGCTGACCAGCCTCCAGATCTTTGGTGGAATTGACCATCTGCCAGATGTGATGCTCACGTTTGCGCCAGTAATCGTAATGGCCTTGCACACGAGCGTAGCCTTCGAGTGTTACTGTGCCCAGTGTCCATAGCGCCTGCTTAGGATTGCTCATAGTGAAGTCGCGACAGGCAATGAGTTGACGCGCAATTGGACTGACCTTCATCGTAGATGCTTCATAGTTCTGTTGCCTGCGTACTTTGAGGTGACCAGCATAGATACGACGGCGCTGCTTCAGAAAATCACGGACGGTAATAGGACCTTTATTATAAACGACACTTTCAGGTTTATAGAGAAGTTTGTAGCCAAGCTGTGAGATAAGCGCCTGAATAGAGATTTCATCAACGGCACTGTTTGTGGGTATGCCGGAAATAACATTGCGGAATGCGATTACCTCACCGAGCTTGGGCTGTTCGCGTGCAACACAATCATGGAGACGCCACAACAGGTGAACAGCATGTCCCATAAAGGTGTCAGGATCGTTGACCGGTATTGGACGACCACCAACCATGCCAATTTCGGGATTATGGAACGGTTCGCACAGATTTTCTAGAGCGGCATCGTCTGGTATGACATCGGCACCTATCAATACAGCGACTTCGCTGGTAGCTTCTTTGAGGAAGAGATTAATAGCGGAGGCTTTGCCCTCGCGTTTCTCCTGTACACACAGGCGCACACGTGGTTCCTTAAGCGCAATATCCGCTACAATCGGCACTGTGCGGTCGGTACAGCCACTAGCAACGACGATAATTTCCTCTATACGAAGAGATGGCCCTTGCTGTTCCAGTACTGCCTGCAAGGTACGCCCAATATTTGCCTCTTCATTGTAAGCCATAATTCCTATGCTACATCCTACCCTATGCTTCTCATCTTCCGTCCCTTCTTCAATCTTTTTTGCCAGTATGTTGTTTCCGATCTGCGTTGCCATAAAAGGCCCCCCCTTATTTGAATATGAGGTTCATTATCACCGCCTGCCCGTTAGATAGGCAAGCGTCAAAAGTATCATTACTTTATGCCTCTGGTATCTAATGTAAATTCACCACCACATATTTATAGGGATCTACTGATATATAACTGAAAAACGTTGTTGCTCTTAACCCGTAACGTACAATGGTACTCTCTGTCCCAGAAAGAAGTACGGTTAAGATAAGGTTACGAATATACAATCAGGGTTATAGATATACATGATTATTTGCCTCGTGCCGTTGTGAGCTCGTTGACAGGAATGCCTGAGATCGTTATACTCATCGGCGTGTCTATTTTGAAGACGCATCTTTTCTCCTGCTGTGAGAACAGTAGCACAACTGTAGGGTGTAACGGTGGTATTTGGGGACTATAGTACTAGAAGGATGGGGTTATGCGAGTACAAGAACATGTTAAGCTTTCAGCTGCAGCGGCAGTTATTGCGCTGCCCTGGCTCAAAAAAGATATATGGATACCGTTTGCTGCCAGTATTTTGATTGATGTCGATCATTATCTCTGGCATGCTGTTACCTATCGCACACTGAGCCTGCGGGCTGCTGTACGTTATTTTGCACAGGCTGATCCTCCACAACTGCCAGAGGCACGCTTATTACATCACCCGTTAATGTTAGGTGCCTTGCTATTTCTTGCTGTGCGTTTGCGTTCGCGTTTACTTGCTCTGATACTGGCTGGACTGCTCTTTCACGTGAGCCTCGATGCGATCCATGTCAGCCAGATGAACTATTTGAAACGTACACTCAGCGAACAGGCTAACCATACCTGTCCCGAGTGCGGCCATCATGACGATGCGCTACAACTCCATACTGTGGAGGTTGTTAAGAACCTGCTGGATCGCTACAATCCTGAGCATTTTGTCGTGTTGTGTCCAACATGCCATGAGTTAGCGCATGCATCCTGAGCAATCTGCTACCTATGCAACGTACTTACGTATATCCTGGTGTATAGGGTGATGGAAACGTCCCCGTAGTGGCAGGGCTTGCCCCTGCCGAGTCGCCGACAATGAAACGTGCTGAACGTGCGAACCATCCTGGCGAACCATCCTGGCGAACCATCCGGCAGGGGCAAGCCCTGCCACTACGGGTGCACGCACTCGACGTGTGGACCTGACTATGATATAATTTTCGGGAAATTGACTATATGGGTCTGGCAAAACCAGGAAAGCGAGGAGAATCTCTTGCTCCAACAATGGATTCCGGCTATTCGAGTTATACAGATTATTGTCTCTATAGCCGTGACTGTATTCATTCTGTTACAGGTGCGTGGTGCTGGTCTGGGTAGTGTCTTCGGTGGCAGTAGCGCAGGCTCTGTCTTTAAGACACGCCGTGGCGTAGAGCGCCTGATTTTCAATATCACTATTGTTCTTGTGGTGCTGTTCGCTCTAGTATCCGTCCTTAATGTGGTTATCCATTAGTAACTCTGGCAAGGATACCACTACATGATTTATGGATGGTGCAGACTCTGCATCAAGAATTTCCAACCTTTTTCTAAGCGCATAAGCAAGCTGCTATGCGCAAATTTTGTTCTGGGTTGTTTACTGCTTTGCTCTGTGGCCTGTGCTCCTTTTGCTTTTAATCAAAATACGAGTGGGTCATTGAAGCTGCAGCAGGCTCCAAAGGCGAATCTGACCTACGTGGCTATCGGGGCTTCTGATACTTTTGGTATCGGGGCCGATGATCCGCAGACTGAGAGCTGGCCCTCCGATCTGAGTACTTTACTGGGCAAGAACGTACGTCTTATCAACCTGGGCATTCCTGATATACATATACATAATGCGCTAAGCGTTGAGGTGCCAGTGGCGCTCGATGCACATCCCGGCCTGGTGACAATCTGGCTGGCTGTAAACGACCTCGCCGATAATGTGCCTCTTACCAGCTACTCGCATGATCTGAATCTGCTATTGACCCGCTTGCAGGCGGCGGCTCCGCATGCTCGTATTGCCGTCGCCAATGTGCCGGATGTTACGTTGCTGCCACACTTTCAATCCTATGATAAGCAGGCACTGCGTACGCAAATTCTGGCCTATAATGATGCTATTGCCAGCATTGTGAGTGCTCACCATGTATTACTTGTTGATCTCTACCGGAGCGAGCTGGCGCAGCATCCCGAATATATCAGTAGCGATGGTTTTCATCCTAGCACTATTGGCTATACACGTGTTGCGGAGATCTTTTATCAGGTACTAAAGACAAATGCGCCATGACTGAGCTTTTCGGCATTCCAATTGATATCCTGACCATCGTCCTTTTGATCATTACAGGCATCATTGTGGGCGGTGTCCTGCTGCTGGCTATTGGCAACAGGATTTTCTTCAAGATCGGTGTGCGCAATATTCCACGGCGGCGCTCACAGATGATCTTGATTGTCTTTGCTCTGATGCTCTCAACTACGCTCCTCTCCAGTGTGCTGACGACGGGTGATGTGATGAATTCGGCGGTGAAGAGTGTGGCTGTCTATAATCTAGGCAATATTGATGAGCTGATCGAGGGAGGACGCGGCACGATTGGTCTGTATCCAGACGATGTGTACTACAATGTTGCGAGAAAAGCGCGGCAGGAACCCGACTCCAATATTGCTGCGGTAGGGGCGGCTCTGCGCGAGCAGGGCCTGCTGGTGGCGGACGAGACGTCGCGCCAGGTACGTTCGCAGGTGACCGCGCTTGGTGTGGTGCCCGGTAGTGAGAGTGGCTTTGGCGGTATGCAGAATATTGCAAGCAAGAAGCAAATGACGATTGCTGCTCTTCGGCCAGATGAAGCCTATTTGAACCAGACCCTGGCGCAATTGCTTAATGCTAAGGCTGGCGATACGCTCTATCTCTATTCGCAACGCTGGCAGGGGCAACGCTACGTTATGCATGTTGTCGCTATTGTCAATAATGCCGGGTTGGTTGGAGATAATCCATCCCTGCTGGCAAAACCAGACACCTTCCGACGTATCGAGCACGACCCCGATGGCATCTCGCAGATTTTTATTGCCAATCGCGGTGTTGGTACCCTCAATGGGTTGGCCCTATCGGAGAGCGTGACCAGCACACTGAACAACTGGCTTTTCAGGGGCGTGCATGTGATCGAGGTCAAGCAGCAAGGAGTACAGGTATCGCAGAATGCAGAAGATATTTTCTCGCGCGTCTTTGCTCTCTTTACGCTCTTTGCCCTGGCAATTGGTCTACTGCTGATCTTCTTGATTTTTGTGTTGCTGGCTGCTGAGCGGCGTGCGGAGATGGGGATGGCGCGTGCGATAGGCGTACAGCGCAGGCACCTGATCTTGATGTTCCTCTTTGAAGGCGCGGTCTACGATCTGCTCGCGTCTTTCGTGGGCCTGATTTTTGGTGTGCTGGGAGGTATTGCACTGGTACAATTGCTTGGTCCCATCCTGCAACGCTTCAACTTCCCGCTCAAGTTGACGTTCCAGCCGAGCAGTTTTATCATTGCTTATTGTCTGGGCGTAATCTTCACTTTCTGTTCGGTAGTGGTCTCGTCGTGGCTGGTCAGTCGTATGACGGTGGTGGAGGCTATGCGCGATCTACCAGAACCTGGACGCTCTGCGTTTACGCTGGGAGAACTGATTGTACGCTTCCTCCAGTTGTTGCGCCAGGGAGGTAGTGCGCTGGCGCAGCGGAATCTGCGTCGCTTGCAGCGGGTCTTCTTTGAACTTATCCCGGATATTCTTGTCAGGGTCATTGCAACGCTCACACGCCTGGGATTTCTGCCGTTGCTGGCGGGTATCTGGCTGATGCAGTATGGTTTGGAGGATGCGCAGATCATTCCGTTTTCCCTTGGCATCTCGCTCATTGTGGTCGGCGGGACGTTGTTAATCAAGGCGGTGCTGGAAAGCCTGGTTGCGTTGGGAGCCTGGATATGGCATCGTGAGCGACCATGGGATCGGCACAGGATATTGTCCGGGCTGTTTGCAGCTGTGGTGGGACTGGCGCTGATGGCGTACTGGGCTTTGCCTTTTGATGTGCTATCTTATCTTGGACTGCCACGTTTTCAGGGAGGGATCGAGGTCTTCTTTGTGGCGGGCCTGATGATGGTGCTGGGAACTGCATGGGCGCTTATTGCTAATGCCAGGTTGCTGGTGAGTCCGTTGCTGGCGCTGTTTTCGGGCCTGCCGGGATTGTTTGCCATGATCAGGCTCGCTTCGGCTTATCCGCTGCATCGCCGCTTCCGTACCGGGTTGAGCGTGGTTATGTTTAGCCTGGTCGTGTTCGCGATGACGGTGATGGCGGTTATTACTAATGCTATGCAGAATACATACGTGGACATTAATACGCAAACAGGCGGCTATGATATCCAGGCTACAGCCTATTTCAAGTCGCTGCCGAATCTACGCACGTCACTGGTGCAACATGGCATCGATCCTGGTGTATTTTCTGCTATTGGTGTGCGCACTTCGACGGATGTAGGGGTGATTCAGCCTGACGGCAGTGCGCCTCGCTGGTCCCTCTATCCGGCACAACTGGTGAGCGGAGGCTTCTTGCAGGGCTATGGATTACATCTGACGGCACGCGCGCGTGGATTTGCCAGCGATAGTGCAGTCTGGAAGGCGTTGCAGACGCATCCTGACTACGCGCTGATCGATAGTAGTGCTCTGCCTTTTAATCCCAATAGCGTGGTCAATACGTCCGTCTATGATCCTAATTCGCCGCTGGCAACTGACGCTGGCGCACCTGCAACTCCGCCGGGACTGGATCCGCGCACGACCTTTGCTATGAGTGGGATTTACCAGGGCGATACAAGCTTCCCGGCTGTACCTGTCTGGGTGGTGGGTACGCAGATACAGCAAGCGATGAAGTTGACCATCATCGGCGTTGTTGACAATAGCGATGGTGCGCATTTTGGTCTATATATTCAGCCGGGATCTGCCAGCAAAGCCAGTGTCGGGACGGGAGTCGATCCGGCCCAACCTGAGGGACAAACCTACTACTTCAAGGTTGCTCCTGGACAGGATAAGCATGCTCTTGCCCTGGCACTTGGCTCGGCTTACCTGGACAACGGGTTGGAGACGACGGTGCTGGAGGATGCAATCTGGCAGGCACGTGGACCACGTATCCTGTTGAGCAATGTGCTGCTGGGCGTCGTGGGTATGACATTACTGCTCGGGATTGCAGCACTGGCGATTACGGGAACGCGCGCCGTTATTGAGCGGCGGCAACAGATCGGTATGTTGCGCGCTCTAGGCTGCGGGAGACGTCTGATTCAGGGTGCATTCCTGCTCGAATCGTTCCTGGTTGGGGCCGTGGGTAGCATTCTTGGTATCGTGCTGGGTCTGATTCTGGCCCACAATGTTTTCGCCGCCAACTTTTTTGAGCAATATCAGACGGGCCTGACCTTCAGTATTCCCTGGCAACAACTGGGGATTATCGTTGGTGTCTCGTTCCTCTCTTCACTCCTGGGTGCCCTACTGCCCGCGTGGCAGGCGGGTAGGATTGCGCCTGCCGAAGCGTTACGTTATCAGTAAAAAGGCTCTAGCGGGAAAAGGCTGTCAGGAGGGGTTTGTTGGTGCCGTCTATGATCTGTTGGTAGATACGAACGTAATTTTTAGCCATTGCATGTGCTGAGAAATTGTCTTCAACGTGCTGGCGCGTGGCTGCACGATCTATCTCATCGATGCGCGGCATATATTCAACCATTTCGTCAACATTCTGGACGAGGAAGCCTGTTTTGCCGTGGACGACGATCTCTGGAGCGGCTCCGCGGGCAAAGCTAATGACGGGGCAACCGAGCGCCATGGCTTCGAGCATGACTATGCCGAATGGTTCTTCCCATTCGATAGGATTGAGGAGTGCCTTTGCTTTGCTCAATAATGCGATCTTTTGTTTCATGGATACAGGACCCTGGAAGCGAATACGGTCGTTGTCGATATAGGGTTCAACCTGCTCATGGAAGTATGCCATGGCTTCTTTGTCGCGCCTATCTCGCACACCAGCGAGTATAAGTGGAACCTGCGCTTTCCGAGCTGCCTCTATCGCCAGGTGAGCGCCTTTTTCGGGCACAAAGCGGCCCAGCCAGACAAAGTAATCCTTTCTCTGTTTGCTACGAAGGCGGTAGTTCTGCATAGCGATGCCGTTATGCACGACACCGGCAAAGTTGAGCTTGAAAGGCTGCTGAGCACGTGCGCTCTCACTGATGGCTACCAGCGGGATGTTTGCACCCCATTCTTGAATATAGTATTTGTCGGCATCACCAACCCAACGACCGGGCATAATATCAAATGGGAAATTGTTGTGCAGGGTGGTAACGTGCGGTGTTGCCAGGTCGGCTGTGAGTGGGAAGACGTACATGTCGGTGGTTGCAGACAGGTGGCTATGCACAATATCGAACGCTTCCTCTTTGATCCTTTCAATTGCTTCGTGTAAATGATAATATGCCTTGGGATGCGCTGCCCAGGGAACGCCTTCTGCCGTCAATGTGTGGGGGAGGAAAGAGACCTGATGGGCCGATGTTTTTGAGTCTCCTGTCGTGAATAGGGTAATGTCATGGCCCTGAGTGACCAGTTCTTCGATCAAGTGATAGATGACGATTTCTGTACCACCGTAGTTTTTGGGTGGGATAGCGATCCACGGTGGGGCTATTTGCGCAATTTTCACGTAGGGCTCCTTGGCAATATAAGCTCTGATATAGTTTACATAGGTTACACGTATATCAACCTCTGCTAGTTTCGATTTTCTTACGCGGAATGTTTGCTACCGTGATATCATTTATTCGTATTGCAAGAGGAATGTGTTTTCCTGTATTATTTGCATATGGTCGGTGCGCTATTGTTGTTGCTCAGATCTGGAGCGAATTTATGGAGGAGCTTACACAAACTCAGGCGGCTACAATACGTTCCCACAAGACTGTTCCGTTAAGCGCAGTGGAGAATGCTGGTGCGGCGCCAGTTTATGAGGTGTGCGCTGGTCAGCAACTGGGGAATTATCGTGTTGTGCGCTTTCTGGCGGAGGGAGGCTTTGCGGAGGTCTATCTGGGTGAGCATATTCATCTTGGGACGTATGCGGCGATCAAGGTTTTGAAGACGCGTCTGACAAATGCTGATTTGAAGGCGTTTCGCGAGGAGGCGCGTACAGTTGCTCGCCTGCGTCATACACATATTGTGAGTATTCTGGATTTTGATGTGCAGGGTGAAATGCCGTTCCTGGTCATGGATTACGCTCCACATGGTACGCTGCGTCAACGTCATGCTAAGGGGACTATCCTTCCTCCGACAACTATCCTGCCGTATCTGACTCAACTGGCTGATGGGCTCCAGTATGCACATAATCAACACCTGGTGCATCGGGATGTGAAGCCCGAAAATATGTTACTAGGCTGGGATGATGAGATTCTATTGAGCGATTTCGGGATCGCAGTGATGCTGCAGACATCACGATCTGAGCGGGAACATGAGGTGATTGGAACGATTACCTATATGTCCCCTGAGCAATTTAAGGGCAGAGTCTTACCTGCCAGCGATCAGTATTCTCTGGGCGTCGTGACGTACGAGTGGCTGTGCGGTCAGACGCCATTCCAGGGTTCTACTGCTGAGATTGCGAGGCAGCATGTTCATTCGATTCCGCCGTCACTCACTGCACGGAATCCTCGCATATCTCCTGAGCTGGAACGGGTAGTAATGCGGGCGCTGGCAAAAGATCCTGAGCAGCGTTACCCGAACATACAGGCATTTGTAAAGGCGTTTAAGACTGCCAGTCCGCAACAGACAATAGTGTTGAGCGATTCCGCCGTGATAGAGATCGATCGTAATCAGATGCCCATGTTCACTCCTCTGGAGGCGACAGTGTTTGTGCCTCCAACGCTACCCGAATTCTCTCAACAAGCGCCCAGGAGCAAAAAACGTGTTACACGTCGTGGCGTACTGCTTGGTATCTCCAGCGTAGTAGGACTGGGACTGACGGGAGGTGCTATTGCATGGGCTCTGAAAGTCGATCCGCGTCTGCTGGCACAGCTTTTACATACAACTCCTACGCCTACACCACTTCCACGAACGACGCCCACACAGGGACCACCAACAATGGGCGAAGTGGTGCTGACATACCGTGGGCATACAGACATTGTCAGTGCCGCTGTATGGTCGCCTTCCAATCAGGACTATATCGCATCAGCGAGCTGGGATCGCACGGTGCATATCTGGAATACGACGAACGGGACCAATGCGCATACTTATAGCGGACACACTGATGTTGTGAATGCAGTAGCCTGGTCGCCAGATGGACAATATGTGGTCTCAGCCAGTAATGATAGGACGGCGCAGGTCTGGGTTGCCCTGCAAGATGGTCAACTGCCAGCGATCTACAATTCTCAATATCCGCAGAGACACAGCTCTGATCATCATCGGGTTGCACTGCAAAATAGTCAACAGCCAGTGATCTATGGAAACCATACAGATACGGTCAATGCGGTGGCCTGGTCGCCGGATGGCAAATTTATCGCTTCAGGTAGTAATGATATGACGGTACACGTGTGGACGCCCCAGGATGGTAATGATGTGGTTATCTATAACAGACATACGGCTCCCGTACGAACTGTTGCATGGGCACCAGCCGTAATGGGAGGGCAAATTATCGCCTCAGCCGGTATCGATAAGACGGTGCAGATCTGGGATATGACGAGTGATCTTATGCAACCTTTTGTGAACTTCCAGTTGCATACGGATACGGTCAATGCGGTGGCCTGGTCGCCGGATGGAAAATATATAGCATCGGCGAGTGCGGATATAACGGTACAGGTCTGGCCAGGCGATAGTGGCAACGATCCGTTGATTTATAAGAAGCATACTGCGGGCGTAAACGCGGTAGCCTGGTCACTGGATGGCAGCAAAATTGCGTCAGGCAGCGATGATGGGAACGTTCGTGTATGGGATTCAGCGACGGGCCGTGATGTTTTTGTTTATAAAGGACATTCCTCGATCCCCGTCAACCCTGTGTATAGTGTGAGATGGTCGCCGGATGGAAATTATATTGCCTCAGCTGGGGCAGATGGAATGGTTCACGTGTGGTATTGCGACTAGTTTTCCAGAAGCTCGCGTTTTCTAGCGATTCAGAGCGTTTTCTGACAGTTTTTTCGGGTGGGCGTCACTTTTTTGCACCAGGCATGCAGCAGAGGGTCGGCAGGGCGACCGCGAGGGTAAGCGGTCGCCCTGCCGTCCTTATGCAGGTTTGTCTCCCAGTGTATGCACAACATTCTCGCCTTCTTCAGTGAAGACGATGCGCTCACAGACATTTGTACAATGATCGGCAACACGCTCCAGCTTATGAGCGATCCAGAGCAGGTAAGTGACGCGTTGCAGGATTAATGAGTCGCTCTGTAATGCAGGAATTGCGCGTGCACCTGCCATCATAGCCATCAGGTCATGGCGGACCAGGTGGTAGCGCACATCGACGACATCATCCTCTTCATGGATAAAGCGAGCTGCTTTGGAGTCCCGATTCTCAAACGCTTTCATGGTCCCTTGCAACACATTGCGAGCCTCATTGCCCAGTTCGAGCAGCTCCTTCATCAATGATGCCTCGGTAATCTCCGAGTCTGGTCCATTTGAAGAGTCGCTATCGACATGCAGCGATGGCAAATGCTCGCCCCGTAGTGGAGCCATGCGTAAGATAATTTGCGCGATACCTGCCGCTCCGTCGCCTGTACGCTCAAGATCACCGGCAATCGATAAGGCCGAAGTAAGATAACGCAGGTCGCGTCCACCCAGGGGCTGTTGCAGCGTCAATAAACGAACCGTATGCTCTTCAATGGTCGCCCGTAAACTGTCGATCAGATTATCATTCTCGATGACCAGCCCTGCCGTTGCAAGGTCGCCCTTCTCCAGAGCTGCCAGTGACACCTGCAGCGCCTCATCGACGAGAGATCCCAGGCGTATAATCTGCTCGTTCAAGTTTCTTAACTCTTTATCTAAGACTGTTCTTGCCATCCAGCGCTCTCCTTTATCTTTCTTATTTGCATTGTTATACATACTACCAGGCTCGTTCACTCATCGAGGTGACTGCGTGCAAAAAGGCGTCCATGCCTGAACCCCGATGATACTGTATCACATTTATAACAGAAAAGATAGAGATATCTATTAATTACTTATTCTATTCTTTAAGGATAAGTAACGCATGTTATCAAATTGACAGTTCTTTCCTGCAATGCTACAGTAACACCAAACCACCGTGTAGGGGCGCGATGGTGTAGGGGCGCGATTTATAAGCCCGGTGGTCCTAGAAGGGACTTCATTATGTCTAATAAACGATTACTAGGCGTCTTCGCCCATCCTGATGACGAAGGCTTAATCGGAGGCGCTTTATTACATTATAACTCGCTTGGCGTTGAAACAGGCCTGGTCTATGCGACGCGGGGAGAGGTAGGAGAGATTCCTGATCCTGTGCTGGCGACTCCTGAGAATCTGGGGCAGGTCCGAGAGGGTGAGATGCGGGCGGCGGCTGAGGTACTGGGGGTGCGGCATCTCTGGTTTCTAGATTATCGCGACTCTGGTATGGCAGGCACTCCGGCTAATGCTGATCCTCGTGCGTTAATCAATGCAGGAGCTGCCAATGTAATTGGGGATCTTGTCGCCATTATTCGCGCATTCCGGCCCCAGGTTCTCATCACTTTTGATGAGACTGGAGGTTTTGGGCATCCTGATCATATTGCAGTATATAGAAATGCTGTGGGTGCCTTCCACGCAGCCGCTGATGGAGTGCAATATCCCGAGTCAGGTCCGGCGCATGCTGTCTCCAAACTCTATTATAGTTCGTACACGCGCAGGCAATTTGTGACGCTGGCTGAGTGGATGCAGGGTCTGGACTCAGATCTCTTTAAGGACAAAGATCCCTATGAGATGGGGATTCCTGAAGACAGGATCAGCGTCCTGCTCGATGTTGAGCACTGGCAAGATACCAAAGCACGCGCGCGCGCTATGCACCGTACGCAGTTCTACCCCAATAACGCGCTGTTGAGCTTACCTGAAGAATTACAGCGCAAGTGGCGTAGTACCGAATGCTATCAGCTAGCCACGTCGCGTGTAGGTTCTGATGTTATAGGCGAAAACGATCTGTTCGCACGTGTATTATAAAGTTCTAGTGCTCAGGCTTGCGCAAGAACGAGATGTGGAAGGGATGCACTTCGGCGGTCATTGAAAAAGGCGATGAAAAACTTTTCTCAAGTGAAGTGCAATCTCGTTCCCACACTCGTTTGCACATATGCTTCTGGCAGCGTCCTCGCCAACTCATGAGTTGCTTTCCAGCCTGTACAGTGTCCTGGCACCACAATCGTCGGGCCTATTTTCCCCAGTTCGGCGATTGTTGGCGGAATGATCGCTTCGAAAATGGCTCCGGAGAGGTGCAATCCTCCGACGAATGCATGTATTTTTTCGACTCCTGTGATGCGTTGCGCGTGTTTGAGGACGTTGATGACGCCTGCGTGGCTGCAACTGGAGACGACGACAAGACCTTTGTCTTTGATGTAGCATATGATGGCCTGATCATCCCAGATCCAGGTGTCGGGTTCCCAGCCGTGGTCGGTGTGCGCTTGCTGCAAGGGGAAGCCTTTTTCGAAGTCGGTAACGCGCTCAACCTGTCCCGTGACGAGGACGGTGTCATCGAGCAGGAGCGAGGGGCCGCGTTCCTCGATGATGTCAACGCCTTCGCGGTCGAGATCGCTATGGCTGGGTGGTGGCATGTGGAGGGTGACGCCTGTCGGGAAGACGATACGCCGCTCATGCCAGGCATCGGGATGCAGTACAAGCGGCATCTTGCGGCGACTGATGCGCTTGAAAAGTCCTTCGAGTCCGCCGTGATGATCGGCGTGTCCGTGCGAGAGTACGACGGCACGCAGGTCTCCAACCTTTACTTCGAGCACATCCATATTGTGTAGCACCGTGTCACGACCCAGCCCGGCATCGTAGAGAATGGATGCACGCCTTCCTTCACGCTCTACAGTCAACAGGACCGCGTAGCCATGTTCGGCAATGAGTTGTTCGCGTTCGGTCCAATCGTAGGCCAGCGGCGCACGTTGTACTATTTCTGTGCTGGGGAGCAACACATCAACCGAGTTGTCTACCAGGATCGTTACATCAGCAACGGTAACGGGCAACAGGTTTACATGTTCACTCATGAGCTGTTTCTCCGTGGCGCGAAAATATATACTACAACGTCTTTTAGTAACACTATACCACAGCCACTTACCAGGATTATCTCCAACAATTCAGGAACTTGATTTCAGAAGTTCGTATCCTAAAAGTTCTTATCCTCATCGTTTTAATCATGATTAATGGGGTACAAGCACCCGCATTGCCAAATTACTCTAAAGGTCAAATTCTTGAGAACAGCGGTGAGATACCTTTCCCTCTCTCGCTGTACTCTGGCCACGTAAAGGAGTCATTCATCATGCATTGTCAGGCTTGTGGAGTTCAACTTACTCCAGGAGCAAAGGCTTGCCCAAATTGTGGAACTTTTACTCCTGCTTACTATGCCAATTCTGGTGCTTCAGCGAATGATCCTACCACACCGTCAGAATCATCCCCTTACGCTATGAGTGCTCCAGCACCCTCGACTCCGTATGACTCAAACCCTTATGATACACCCCCGCAAAGCCCCTATAATGTCAACCCTTATGAGGTGCCGCCTCCACCGCCCAGACGCCCCGGCAACCGCATCGGTATCATCGTCGCTGTCGTACTGCTCGTACTGCTCCTTCTCGGTGGCGCTGTGTTTGCGTTGCTTAAGTATTCACCGGCCAGAAATGCAGCGGCTCCAGCTACCCCCGTCACTCCTACTACCCATGCCACTGCCAGTGTTGTATTGCAGAATTTTGCGGCGAAGGGAACCTTTACGATTGTGAGTAAGACCAACATAAGTGTTCGGCAGGATGGGCAAAACAAGATCTATAGCTATACTCAGCATGTGGTAGACTCTGGGGATATCACAGGATCGTATACGGGGGAGGAGACATCTATTGTCCATCCAGACAATACTGCAAACTTCTCTGGGACCAATACCTGTACCTGTACGGTAGCCGGCAAGTCAGGCACCCTCATTTACACCTATACCGGTACGAGTACAGCGGATGGTAACTTCCAGGGTCAAACTTTCGACGGTCATGGAACAGATGGCCTGGCGAAGCTGCATGGGCAGGGAGTGTTCCAGGGGCAAGGAACTCATGGGACCTATTCCTCGGAGTTGCACTTCGATGTCTAACCTCCTCTCCGTAGGGGCGGGGCTTGCCCCCGCCCGGGGAGCCGATGCACTCTGGTTTCTCATCCTTACTTCACTTGACGCTTATACCGTTAACTATTTAGCCACCCCAATGCCCAATGTCACTGATAGTTATGACGACCATCAGGGTGAGCAGGGCGGCCATGCCGATGAAGTTGATCAGTCCTTCGCGTTCGGGCTTGAGCCGCTTACCTCCGCGCAGGACTTCGATCAGGACCAGGACGATGCGACCACCGTCGAGAGCCGGGAATGGCAGGATGTTCATGACTGCGAGGCTGAGGCTCAGAATGGCGGTCAGACTCAGGATGGGCCACCAGCCCTGGTCCGGGACGCTCTGCGCGACCTGGCCGGTTATTTTGACGATACCGACTGGACCGGAGACCTGCGCCTTCTCCTTCCCGGTGACGATCATAAAGATGCCCTGTACGTATTGTTGGGTGGTGCTCAATGTCTGCTGGATACCTTTGAGGGGAGCCTGCCACAGCGGGACCGTGAGGATAAGTGTCTTATCTGTACGAGTGACGCCGAGTGGTCCCTGGTCTGCTGGCGGGTGCAGGCGAGCATTGACGGTTAGTGGCACCTGGGCCGAGTCACCCACGTGTCGTACAACGAGGTGAATGGGGACAGTGGCATTCGGTCCGCTATCATGCGCGGTTGCAAGCGTGCCCTGTACAATGGCATTGACCTGGGAAAAAACCTGTATATCCTGACCATTGGCTGAAAGGATTGTATCGCCGGGCCGCAGTCCTGCTTTGTCGGCGGGCGTGCCGTGTACTACAGTGGCGATGACCGGCTGGAAGTCGCGCTGACCAACCGCCGGGCTGTATGCGATAGTGAACAGGACCATCGCCAGCAAGAAATTCATGACGACACCCGCTACGAGCACAATCAGCCGTTTACCCGCCGACTTGGCGGCGAAGGCGCCCTCATCGTAGTTCCCATTTGCATCGTAAACATCGCCAGTCTCGCCCGGCATACGCACGAAGCCACCAATAGGCAAGAAATTGAGCGAATATAAGGTATGGTTAGAGACCGCAGGTGCACCTGAAATACTTGCACCCCCGCTCGTCCCACTAAACGGAGTCTGCTTTTCGGCCAGGTAATCTCCCTCGGGCGAACTTCTCCCACTCAGCCAGACAACTTCCCAGCCACCACTATCGCGCCTGCGCACACCCACCAGCCGTGGAGGAAAGCCAAGGCCAAACTCCTCGACGCGAATACCTGCCCATTTTGCCGCAATAAAATGACCAAACTCATGCACCAGCACCAACAATCCAAGCACAGGGATAGCGGCGAGCAAGTACCAGTTATTCATATCTACCTCTTCAAATTGACTTTGGACGGAAACATATTTTTTATTCTACCAGTGGATACGACTAACTGCAAGAAATAGTTGCTATACTCCCGTAGAGGCATGCCTTGCGTGTGCCGCACATCCGTGGGGAGACGACAACCCGTAGCGGCACGGCCTTGCGTGTGCCGTGGCGTGGGGAGACGACAACCCGTAGCGGCATGCCTTGCGTGCAATCCATTTCAGATACCAGACGATCCAGCGGACTCCTCGCGGGCTGCGTCCGCTCGCCCGGCAGACGCAAGGCCTGCCACTACGGGGACGATGCGGCAGACGCAAGGCCTGCCACTACGCCATAAATGATCCCCGCAACTTCCCCACCCGCCGTAACTCCGCCTCACGCTGCTCAAACTCGCGCATCATCTCCGCCTTTGCCGGGTTATTCTGAATATAGTCACGTCTCTGCTTCAACTCAAATTCATTACGAATAATATGCTCCATATAATTTCTTTACCAGAACTTCGCTCGCTCATTCAATCCATTGGCCCTGACATACCTGATCCACTCAACAGCCGTCAACGACTTATATGCTCCAATAATCTCCCCCAACGTCGTCCCCCCAGAAATTTCTTGATCAAGCCAGATAATAAAATGAAGATGGTCGGGCATAATCACAAACATATCAAGCTGAGTCCCCTTATGTCGCCCTGGTACCGCCCTCCATGTCTCCTCCAGAATAGCTCGCAATTCAGGTCTATCAAAAATAGGTCTCCGTGGCCTGGTACACATGGTAACACTGTAAGCACCGCTCGAAGAGTAATCATAGCCCGGTAATCGTAATGTATTTCTTATTTCGCCATTGGAAAAACGTTTCCGCATAATTTACCTCCACTTCTTACTACTTGTTTCCAATTTCAACGTATGTCCTGGTCCATTATAATCTTTTTGAGAAATAGATGCAATAGTATATTTTTATGTAATTTGGGAAATGACGGCCCGTAGCGGCATGCCTTGCGTGTGCCGGGCGAGCGGGCGCAGCCCGCGAGGAGTTCGCTGGATCGTCTGGTATCTGAAATGGATTGCGAGCAAGGCCGTGCCACTACGGGTTGTCGTCCATCCACGGACGCGCGGCACACGCAAGGCATGCCGCTACGGGGTTGTCGTCTCCCCACGCACGCACGGCACGCGCAAGGCATGCCGCTACGGGTGCGGGCGATCTCGTTCCCTGGTCACGTGTACGGTGGTAATACATAGTCCGGCAACATTATCTTCCGTATAGTATTTTCCCGTGAGGATGGAGAGAGCCTGCAGGATTTTGAGGGCGTCAGTGCGCTCTACGATTCCTCCAATCTCCAGAAGATACTCTGTACGGAATTCGACGCCTGCAGCTTCGGCGACTGCTCGCGAGGTGATGTTGTGCTCACGCCTTATCTCCAGTATGGTTAATGCTCTCTCTATTGCATCTTTCATCAGTCTCTTCCAATCTGCTCATTCTCAGACGCCCGACGTCTCCGTAGAGGCAACGGCTTGCCCTTGCCGGGTACATGCCAGGTCAAACGTGGAGGCATTCGGCACGCACCCGGCAAGGGCAAGCCATTGCCTCTACGGTAATACTAATTCAGTATACTCCTCACCTATATATCTATAGACCTCTGTTTTTTGGGATGTAATCGCGTAAATTGGCGCGTATTTTATGGTATGTTAAAGTATGATGACCCTGGTGTTACCTATCTGGTCTATTGACAAAGCATAAAATGCAATTCCTGGGTATCTGATGTTTAATAGATGTGTGTATGCATTTCTGAGGAATATAACCAGTCGACCGATGTAGGGGCGCGGTTTTGTAGGGGCGCGGTTTACAAGCCCGCGACTGTGATGTAGTTCACATCATTATTGTCAATCCAATGGTATTGTTTGATGGGTCCATATATTCACATTTGCCGATGAAAAACGCGATGATTTTGTTAAACTGCATTGCGGCGTCCGCCAATTTATCGATCACACGTCCAGTATCGTTAACTATCTGATAAGGAGATCTCTGGAATGCCTGATCGCTTGATGCATGAGGGGCAATTGCTGGGGAATTATCGCCTGGTGCGCTTGCTGGGGAAGGGTGGGTTTGCAGAGGTGTATCTGGCGCAGCATGTGCATCTCAATCGGCTGGCGGCCATTAAGTTGCTCTATGCGCGGGTGGATGGGCCGGATGTGAAGCGGTTTAAGCGCGAGGCACAGATTGTGGCGGATCTGCGGCATCCTCATATTGTAAACATTATTGATTTTGGGGTGCAGGATGGGAGTACGCCTTACCTTATTATGGAGTATGCTCCCCGTGGAACGTTGCGCCACCAGTATCCACGCGGCTCTATGCTGCCACCAACCGTGGTGCTGGAGTATATAGAGCAGGTAGCGGCGGCACTGGATTTTGCGCACGCTAAGCGTGTGATTCATCGCGATGTGAAGCCGGAGAATATGCTGCTGGGCGAGCAGGATGAGTTGCTGCTGAGCGATTTTGGGATTGCGACGTTGATCTCTGAGTCGGGTGCGCAGGTGACACCACATGTTGCGGGTACGACGGCCTACATGGCTCCTGAGCAGTTGCGCGGGAAGCCGTGTCCGGCCAGCGATCAGTATGCGCTGGGGGTGGTGGTCTACGAGTGGCTGTGTGGCGAGCGTCCATTTCGTGGCTCGTTTGCTGAGATTGCTGCCCAGCATCTCAATGCTACACCTCCTTCCCTGCATGAGCGCAACCCACACATCTCGCCCGCCCTGGAGGAAGTGGTGAGCATTGCGCTTGCCAAGAAGCCGACGCAGCGCTATCCCACGGTCGGCGCTTTCGTGGCGGACTTCAAGCACGCTCTGCAAACTACAGGCCGCTCCCAGTTCTCGCAAGTATCGGTGCCTGCACGCTCGACACGGCAGAGACCGCGCTCTTCTCTCAGCCAGCTTCCTACCCGTGAGCGGAGCGGCATCGCACAACCGCAACCTGGAGATGCTGCAAAGCACCCCATCTCACGCCGCGCTATCCTGCTCTCGCTGGGCAGTGTAGCCATGCTCGGCGGCATCGGTGGTGGTCTTGCCTGGCTCACCACTCATCAGCATACGGCTGGTACTGCGAGCGGTGCGACGGCGGCTGGTCCTGTCAGGACTACGGGGACTAAGGCCGGAAGTGGTGCGGCTAGCCCGACGAGTACTCCTACTACCACAGCAATACCGATTTTAACGACCCTTCAAATATACTCAGGGCATAAGGATATTGTACACGCGGTAGCATGGTCGCCTGATGGTAACAATATTGTCTCTGGTAGTCGGGATGGAACTGCCCAATTGTGGAATGTAAGCACTGCCCAAAGTATACTTACCTATAAGAAGCATATGGATATTGTAGATGCTGTGACATGGTCCTCTGATGCAAAATATGTTGCTTCTGGAAGTTTTGATCAAACTGTACAGGTTTGGGATACGACTAAAGGAAATACAGTTTCTACCTTTAGTGGTCTGAATACGATTGTTTCTTCAGTTTCTTGGTCTCCTGTGGCAAATCGGCTTGCTTCAACTAGTTTGAATGATGACAAAGTACAGCTTTTTGATCCTAATACTGGAATTAGCAATCTTCTTCCCTATCATATTCATTCCAATTTTGTTTATGCTGTGGCATGGTCTCCCGATGGAACGCGTATTGCTACTGCTAGTGGTGGTGGAACAGGCGCAACCGTACAAGTATGGGATGTTACTAATAATAGCATCTTTGCATCTTTTAATGGTCATACAGGTGCAGTGTTTACAGTAACGTGGTCTTCTGATGGAAAATTTATTGCCTCGGGAGGAAGTGACAAAACAGTGCGCATATGGAATGTTGCTACACAACAAGAGGTTCTTACCTATCAGGATCATGGAGATGCGGTAAATACTGTAGCCTGGTGCCCCAAAAATCCAAACATTATTGCTTCTGGAAGTCAGGATAGGACTGTGCGAATCTGGACTACCTCCGGTATTGCTCTGCATAAATACGATAAACACTTGGATGTTGTGAGATCTATAACATGGTCCCCTGATGGAACACGTATTGCTTCAGCAAGTGCTGATAAGACTGTGCGAGTATGGCAAGCTATGTAGCGTGTTATGTTTTATATCGATATAAATAATATATACAAACTTGTCTTTGGAGGGTTCATGCAAAAACAATTATTACATTCATTTCAACAGGCTGGTATAGGGACGAGTTTGTTCTTTATACTGGTATTCATTCTGACGGCATGTGGATCTGGAAATGGGAGTAGTATTACATCATCCTCGGCGAGTAGTACTGCCATTTCCCCCAACACTTCTGTTACTGTCAGCACTAAAAGTATCGCACTTGATGGTACAACACCTATACCTTCCGTAAAGTTAGGAGCACAGCCATGCCCTGCTTCTGTCAGTGCTCCTACACATTGGGATCCCATTATTCCTACAAAGGTTAGTCTTAGTCAGGTAGAAAGCGTGACTTGTGCAAATCTGATAGGCAATGCCTCTCTTCAAGCACTAGTGAATGAGCGCATAAGTGGCACTGGTCATTTTCTGAATGTCTACGTTTACGACAATATTACCAGCGCCAATCCGACTCAGCTCTTTAAATTGCAGGGTCTCGAACATGGTGCTGCTAAAATCAGCGGCTATAACACCATTACTACGGCTGAGGTAGATCCAAATTCTTCAATCAACATCAATCAACCTAACGCAGGGCTCACGCAGGATCTTTTCCGCGAATTCAAATGGTTTGACAATGCTGGTAAGTTCGTCCCTGTCGCTTTCCCGGGCATCTTTCCCGACCTGACGCGCTACCAGGCCGAATCCGATCAGCAGCAGGTGAGCCAGGGACATCAGCCCTGGAAGCTTGATGCTGCTATGACAGCCAACGCTCTGGCTGTTACTATGCTGAAATGGTCTACCAGCGCAACGACTACCATCGTCAGTGGCGGTGGAAAAAATGATCTTAACGCGATCGTAAATGTAAAGAGCGCGAAACAGGTTCCAGGCATGATTCAAGTGACGATGACGCGTCTTGAGGGTAATACCAATGGCGGTATCTGGATCGCGACTGCTGTTGCCTCAAATGGTATGTCGATCACTGCGCCGGTAAGTCGTGATCTTCTGACCAGTCCCACTACAGTAACGGGGAGAGGTAACGCTTTCGAAGGCAGGATCGGCCCTGTAACAATCCTGGATCATAACTATACTGCTATCGGGCACGCGGATGCCAATGGTGCAATTGGCATGGGCAATACGACGTTCTCGACGAATGTGAGTTACAATTCGAGCTTCAAGGGTGGTGCACAGGAGGGGCTTGTGGCGCTGTATAGTTATAGCAATGCTAATGGGTCGATTGCGGGTGCGGTGTTCGTCAAAGTGTTGTTGAGCGCGTAAGGACTGGTCGTGTTTTGAATGTGTGGGCTGCACCGCTTGGAGGAATGTGGCTGTGCGGCCCATTTTGTGATCTGCCACAAAAATACCCTCGCCCATGAGCAACCGTCGTCCCCGTAGAGGCATGCCTTGCGTGTGCCGGGTCGCCCGTGAGCAACCGTCGTCCCCGTAGAGGCATGCCTTGCGTGTGCCGCGCCGCCCGTGAGCAATCCCGTTGAGCGTCAGGCAAATCCACGAGCGATCAGGCAAATCCACGGGCGATTCGGCACACGCAAGGCATGCCTCTACGGGGACGCGCGACTTTTCAATCGCCTTGATGGATAACTCGCTCTTTGGGGGATGCGATAAAACTGTGGTATGATATCTCCGAAATGGTCAAGCGGTACGGATGCAATTCATGTTTTGCGGAACGTTATGATGACCTGAGGTAGGGGCGCGAAATGCTGTAAGCCCGCGATGGTGTAGGGGCGCGGTTTACAAGCCCGCCATTGTGTAGGGGCGCGAAATGCTGTAAGCCCGCGATGGTGTAGGGGCGCGGTTTACAAGCCCGCCACCAACCACCCAGGTAAGCCCGCGATGGTGTAGGGGCGCGATTTATAAGCCCGCCTTCTATAATCCCGCGTCCCCTGGCTACTATATAATCGTTCGTGTGTATCGTCACTTCTGATGCCATCCAACGTATGATCGGTTCCTTATTTTCAAGCTATATCTGCAGGAAGGAGCCAGTGATGTATGCCTCAGTAAGGAAGTACTACGTTATCCCAGGAAGCGTTGATGAGTGGATGCGACGCGTCCAGGTCGGGTTTGTGCCTCTTATCAGTAAGGTATCAGGATTCATCGGGTACTATGCTCTCCAGGTAAGAGACGACGAAACCATGACCGTAAGCATCTTTGAGACGCAAGCTGGAGCAGAAGAATCTGTCAGGCAAGCCGCTGATTGGGTCGCAAAGAATTTAGAGTCACTCAATCAGGGTCTACCAGAGATTACCGTTGGTCAGGTGAGAGTCTCTCAATTACAGAACCCTGTAACGCCAGTAAAGGACGCGACCAAAGGACAAAAGCCTGTCATACCGCGAGACGTCCCTGATTCTACTGCTTCCGCGCAAACCCGGATGCCCGATGATGATCATGGACCATATTATTCGTCTGTGGCTCCTGGGACACAAAAGTAGTAGGAAAGGCAGTTTCTCGTATAATTGAAGAACGAAGAGTACGTTGCTCATAAGCCTGGAAACGGAGATGTGCGATGGATACAACCGCTCTCATCTTTACCGTGGTGATTGTTTTAATGATCTTCCTTCTAACAATAGGTGTAGCACAGAGAAGCCGCGGACGACTAACGAAGCGGAGTACATCTGTGCCACCTTATGTCCCTACGGAGACGTTTACCAATACAGCACAATCAATGAACCAGCCACAACATCATCACCAGCACCATCATCATCAGCAACACCATGTAGCGCCGCCCGTTCATCACGTAGCACCGCCGCCTGTTCACCACTCGCCGCCTCCACCCCCGCCAACGCACCATTAGGCGTTTGTGAAGGAGACAGAGACGCGCAATGAGATGGCCCACAGGGCGGAAGGCAAGCCCGCCCCTACGATGGAGGAAACGGGCTTGCCTCCGCCCTGTGGGCCGCTCGACGGAACAAACCCATCCATTCTTCATTTGACGCTTATGTGAGCAGAGAACGCGCAACGTCTTCATCAGCAGCATGCAAGAGTTGTTGGAACAAATGCCGCAGCTCATCAGGAGTCGAAACGTGTTTTACTTTCTGGTTTGCCAGTTCGACCAACGTAGGGAAGCGTACTTGTACAAATGCGACGATCGTCATTCGCAACTCTTGCGTTCTGCCTTTCGTCTCCCCTTTAGCCTCGCCTTTGGCTTCACTCTCAGCCCGAATCCGGATCATTTTAGGATCTTTCTCCATCAAATCGTCATACATATTGAGTCGCTCCTCAGAGATCAGACAGCCTATGTAGTGAGAAGAGAACGTGCCGCGCTTTCATCAGAAGCAGTCATGAGTTGTTGAAACAAATGCCGCAACTCATCAGCAGTCGAAACGTGTTTTACTTTCTGTTGTGCCAGTTCGACTAGCATGGGAAAGCGTACTTGTACAAAAGTGGAAACCATTGTTTGCAACTCTTGTATCCTGCCTTCATCTCTACCTTCAGCTCTGCTCTTGGCTTCCCATTGAGCCCGAAGGCGCATCATCTTAGGATCTTTCTCCATCAAATCGTCATACATATTGAGTCGCTCCTCAATCACACGCTTTTCCTCCAGTGGTACTATATTCGCACGACGTAAAACAATTCCAAGCCAGCGCAATTCGCGTGCTAGCGTACTTTCGTTGTCTTGATAATATTGTACCATTTCATCGATGGCACGACTGAGTAATTGTCCATTTGCACCTTCCATCGCAGGTAAGAGGGCATACATCGCAACTGCATGTTCCCGCACAAATTTCTCGGCACTCAACATCCAGAGGCGCAATATCTGAAAATGGAACACCAGAAGTTGCTTACCATGACTGACCTCCTCCAGCGGAGAAGTTGCGATCGCCGTACGAAACGGATAGACAATAATAGAGATTACTGGCAGATCATATTTTCGGTACAGGTAGGCATGATAATCTAGCAGCCGTGCTGCCATCTTCGTATCTGAACCTGTCTCAAACTCCAGGTGCAGGATATGCTCCTGCCCTTTGTACGAAATTTTGTAAACACGATCGATGCGCAACAGCGTTCGCATGACCTCAATATCGAGTGTCTCCAGATAGACCGCATCTTCCAAAAAGTACGGCAGCATCTCTTTCTCCTGCCCCTCTAATAAGGATTTGAGCAGATTATCGTACGGCTGTTGTTGTTCCTGCGTTGGTTGTGTGCGTTTGCTTTGGCGTTTTGCCATCTGTGTGCATACTTCCCTTCCACCAAACTTCACCCACACCATAACGCGCGCATCTTTTTTATGGAGAAGGAGAAACGGTATCCTATTCTTTTCTTGCTCTTCGAGCATCTGATTACAGTATACTCAGCGCTCCAATATCTATAAACGCGCTGATTGAGGCAGGACGAGCGTCAATTTTTGCACATCGAGAATCCACGGCCCGCAGGGCGGACCCTTGCGGTCGCCCTGCGACTCATGTCTTTGCCCTACAGATTCTGACCAACGATGTGATGAACCTTGACATATAAGATCACACGCGGATCACCACGATAGCGCCAGGGAACGCCATAATGTTCTGCCAGCGTGTTGTAAAAAGCCCCGGTGGGATCTTCTTCAATCCGTTCAACCACACCGCGAAACTCAGCATAGGTATAGGGTTGATCAACATCTGTTATGGAAATAGAGACACGCGGATCACGCTTGATATTCTGATACTTCTTTCGATTCGTTGTATGTGTGAACTTCAGATATTCACCATCCCATAAAAACCACATGGGTGAGGACTGCGGCTCTCCATTGCTGCCAATGGTAGCGAGATGTGCAAATGCCCTTGATTGAAGTATCTTCTGAACCTTTGGATTACTCAGATCTGTCATGAAAGAATCCTCTCTACACTATCTTCTGTGGAATGTCGCGGTACTGAATTCAATCAATGAAAACTCGCAGCCTCTCCAATTTATTCCCGGGTTAGAATTGGTTTTTCGGCCACCATATCTCCACCCTGTTTCGACTGTCCCCCACCATTATAAGTCCGCCCACGCCAATCCACACCTTGCTTCGTCAGGATGCGCCACGTCGATTGCCCCAGTATTCCCTCAAAAATGGCACCGGCCAGAGGCTGAGTAAAAGCATAGTACCACGGCACTCGCAGTTGTCGATTGAGCCATACCCTATACGCCACCAGTGCAACCAGCTCTAACGTCGTAGCCACCCTCGCTTCCACCTTACCAATACTGCTCTTCCCCTGCTTCCTCCTTGTCAGCCAGGCAAGCAACGGCAAAAGAAAGGGAATAATCGTCACCTGCGGCAGACCAGACAGCTCTAGCAGCACAAAGGGAGTGCCACCGCGACTCCCCAGATACGCATTCTTACGCCAGCCGCGCCATTCATCTTTCAGCCCATTATACATATGCACACGCACCAGGTCGCGCCCATCCATAAGACGCAAGCGAAAACCATTCTCTTTAACAACACGGGCAAGATCACGATCATCGAGCAGTGTATTCCGCAATTCAGGCCGCTCATACCCACCCACAAGATTATAGACCTCGCGCCGTATCAGAATATATTGCCCATTGGCAATGGCGACCTTGCTCAGCGGATCATTGACCAACCTGGGCGGATATTGCATGCTGATTCCCAGATAAGCCATCGGCATCAGCACTTTGTCCCAGAATGTGGGTAACTCCTGCTCGGAGCCAAGCGTGAACATATCTGCTTGTTCCTGGATAGCTTGCGTCAGAGCAGACCTCAGCGCATTGGGAGCGTGCCAGGTATCGGCATCGGTAAACAGGAACCACTCACCACGCGCTTCCTGTGTGCCCCTGGAAAGCGCGTGCGGCTTGCCAGCCCAACCAGTAGGCAGATCGCGCAGCCGCAGCACCCATAAACGATTACCATTTGGATGGGTAGCCGCCAGCTCATCCAGGATACGCGCTGTACCATCCGTTGAGCCGTCATCCACTACGATAACCTCATAATGACCATAGTCCTGCTCCAGCAACGACACTACACAGCGACGAATATTGTACTCCTCATTGCGCGCCGGAACGATAATCGACACCAGAGGTCCTCTCATAGGCTCAGCCGACTCCTTCACAGGCAAAGTTTTGGCAAGATACTTTTTATCTGGCGCAGTACGCCGCCAGACCACCAGGAAAAAGCCAACCACCCCGATAACATGCGCCCACAAGAGGAAATGAGACCAGGATTGCCACCAGTAACTTTTTTTCATACACACCATACTCTTCTTCTCAATATTGACATTCTCTTTATGATACTCATTATATCGGGTGTTGGCTATGGAAACAAACGTCCCCGTAGAGGCATGCCTGGCGTGTGCCGAACGAGCGGGCGCAGCTCGCGAGGAGTCTACTGCGGGGGCGACCCGGCACACGCAAGGCATGCCTCTACGAGTCCACTACTCACTGAAAAACGGTTGACATTCCTCTACGCATACGCTACACTCTGCTTGAGAATGACACCCGCGAGCATACCCCCTTTCTATTGTTCCCAATACACTATTTCAGGAGATCCGCTCGTATGGAGCACCATATTCAATCCTACCTGCGTCATGCAGCCACTCCTGGCCGCGATATCCAGCGGATTGGTCCTTTTTTGGCAACCTTTACGCCTCACAGTACCAATCCGTTCCTGAACTATGCCATCCCTGATGAGGGGGCTTCTCCCTCACCTGAGGATATTGCTTCTCTCATCACAGTCTACCAGCAGCGGAAGTGCATACCGCGCCTGGAGTATCTCCCGCGGAGAGCGCCAGCGGTTGAGCCTGCCTTACTGGCATCTGGTTTCCACGTTGAGGAACGCATGCCTTTGATGATCTGCTTACCAGAGCGTCTACATCATCCACCGCTCCCCGCTGGCATTGAGTTGCTGACTCCAACAACTGATGCCGAGATCCTTGCGCTGGTCACAGCTCAGAACGAGGCGTATGGCGAAGCGGCACCTGAACCCGGTGTTGTCGGGCGGCAGCGCGCATTTCTGGAAGCCGGGGGCATTGCCCTGCTCGCGCGTGACAGCCTGACCGATGATGAAGTCGGCGGTGGTATCTGCAATGTACCCTTCGACCAGACGACCGAACTGTCGTCAGTGGGGGTGCGCGTGCCATACCGGCGCCGGGGTATCGCCGCCGCATTGACTGCGCAACTGGTCCAACTGGCCTGGGCAGCAGGAATCTCCACTGTCTTCCTCATGGCGGCCCATGAGGCTGAAGCTCGCGTCTACGGACGCGTCGGCTTCCAGCATATCGGGGAAGTGCTAGACATTCGTCTCAGCTAACCTGGAACCTGGCTCCCAGACGTAGGCGATGAGATGGCTCCCCGGGCGGGGGCAAGCCCGGCCCCTACGAGAGGGAAACAGGCCCCCCTTTTCCGTAGGGGCCGGGCTTGCCCCCGCCCGGGGAGCGGCTCGATCATACCCTCAGCCATTGTTAACTTGACGCTTATGGCATAGGTGTCCTCTCTCCCCGACACATTTGGGAAAACCCGTTTGCATTGGGGTAGAGACCAGCTTGAGCGCCCTGCGCCTGTAACCGTAGATGCCGAAAATGCAGTAGGGACCCCATTTATGGCGTCCGGCGATTCATCGCCCTGCGTCTGCAACCGCACATACCGAAAATGCAGTAGGGACGCGATAAATCGGGTCCCTACGATTTAATAATAAACTTTACGCTTCCATTTGGGAAGTGGTGTATAGGGTGTATAGTTGTACACCCTTTTTTACGAGACGTACCACATTGACACTTCCCCGCTTAAAAGCAGGGGAATTCTTCCTTCACCCATGAGACTTGCCCAGGCAGCCTCTCAACTGCAAAGGGAGAGGCCCGCATGTCCAGAAGCGTTTACACTACCGAAGCATTGCCCGTTGCCGTGTGCCCCACGGTACGGTATGAGCCTGACTTGCCCGTCTTACCAGAGGCGTCTTTTGAGAAACATCTGCCCGTTAGGAGAGAATGCGCGTCTCTCACTCAAGAGAGACTCTT
>WNGD01000953.1_pt1 | contig 73864 bp, 63 predicted proteins | sample 5400671 | NCBI WGS metagenome assembly WNGD01 (sample SAMN13153369, study PRJNA577476) | soil metagenome | isolation source: 40 cm soil or saprolite under grassland replicate 2 | place: USA:California | collected 2016-06-15
TCCTTCCCTATGGTCTCGCTGAAGTAGAAATAGCCGCCTGAAGACGGTGGTGACTCGGCCACGAACAGAATCTTGATCTTATGAGGTTGGTACTTTTCTCTCGCTCGAGCATAGTCTTCAATTGTGAAGCGGGACGCACTGAGGGCGATAATTGGGGATGAAATCGCTCTTACGACCATTCCACACCTGTACCCTTCCTGTCTATGACTTTGTCTCCGCGTAAATGGAAGAGTTCTTGGATAAGTTGAGTGTCATAAGTAGAGGGAAGCTGAAAGCAGTTGGATCCAGGCGAGCAATCCGTCCCGCTGACAGAAGAACAACTCCGACAAGTCACGATCGGCGAGCTGAAACCTCATGATGCGCCAGTCGTCCTAGTCGAGTATGATCCCAAGTGGCCCATACAGTTTGAGCACGAAGCTCAACGGATTCGAAAAGCTCTTGGAGAACGGGCCCTGCAAATCGAGCATATTGGATCCACTTCAGTGCCAGGACTAATTGCTAAGCCAATCATCGACTTACTACTGGTCGTTGCAGACTCTGCCGATGAGCCGTCGTACGTACCGGCTCTGGAAGCGGCTGGTTACATGCTCAGAATTCGTGAACCTGACTGGCATCAGCACCGGTTGTTCAAGGGTCCTGAGATTAATCTCAACCTCCACGTGTTCAGCCGAGGGTCGCCAGAGATTGAGAGAGTGCTGTTTCTGCGTGATTGGCTGCGGAAGAATGAGGAGGACAGGACGCTTTACGCTGAGACTAAGCGAAGGCTTGCCGGCCAGAAATGGCGGTATGTGCAGAACTATGCTGACGCAAAGTCAAGCGTGGTCGAAGCCATAATCTCGAGAGCGCGCCAGAATCTGAACAAGCCCTGACCCTGAAGATTTACGAGACAATCGGTAATCCATTCGGACCAATTCAGAGATTACGACAAATAGACGGCATCATTCCTAGACTTCACACTGATGTTTGGGTAGTGGGCCGATCATCCCGTTTTATGGTGCCGAGGGCAGTATCTAAGGAGGAGCTCATGGTTCCACGTTTCGGAGGTCATCCGATTCAGTGGACAAACTCTAGCTTGATTCTGTCAGGGTCCTCGAAATAGACCGCGTAGTAGCCCTTGCGATACTCAGGATATTCCTTCGGCCCACCATAGAGCACCTTGACGTTCCTCGGAACAAGGAACTCGCTGTGAAGTCTGTCCACATCTGCTTTCGATTTCGCCTGGAAGGCAATGTGGTTCAATCCCACCCGTCTCCGATGGAATCCTAACTCCTTGTAGCGCTCCAAGTAGGTCACGAAAATCATGGCTTCGCCATTGCTCCATCCAGCAAAATCCTTCTCATCCATGATCCGCTTGTAGCGCAACCATTCTAGAAAGTCTTGGTAGAAAGCCTTGGACCTATCGAAGCTTGAAACATTGATCTCTATGTGCTGGACGTTGCCTCGTTTGGATACCAACGATTAGTGGTCATCCACTTCTTGAATCTGGCGCTAAAATGTTTTGGATACACTATGTCGAAAGTTGGTGCCGAGGGCAGGATTTGAACCTGCGAATGGGCCGGTCAGTTATGGCCGCCAACCCGGTGTCTGACGACTGAAGTCTTCAGCCGGGCGCTCTCCTTAGCCTCTCGGAATGATCAGGCTGAGCTACCTCGGCAATCCTCGGCGAATCCTCGAAAAATAGGCTTGGCGGATTAAGCTTTCTAGATGAACCTGACGAAGTTGCCCTGGCCTGGGTTAGATAAGACGAATAAAGCCGCTTCACGAGGAGCACGGGAGATCGCTGTTGGTCAGAGTCCCTGCCTGGCTGGCAAAGCTGGAGACGCTAAGCCTCCTCTACGCCTCTGTCTTTCTGACCAGGATAGGTTTCGGTGCGATAATCATAATCTTCCCGATCTATATCCAAGCAGGGTCGGCAGTCACCGCTCTTGTGACCGCGCTCTATCCCGCCGTCGAAGGAGTCTCTGCTCTACCGGTGGGAGCTTATGTCGACCACCGGGGGCGAAGAAAGGCTTTCGTCGCCGGCATGATACTAGTCTCTATCCTAACGCTCGTTATCGGATTGTCCAACAATATCTTCCTGGTCGCGGGCGCTCATGGACTAACCGGTCTCGCTGCTGCACTGATCACGGTTTCATCCCTTACGATGATTACAGACCTGACGATGGAGGAGAATCGAGGCGCGGGAATGGGCGCGTTCAACCTCTCCACCCTATCAGGATATGGCCTCGGAATCGTGTTGGGCGTAGTCTTTGCCAAGGTATTCAGCTCAAGCCTCGGCGACAGCTTCATCGTAGTTGCCGGTATTCTCGCCGTCGCGGCAGTCTTCGCTTTCTTCGCGCTCAGAGAGCCCCATCACACGGCCACGGAGAGGAGGAGCCTTAGACAATTATACAATAATCTGACCGGAGACGTTGCGGCAATCTTTCCAGTCTGGTTTGCCTTAACGATCGTTCTGGGCTTCTATCTGTTCATTCCGAAGCTCGTGAAGAATGCAAGCGCTGACATATCCCAGTCAGCACCATTGATTCTGCTTGGACTTTTGGTCCTCGGCTCGGGAGCGGTTCTCTTTGGAAGACTCTCGGACAAGATAGGAAGAACCAAGACGATGACCATCGGTTTGGTGGGACAAGTCGGATTTCTTCTATTATTTCCAAGCATTTTCAACCAGATAGTGCTCATTCCTCCAGACACGCCATGGCTTGTAACCTACTCTACCGTTGGCCCGATCATTATCGGGGCTGCGGTTCTCTTTTTCCTCGGATCAGCGCTTCTGCCTTCGGTCCTGGCCTACATGGCGGATAAGGCAACCCTCGGGTACAGGGGGGCGACGATGGGGCTCTACAGCCTACTACTCAGCGCTGGAATCGCTTTAGGCACGGTCTTGGCAGGCTTTGCTGATCAGCTCGCAGGGGTCCAAGGGGTCTTCTATTCCGCAGTAATCATTTTGTCGGGGCTTGGGCTCACTTCTGGTCTCCTGCTCCGAAGAGCACTAACCACTGGGTCAAGTATGGTTCTCGAGACTCGAAGCGATAGACCAGATCCGAAGAGCAAACCAATTTAACAGCCGGACCGTGACCCGCGGTTTTTGTGGGCCGGTAGATCAGCCTGGTATGCAGCAGCGTTTGCTGGCCGAAGATCGCCCGCTTGGCAGGTCATTGACCCTGATTGCGGGAAGGCACTAACCCTGCTCCGTAGGGCCGCGGGTTCAAATCCCGCCCGGTCCACCAATTCTAGACTTACCCGGCGTCTCTGGAGAAAACGATACCCCCTGGGGGGGTCGAGAAATAGTTAGTGGAAATTGTAACCTATTTCCGGACGCGTTCCTAGTGAAAGTAGCAGCGAGGGGAAAATCGAGGACGGGTAAAAGCCGCCATGCAGGGCCGAAGCCGCGAGTTTAACTTATAGCATTCACCGGAACCTGCGGAGTCGAACCATTCTTGTCAACGAAAAAGCCCAAGCGTTGGTTCGAAACAATCAATCCAGCTAATGGCAAGATAATTCGAAGATTCAGGGCCGCAACAAGGACAGACGTGGAAAAGTCTGTTGAAAAGGCGAGGAAAGCGTTCGAGAAATGGCGCCAACTAGCCCCCGGGAAAAGAGCCGAGTTTCTAAAGGCTACCGCCAAACTACTACGCTCAAAGAAGGAACAGCTTGGCCGAATCATAACTCTCGAAATGGGAAAGACGATAAAGGAGGCTGTTCCGGAGGTCACCAAGTGCGCCTGGGCTCTGGAGTATTTCGCAGACAACGGCGCTCGCTTTCTCAACCCAGAAGCAGCCAATACGGATGCGACTGACAGTTACATTGCCTTCGAGCCGCTGGGGGTCATCGCGTCGATAATGCCCTGGAACTTCCCATTATGGCAGTGCATCCGCTTCGCAGCTCCCGCGTTGATAGCGGGAAACACTGCGGTGTTCAAACCCTCCAGCGTCACACCCCAATCCGGCCAGGCCTTGCAGCAGATCTTCGACTCGTCTGGCGTTTTTCCAGGAACGTTCAACGTGGTTCTGGGAAGTTCAGAAGTTGCCTCGTATCTGATCGAAGCGAACACTTCCGCGGTCTCCTTCACCGGCAGCGTTCCTGCAGGGCGCAGCGTGGCCGAGCAGGCTAGTAGACAGTTGAAAAAGGTCGTGCTAGAACTCGGCGGCAGCGACCCGTTCGTCGTCTTGGACGATGCGGATGTTGAGGCGGCTTCGACTGGCGCGGTTGCGGGCCGATTCATTAACAACGGGCAGAGCTGCATCTGCGCGAAACGCTTTTTCGTAGAGAGGAAGGTGGCTGACGAGTTTCTCGAACTGTTCATTGCCAAGACAAGATCTCTCAAACTCGGCGACCCGATGAGCCCAGAGACAGACGTAGGACCCATGGTCAGAGAGGAGGCGCTCAAAACATTAGATCGTCAAGTCAAAGGTTCGATCAAGATGGGAGCAAGAACCGAACTCGGGGGCGAGAGGCTAAAACGAAAAGGATTCTTCTACGCGCCAACCATCCTTACGGATGTGAAGCTGGATATGCCTGTGATGAAGGAGGAGACCTTCGGACCCGCGGCTCCAGTAATGGTCGTGAAAGATGACGAGGAGGCGGTAAAGTATGCGAACTGGACCGAGTTCGGTCTGGGAGGCAGCGTCTGGGGAAGAGACATCCGACGAGCCGAGAAAGTCGCTCGCCAGATAACAACCGGGATGGTCACAGTCAACAACGTCGTCGTTTCAGATCCTCGCATGCCGTTTGGAGGTGTTAGGATAAGCGGTATCGGACGCGAACTTTCAAGATACGGAATGCTTGAGTTCACCAACATCAAGTCCGTGCGACTGTTCGAAAAATCTCCCCTCGCACACGTTCATGTCGAATAGAGCCGGCCGGAGCGCTGATAATCTCTGGGCGGAAAGACGGGCCTCGTCTGGGACGACGGATTCGTCAACTACAACCTAGGACCCTACCATCCGCTGAGGCCAGTTAGGGTCAAGCTCACCTATGACCTGATCCAGGCAAAGAAGATCCTTGACGACGATTCAGTCGAGATCGTCAAAGCCCGAACCGCGACCAGAGACGAGATTCGCCTATTTCACGACGACAGCTATGTTAAGCTCGTCGAGCAGTACAGCAGGAGAGGCTCAGGCCTCCTCGACGCCGGAGATACTCCCGCGTTCAAGGGGTGCTATGAAGCGACCAGTCTTGTCGTGGGCGCCTCTCTCGTCGGCGCCGACATGGTCATGAAGGGCAGACTATCACATTCGTTCAATCCCTCAGGGGGACTACACCACGCTCATCCCGAACGGGCGTCGGGATTCTGCATTTTCAACGATCCTGCGATCGTAATCGCCTATCTCAAATCCCGATACCACTTGAACCGGCTAGTCTACCTAGATATTGATGCTCATCATGGAGACGGAGTCATGTATGGCTACTATGATGACCCAGCAGTTCTCGACATAGACTTTCACGAGAGCGGAAAATTCCTCTTTCCCGGCACCGGTTCCCCTGACGAGACCGGTAACGGAGAGGCTAAGGGATTGAAGCTGAACATTCCACTACCCCCATCGACCGGCGATCAAGCCTATCTTGACGCATTCCGTAAACTCGTTCCGGACACTGTTAGGCGCTTCAAACCCGAAATCATCCTAGTCCAATGCGGAGCCGATGGACACCTAGACGATCGACTGGCCCACCTTCGGCTAACGACAAATGTCTACTCAGAGGTTGTGGGTGAAATGCACCATCTTGCACACGAGCTGTGCAATGGCAGACTGCTCCTGTTCGGCGGAGGGGGATACACGCTGGCCAACGTGCCCAGGGTCTGGACAGTTGCATTCGCGACCCTTGCGGGTAAGACTCTGGATGACGAGATCCCATCCGATTGGGCTAAGGAGTTCAATGAATTGGCTGAAGAGCGGGCTCCTGCGAGGTTGCACGATAGTCCTACTACAGATGCTGAAGGCACAACCAAAGAGGTGGCGAATACTGTTGCCGAGCTACGCCAGAACCTCGGAGGAACAGCATAGAGCTCTCGAGTGTTTGCAAAAAACGCTCACGAAATCTCCCCAACACTTTGGGCTTGGTTGAAAGCGCCCACACGCCTTTGATGGAACCTTTATCTTGATAATCATCGCCGAAGACTCCGGAATAGACCGTTGACCAAGGGTACCACGTCCTTCGGAAAAGCTGGTGGAAAGGGCACTCACATTCGCTGCCGGAGGTGTGGCCGCCACTCGTATCATGTCAGAAAGAAGCGGTGTGCAGCATGCGGATTCGGAGCGACAACTACACTGCGGAGATACGCTTGGCAGAACAAGAAGATCAACAGAGTACGGATTGTCTAATTCTTCCAACAGCAGTCGCGCTTCTCCAACGGATGCTACATCCTGAGAGCTGTTTGAGTTGGAAGAGGTCGTATGCTACCGTTGCGGGCAGAAGATGAGGCTGATACGGCGACTGGGAATATACTTCTGCGACAATGACGGATACATCATGAGCCTCAGAGAAGCCGCGGCGAATAAGCTCGTCAAGGAAGAGCTCCCTCCCGCTCTTCAAGGTCACTAGTCAGAAGCCATCGCAGATTCAGTTTCACTTTCCTCTAGGATTCTTTCCTTCTTGCAAGCCTACGAATTGCCCACAACGTTAGGAAACAGTTTGCAATCTGGCTGGCGGGATGCATGGAAAGAAGAAGGCTCTAGACATTAGAGAGGACATTCTCACAAGAGAAGACTTCTGGTGGCTTATTGGTTACCTGCAAGGGGACGGAAACGTAGATGAGCGAAACGGAATATCGTTCGTGTCAACTGATCGTGAACCCTTACGAGTTGCCGAGAAGATGGTCTGGGGTCTATTCGGCCTTAAGTCGAGCCTCTATGTGGAGAGGCGTACGTTCCCCCAGCGAAACAAACTGGAACTCGCAGTCTTCTCTCGCAATCTTGTTACATGGCTTCACAAAACCGGACTCAGATTCGGGGAAAAGAAGTGGAACGTGCCATCTCTCGCGTTAAACCTATTCTGTTCGTACCTGGCTGGTCTGTTCGATGCCGAAGGCCAGGTCCGGCTTAGAAAGAACAGAAACGGCCAGAGCATAGTTGCCATGATAATCATACACGGTGCTAACTTCGCTTCACTCAGTCTCTTAGCCAGCGAACTCAGAGAAAGAGGCGTTCGATGCTCTCTACTAAAACGATTGCGCAAGAACAGACCGAGTGCTCACTATGAGCTACGGTTATCTCGAAGATTCGGCTTAGTGTGGTTTGCCGAGACGTGGTCGGGCACAGCCATCTTGACCGAAAGAGGCTGCTTCTGTCCTCTGAACATCTACCTCGGCCGACCATAATGGAACCCGGATCTAGCCTAGGAAAAACTGGGCTGGGGAGGATTCGAACCTCCGACCTTCGCCGTGTCAGGGCGACGTCCTAACCAGGCTTCGCCGACGCTGAACGCGTCTTAGACGACCAGCCCTGAACGTCGGAGGATTCTCCACGCCGTATCAAGCTTTCCTGAGACCCAGAACTCGCGTCGATAGTCGAAGGTAACGACTAGTCTTAGACCTGCTACGCTGCGGAGCGTGCCCTATGAACGGAAAATTCCGAAAGAGTATCATCGCAGCAGTTCTAGCAATTGTCGCAATCGCTGCAGTAGGACCTGTTCACGCACAGAATGCAAGCATCACAGGGCAGTACGACCGAGCCTCATATGTCCCCGGCGACTCAGGCACGCTCACCGTCACCATAGTCAATAATGGCGGGAACCCTCTTGAGCTACGAAACATAACCGTTTACTTCCCGTGGGCCCAACTGGTTAACGGCAAGTGGCCAAGCCCAGCTCCGAACGTTACCAACAACCTCTCTCCATTCGTCGAGCTTGGAACGCAGAGCAGCAACAATAACATCTACACCTGGTCGACATCGTTCACCGTTCCGAGCTGGTTCAGCGGCGGCAGTATATTCGGCTCATCGTCAAACTGTCCAGGGTACAACGGACCACGCTATAGCACGGACTACCGAGGATGCATCATGGTCGGTGTATCTGGTAACCCATCAGGATACGATGTCTCACGATTCAGCATCGCAATGGCTCTTCCAACATACACTCCCACATCGATCCAAACCCAATGGTTTGCGATAGCAGAGATTGCAGTGCTCGGGGTTGTTACAGTGTTGCTGGCGATGGTCTGGTCCGGCATTCGCCGATTGGCCAAGAAATAACCTCGGAACCATACTGCAAACCATTCTCCTTTTTCTTATCAAGAAGGATAGCGAATGCTGTGGACCGGACGTATCGAGAGTAACGTGAAACCTTTTACAACGTTTCTCGACGAAAGCGGTCTCATGAAAATGAGAAACGCACTATTAGCAATTCTGGTGCTCGGCATCGTCGGTGCCGTCGCCCTAACGCCAACCCACGCAGCTCCCCTTTCAGGACTAGCAATTTATGCCCGGACTGACAAGTCAAGCTACATTCCCGGCGATTCCGGAACACTCTTCATCACGGTTAGGAACCAGGGCACCAACCCTTTCACGGTAAAGAACATCACCGTGGCCTATCCGTGGAAGTCGTTCATAACAGATCACTGGGACGGGAATTTCACTGATGCAAGCATTAACCAAGCCTTAGCGACGGGGCAGACCCTCAATAAACAGTATCCGTTTACGGTCCCGTCTGATGGGAGAGCATCGAACTCTTTCGGGACAATGGGAGCAACGATTTCAATAATAGTGGGAACCAGTGAGACCAATCCAAGCAGCACCTACACCTCGGGCAGCGCATCTGTCGAGTATGCTGGGGCAACATATCAAACTCCAACACTGGCAAGTTCTGCATTACCGATAGTCGAAATTGCCCTGCTTGGTGTTGCCGTGGTAATGCTAGCTCTCGTATGGATGGGCATATCCAAACTTCCGAAGAAGTAGAAATCCCTCCCTAGTTTGGGTGGGAAAATCCTCCTTTTTTTCGCAAAGCTATTTTTACGCAACCCATGAGACCGGTCCCTTCCGGGCCCGTAGCTCAGCTTGGACAGTAGCGTCGGCCCTCTATGCTATAGAGGCTAGCCGAAGGTCGAGGGTTCGAATCCCTCCGGGCCCGCTTTCACAGCTCGGATCAGTTACTCCCTGTCATGATTATTATCCGCTCGACCTTCTTGAGAAAGGGCCGCAACCCTGGCGGCAGTACGTCGTGGAGCATGGCAAAGTCGCCGTGGTGAAAGGCTTTGAGGTGGCGGCTGAAGAAGCCGAACAAAGCAATGAACATTACAAACATGATTGCAAGTTGAAAGCTGGGTCTGAGCCAAGGAGGATGGGGGAAATTCAGGAAGTATTGATCCACCGCGAGTAAGGGCATAGCTACTCCAGCCGCTAATGGAATTGCTTTCTTCATCGAAGAATTGATGTGAGTGGGGACTGTTGGCCGAACAGCAATTACTGCTAATACTACTATCAACAGGGACAGTACCGCCCTTCCTATAGCCCCAGCAAGTGTGCCGAGCGGAACCGCGCCCAGCCAGACAATCACGAGAAAGACTAACGTAGAAGCTAGCGTCACTCCCACGTATTTTCTCGTGTGCCCTACTGCCTGCAGTGTCGTGACCAGCAGAGCACCCCGCGCTACTAAGATTGAAGAAATAGAGAGAATCGACATCGTAATGGCTTCGCTGACGTATTGAGGACCATAGACTATCTCAAGAGCCGTGGGCGAGATCGCGGCTAACGCAGCGCCGATTGGCAGGACTGAGAGATTGATGAGCCTGAACGCAGCAGCCAGTCTATCCGACACAGCACGAAAATCGTCAGTCGAATGAGAAGCCGAGAGCGCGGGATAGATAGCCTGGTTGACAGGTATCCAGAGAACCGAGAGAAAGCTGACGCTGTTTACTACGAGGTAGTAGGGTCCCAGAATGACGGGGCCTAGTAGGAGGTATATGATTCCCATATCGCCCCACTGCCATCCCAGGGTGATCAGCATGGACACGAAGACTGGGAGACTGAATGCGAGTATGGGGCGCAGCGGGTATGATCCGCCGCGAGGGAGCAGACCGTGCCACATGTAGAGTGACAAGAGGATAGTTGCCGCTCCGCCGATGGCCCAGCCGGCCATGATTCCCAAGACCCTTAGACCGAGATACGCGAGCAGGAGTCCGAGCCCCCTGCTGAGAGGAACGTATAGCAAGTTCTGGTATAGGGTCTGGGCGTATCTGCCAATTCCAATGAAGAACGCGGCGTAGAGAAGCATCAGATCTCCAAAGAGAGCTGAAGCAAACGTCAGCAACAGCAGGTTCGTCGGGTCCGCAGCACCACGAAGTATCCCGCCGAGAAACGGCGAAAACAATGCAGCAATTATGAATACAGGAACTACTATGGCTAGCGACAACCGAAGAGTTGTTCTCGCCACGCCACTTGCGGCTTGGGCGTCTCCAGACGCAATGCACCTTGAGATGAACCTGGTTGCGGCAGAAGGAAGCGAACCGGACACCACACCGGTGAAGAGGGCTTGAATAAGAGCGAGCACGGCAAACTCTCCTACTTCTGATTTGTTGAGGACGCGGGCAAGCAGTGCATAGAAGACTAGGTATGTGGCGTACAGGATTATTTGCTGGCTCGTCAGATACGCGGTTCCTCTCGGAACATTGTACATCTCAGTATTCTTAGTCAACGATGCCAGCGACGGGTTCTCGCGAATGGCTTCTTCTAGATTACGTTTCGCTCCAGACTTATCTGAAATGCTGATAGCCACGAGGCTCTACGGGTATGACTCTTCCCCCAACCTCACGGGTCACTTCCCCGTTTCCCTTTTTCACGAGGCCTATTCTAATCAGGGAGGGAATTCTCCTTCTTACAGCGTCAAATTTGTTTTTGTTGATTGTTAGGACAAGCTCGTATTCCTCGCCCCCGAAGAGAGCAAGATCGTCTGCAGAGAGTTTCGCTCCTCTAGCGAATGCCTCCACATCAGATGCTATAGGAATCTTCTCCAAGACAATATTCACCTTGCTCAGCAGGGCAATCTCATGAAGGCTCCATGCAAGCCCGTCGCTCGAATCGATTGACGAGTTAGCGGATCCAGTCCTGGCTAATTCGAGTCCCGTCTTCAGTCTTGCTTCAGGATGTAGAACAGCGTTAACCAGTCCAGGGAACCTACGTGAGAGATGTTTCTTCGATAGTAGGATTCTGAGTCCTGCACTGGTCTTCCCAAACTTGCCCGTTACAGCAACGACGTCTCCCGGTCTCGCTCCATCCCTGCGGAGAATCTTGCTTTTCTCTGCGAATCCAAAGCTTACACAGTCGATGACGAAGTCCTCGGCCTGTCCAGTATCGCCGCCAATCACCCTGCAGCCGTACTTTCCTGCGCCAACGGCGAGGCCCGCCGCAATCTCTCGGACCGTCGCGGGTTTTACGGGTGGAACTAGTCCGAGAGAAACCAAGAGTCCGCTTGGACGTACACCCTTCGCGGCAAAATCGCTGACCGTAGCGACAATGGCCTTCTGCGCTGCTTGTTTTAGCGACATTCCGGGGGGAACGTCGGTGCTCCCGACAAGCATGTCTGTCTTCAAAACGACCAGCCGATCTCTCGATAATGGGAATGCCGCAACGTCGTCGTTGAACCCGAGCGGGAGCTCTGGTTTGAAATCAAATCGCTCTGTGAGCAGACTGATTACTTCGCGTTCTCCGAGTCCATTACTTTTCATTCGCAGCCGAAGATTGCCTTTCACAGTAGAGCTTTAAGTCAAGAGATGGGCTGGCTCGTCCCGTGCCTCGGTGGCTCAGCCTGGTAGATGCGTCTCGCAACAGAGAGCATCCGCCTCGTAAGCGGAAAGGCATAATGCCCCGTAAGGTCGCGGGTTCAAACCCCGCCCGAGGCTCCAAAAACCCAGACAAGCACAGATGGCTTCGGCGTTCAGATTCTTCCCAGAACCACTCTTGCGTGCGAGGACTCGAATCTTATTTTCACTTGATCGGGTCTACGATCGACTGCTGGAAGTCTTTTGAATTATATGTTGTGTTCTTATTGGAGGGTCTGAACGTAGACGACCCAAAAGGGCTCCAAATGTCAGCCCGGCTGCCTAAGCAGGGACCCAAACTCAGACTCTCGCCTTGAGGAAATAATCCTCTAAGCTCGCTCACCCTCCCCCACTTGGTGTGGGAGGTACCAGCGACTCTGGGCGGACGCTTGCCGTCGAGTCTTATTCGTAGAACCGAAAGGTCCGCCTCCAGAAGAGCATTGCGATGCTTGAATGGAACGAGAAAGCGGATACTGGATTGTAAGGAAGGTTAGGGCGAAGGCGATTGGCTACAGCTTTCTTGTCCGTCGGTTGTTGTGTATGTCTGGCTAGTGAAAGGGTCGGGGCCTAGCAGAATAGATCCCATAGCGGAATTTTCTGACTTGAGCACTATGTGGAAGCCGGCTTGAATGTTCCTGATCAGTGTCTTGAAAGTAAATGTTACCATCGTCACCGGGCTCGCAGAACTATAGGTGTTGCTGCTGCCTTCAAATGTAATGTATGGCACTACCGAGCCGGTCTTGTTAAGATAGCTGCCGTATGTACCCGAGCCCGTGAATGGCGCGCCGAATGCTACTGCAGTCAGGACTACTTGATTGGCCGGATACGTTACATTGAATTGCCAAGCATAGATGTTGGATAGTTCGCTAGCACTCAGAGCCATGGTGAAGCTTGCGCCCTGGCCTAGACACACACCAGTCCTAACCGGCAGACTTAGGTTGGTTGTTTGAGCGCGTGTGTAGGCAATAACGCTGACCAGGACAATTGCCAGGACCGCTAAAGCGACGAGGTTCGTTCTCATGTGCAATGCCCTCCGAAGTAGCCCGCCGCCTGCGCAAGGTCATCAATCCCAACGCTGCCATCTACCACGCTAATATCCGGGTTGTAGGTGTCACTAAGAACGTCGTTGTCAATTACATTCCGACGCATTGCAGAGGTGTAGACTGTGCTACCAACTTCAGACTTGTAGTAGAGTGCAATGGCGCTAATGTCGCTGATGTTGATGACACCATTCTCGTCCACGTCACCCTTAGCATAGTGACAGACCGTAGTAATGATTTGTGCATCCCATAAAACATCCAAGCTGCCGGAGAATGAAAAACCTTCGACGCCTACCTCAATGCCCGACAACTGGCAGGAGACCGTTGTGCTGATGCTCCACGCAATCTCGTCCTGCTTGCACTGGCTATTGATGTCTGCCGTCAAGACGCCCTCGTTGCCTAGCGTCGCAGCCCCTACGGTCTGATTCCAGCCGAACGAATTTCCTCGGTTGTAGGTCGAGGAAAAATCTGTCGAATTAGTTGGTGGTGTAAACGCGCCATTCTTCCATTCGACCCTCACCTGAGTAGCCAAACACTGATACGTGAATCCATGTACTGTAACTGCGCGGTCCAGCCAATAATAGAGCCCTAGAAAAATGTGAAAACGACCGTTGGCAGGCATTGACAGTGGATCGAACAGGGCAGACACACGGCCAGTCGTGTTGCCAAGAACCCCGGAAGCTGGCGCTTGGCAAGGACTCCAAGGGAAGACACCGCGCTGAGTTGTAGCGTTAGCAAGAGCGGTAGGGCTGCCGCCCACGTTTGCTAGGACGCTGTGGAAGCCACTATTGCCTTCGATTTGCGCAAGACCTGTTCCGCCTTGAGTATGCAGATTGCCGCAGTTCCACCCATTCGGCAGCGAGTTACAAGAACCAAAGTTACCGTCACTGGTGAAAAATTCTGACATTATAGAGGCGTCAGAACCCGTTGGCTGTAGGGAAGCCATCTGCCAATTGTCCTCAATTGTTCGTAGAATCGAATAGCTTGTATAGAATGTGGCCGAACTGTATGCGGTCTTCGCCACTGGCCCAGCAAAGACGGTATATACATAATCAGAGGGATAATTGCTTGTTCGGCCCTCGTCAAATGTAAGCAGCACGGCGGCCCTGCTCTTTTCGAAAGTCTTCGTCGTCAAAATGTCTTGAACAAGGGTATTCATGTAGCCATCTCCGTCCGAAATGCATTTCAGGTACGTGGAACCTCCAGTGCATCCATTTGTGCAAGAAGAGATTCCATGCATGTTATGGCAGTTGTCTGGGTTGATCCAGATCAGGCTTGCCGCGCCCGTGCCATTGAGTTCCGACACGAGACTAGTCGGGGTTTCCGTTGAGAAAGAGTGCGCGTGGTTGCACTTACTTGGATATGCCACAAAGTCGTTGAAGAACAGCGGCCATGCGTGATATGCAGTGGTAAAATTTGTATCGCAAGTCTGGTCTGTTTCGCCTTCCAAGTAGAAGGAATAAGTCACACTGGCATTTCCAAGAAGGTCTATGAGATTTGACTTCATGTGCAGGAAGCATGTTCCTGTGGAAGATGGAGTACAATCCGAACCACTACTGCAAGTCGTCGAGTCACACTGCGTATGTGTGCCAGACGCACCAGTCATACAGCCATCTCCACCTAGGGACGAGTATGGATTGGAGCAATCGCCGGTAAGGCCAGAGCCAAGCGCCAAGTAATTTGGTTCACTAGGATGATCGATGGCGGTTCGTTCGGTTGAAAGCGAATACCCGCTGGCCAAACTGTAGAGGTATGGCGCGTTGGCTTGATTGTAAACATCGATGATATTTTGATTTTCAAGCATTATTACCACAAGATGGTCGAAGTATTTGCCAGATGGCGTAGCATGAACGATTGGTTGAATTGAAGCAAAAGCACCAAGAAGAATCGTCGCGATTGATATAGTGGAGATCACACGATTTTTCATTTGCCTTGGTCTTCGACTCAATATATAACCTGAGCCCGAGAGACGGAGAGAACTCATCGCAGCCCCTTGCTAAGGCAACAGATGGAACAGTCTCACGATAAGGCAAAGATCCAGCCGCCTCGCCTGCATGAGATCGCGGACGTCGGCAAAGGAACCTATCGGCTCGTACTCCCGCCGATGATAAACTTCGGTGGTAAAGAGACGGTCGAGAATTTCGTTAAGGGCTTTGTGTGAACCCCATGACTAACCTTTTCAAGAAGACAATTCCGTTCGCCAAAGGCCAATATCTTGGCCCCTAAGAAAACGCGAATGCTGGGCAATAGATGCGCTTATGGAGGCCATTTGAGGAATATCTGACGAAAAACGAGAATAGGCGATGCTGAGCCTTCTTTGCCATGATAAGAAGGATCACACGACTGATATCGATTGAAGATGAGTAACTCGACATCTACAAAATAGGCCGAAGACACAGACTGAATCAAAGCTGTCGGATTTTTTGACCTGAAGAATGTTACCTGCTCCCGTTTTGCTGAGACCATAGCGGGTTCGAAGCAGCGAGGTGATGCCGATACTACGGCCCTGGCGTAGTTCTCAGAATCCGGTCGATTTGAAGAACTCGGCATCAAGAATCCCACACTCCCAGAAAACTTAAGGGCTACCTTAGAGTGTCTAGAAATGTTACTATGTTTCGCGTGAGAGTGAAACTTGCCTGTATTATTCTATCGTCGTTGATCGCAATTATGGCCACACCGCCACCTCTCCACGCAACGCCACCAATTGGATTGGATGGAATCGGGAGAGATATCGGGCTAGGCCACCAATCGCTAACAACGACTCAGCCGAATGACGTCATCATTCTAGTTGTTACGTGTGATTCTTCCAAATGTGAGGGATCCATATCCTCTGTCAACGACAGTAATGGTTTACTCTTCTCCTTACGTGTATCGTTTACAGCTGGGGAGACACTCTGGGAATACTATGCTGTGGCCAAATCACCTTTGACGTCGGACAACATTACAATAGTGTCTACGGTATTGTCCTCCGGGTTGTGCTGTGTGGAAATGCTAGTATTCGGCATTCACGGAGCCAATACTTCGGCAATATTCGACCGCAGTCTCTCATCGCCAGAAACCGTCGCCTGCCCTGTGTTCCCTAATGTTGAAACATGTTCTGCTTCTGCTACAACTTCAACGATAGACATGGTAATAGCCAGCGTTGCGATCAACGATGCGCCAGCTTGTGGAGACGGAGTGGGAGGAGTACCAGGATTCACGACTGTAGATGGAGCTGGCGGTTACTTGCAAGTTGACTTTCAGATAGTAAGGCCGCGAAGTAACGTTACTTTCAGTTGCGTTGGTTTTTCAGACGCCGAAGCTATCATTCTTGACGCAGTCTCGTTTCCGTCTGGCTTTAGGTAGAAGCTGACTAAGCTACGCCATGCGCCAAAAAACCTAAGAGCCGGAGCAGTTAGAAAATCAGCAAGACTGTTTCTGTTGTGGTTGCGAGAGTTGCTATCCTGATTCTATTGTTCATGGTAATGATGATTCATATCCCGCAAGTTATTGCGACCCCACCACCGCTGGCATTGGATGGCGTTGGAAGCGATACGACCTGTCAAGCATCCACCTGCGATGCACAATTGCTATCTACGACGCAGGACGTGACGTAATGATTCTGACTGTCGAATGCGGTTACGATGACTGCCCTGTTACAATATCGTCAATCATAGACAGCAACGGTCTTTCCTTTGCCCAGCGCATTTCTTTCGCGCCCAACGACAAACTTTGGGAATACTATTCCAGAGCCGCTCACCGTTGAAATCGGACAATATTACAGTCGTTTTTTTGGGGGAGACTACCGTTCACGTAATGCAAGTTCTCGCTGTCCGAGATGCAAACACCGCAGCTATTTTCGACCTGAATCCTTCCATACCCTCGGCGGCTTCTTGTCTCGGCTCCGCATGCACATCTTGCCCCGGACCGGCGGGTGTATGTTGTTCCAGTTCGATACAAACCTCTCCGATCGACCTCGTAGTGGCACTTACGGCGATAAACGACGCTCCACCAGGCGGACCAGGTTATCCTCATGCCGTTGTGCTAGGATTCACCAATGTATTCTCCTCAAATGAGCTCGAGGTCGATTATGCAATAACGACCACCACACAGAGCAAGGTGGTGTTCGCTTGTAACGGCACTGAAGCGGCAGCTATTGTGATCGACGCAATTGCATTCCGTGGGGCATTCGGCATCTGAGACGGGTCGCGAGCACTCGTTCAAGATTTAGGTCTTGTGTGAAGCGAATGGATATGGTGTCTCATATGAAAGCTAGCGAACGCGACCGAATCCCGAATCGGGTCATAAAATAGGTCACCCAAATCATTGATTAGACATCCGATCACTTCGAACTGAACGATTTCCCTGCTCTTCTGGGGCTCCGCATCTGGGTCAGCCCACCCACTCTCGGCTCCAGTGCTCACGCTCGGAGCCCACGACTCGCAATGCAACCTGTCCTGAAGAAGGGTTTGAACTTGCATTTGATCCTACGCCCGAGGCTCCATATTGAACGTTCATCCACAAAAGAAAGGTCCGCACGCGGGCGTACTATCCAATTTGCTCTATTCTCAGTCGTCGGCGAGAAGCATTGTGTCATCAAAATCCTGGGATCATGATAGCATCTAGTCGTTACTGTCACCTAGTTATTGGTTGAGCGGTTGAGCTTGACTATTATCCATGGGCGGAGACAGTTCCTCCCGAGCCCCAAGAGAAGATCATCGATGAGCATCGGATCGGATTTCAAAGAAGCTACTTTCATAGTCGGAAAGCTAGTTCGGATTTTGAAACGAAAGGCTGAGATCGAAGTCGAAGATGACGAAACCGGAGAGCCATCTCTGATGAAGGTCCGGCTCGCTGATCGTGGACGGTAAGGTCGCACGGATTACTCCACTAATGGGAAATGTCGCCGGGAACCATCAGAATACTGACGTCTAGCCCGCAATTTCTAGCCCAACCATAGTCCGGCGGCCTCGACTAGATCTACATTCTGGTCTTTGGCGGCAGTTTCCGGGTTCCTGTAGTATTTGACTCAACTGCGAGTCTCTCCGACGAAGCCACAGGCGTTGTTGAACACTTACGCGGCCCTTAGCAGGTTACTACCTCTTCCGAGCCCAGTATGTTATTGCGGGAGAATCCTCCTCCGATTCCTCCCACTCGAGGCTCCAAATCGCACCTCGAATTCACTCAGAAAAACTTTGGATTTCAGCGGGGTGATGCCTACGTGAGATGTCAGATACCGCAGGATATACGTTGGATGACAAGGCATCCTTCAATCGGATACCATCGGATATAAGAATATAAAACTCGATCCAGGCGAATCACCTGTCGCAAGAGAAGAAACCTTTCGAAGCGTGGGAAAACAGACTAGATGCTACGTCGAGCAAGGACGTATGCTGGGATTCTCCTAGCCCTCTCCATTCTTGTCGCCGTTGCCACGCCCATCCTGTTAGCAAAGCCCTCTCCCACCCAGTACATCTATTCCCTGATCGTCGGAGACAGGGACAGCTTCGGACACAGCCTATTCGCGTTTGACGGCTACCGTTTGCAACCGATATCCGTTCCGACCAGGGCAAATCTGACTGACATCAAATGGAGACATGATGGTCGTTATGCCTTGATCTCCGGAACCAACGGAACATTGCTCAAGTATGACGGCACGAGCTTCGACGAGATTGCCCCGTCAGAACTCGGGCCTGGAGCCAACCCAAACACGATATCATTCAAGTCAATATCGTGGAGCCCGGATGATTCGCAAGCCCTCATCGTTGGTGTAAACAGAACCTTTGAAACTCCATACAGCAAGGTGACCACCTCTCATGGAATCATCTACAACTTTGATGGTCATAGTTTGACGAGGCTTAGGAACGACGAGTTCTTGGGATACAACAGTGTCGAGTGGAACCCTGACGGGAGTTACGCTCTCCTAGTCGGATATTCGTCCCAAAATTTCTTTCACTCATATGGTGCCCGGTTCGAAGTATCGGAGCCTCCTTCCGATCTGCATATGCCCGGCAATGATAGTCTGAATACGATCGAATGGCACTTGAATCCGACGTTCGCCTTCATTGGAGGAGACGTATCAAATCAGGCCAAGAATGCAACGTTGTATATGTATGACGAGGACAAGGTGACGCTCCTCCCAACTGCGGAATCTACTAATCCGAGCTGCTGTTTTCTGAACGATGCTCACATAATAAGATACATCGTATTCCGCGAGGATACTGGTGAAGGTCTTATCGTCGGAAACAAGGGCCTTGTCATCCTCATCGACCCACAGGGAAACATGACTCGGATACGAAACTTCACAAGCCTCGACGGGAGAGTCGTAGACCTCCATCATTTGGCTGATCTGTACTCTGCGCGATGGGCACCCGGTGAGGAGGCGATTTACGCAGTGGGTAATAACAGCACTATCGTCAGGATCTCTCAGAGGACTGTGAGCTTGCTAACTCAGGCTTGCCTTCCTGTGACGGTAGAGCGCCCATGCTCTCCTACTACATTTAGAAGCATAAGTATGGTGGTAAGTCATATCACCTTTACGAACGACCGAGCCACTCTTAGGGCGTACTGGTCGAATAACCCTCCGAGCATTGCGGCATTGCTTGCTGGTTTCTTTGCCAGCATCTGGTCAGCTTACTTTGTCGGCACTTGGTCAAGATACTTTGCCTGGATATGGTTGGCATATTCAGGCCTCTTCGTCTTAGCATTCATGGTCGCAGTTCTCGCCGCGGTTTTCAAATACGGCGGGTCCAGTGAGGCGGAGAAAACAGTCAAATCTGAACCCGAAACCGTCTGAAGGACTTATTGGCTCTGATTTTCAACTAGTCTGAGTATATCCCCCAGGCAGAGTCGTTGCCTGGAAAACTGTTCGCTTCTTCCAGATTCTCCAGATCACATGGTTTCTTCTAGAGGCTGGTGAGGACGGTTATTGTCTGGGAGGTTGTGAGAGTCTGTCCGTTGGCGTCGGTAATCGTCAGAGTCACGGTGTATGTTCCCGGCAATAGATATGAGTGGCTTACTGATTGACCGCTGCCAGTGGACCCGTCGCCAAAGTTCCAGGCGTAGCTGTAGGGTTGTGTGCCTCCGCTAGCACTGGCATCAAAGGTTACAGCGATCAGCGGCAAGGGAGTGGAGGGACTGTAGGTGAAGCTACCAGTCAGCTTAGCATTGACGGTTATCGTCTGTGATGACTTTGCTATTTGGCCAGCGGAATCGGTGACCGTCACAGCCACGGTGTAGCTACCACTTGACTGATACGTGTGATTCGGCGAACTACCTGATGCCGTCACTCCGTCGCCGAAGCTCCAAGAGTAGCTGTACGGTGACTGTCCTCCCGAGGCGGAGCCGCTGAAGGAGACGGACTGTCCAACATCAGGAGAAGATGGAGTGAACGTGAAACTTGCTGATAGAGGAGGTGGTGGGCTTGTTACCGAAACGGTCTTCTGGAATGTTGCTGTCTGCTGCGGAGAGCCACTGTCCTTCACAGTCAGAGTGACGGTGAATGATCCCGCAGTTGAATACGCGTGAGTTACAGACGAGCCAGTCCCGGTCGAACCGTCTCCAAACGACCAGCTGAAAGAGTATGGAGAGGTTCCGCCGCCGGCTGAAGCAGCGAAAGTCACTTGTTGGCCCGTCTGGGGCGAGGCGGGGCTGTAGCTGAAACTGGCTGTCAATGCGGGAGGAGGACTAACTATAGAGATCGTCTGTTGGGACGTTGTTGTCTGTTGCGGGGAACTGCTATCTTTCACAGTGAGCGTCACGGTGAATGAGCCTGCGGAAGAGTATGTGTGAGTTACAGACGACCCTGTCCCCGTTGAACCATCGCCGAAGTTCCAGGAGTAGGTGTAGGGTGATGTTCCGCCGGAGACTGATCCGGTGAACGAGACTGCTTGTCCTACCTGCGGGGAGGACGGACCGTAATTGAAGCTCGCTGTCAGAGGCGCTGGTGCACTAGTGATTGTTATTGTCTGTTGAGAGGTGGCGGTCTGCTGTGGCGAACTGCTGTCATTAACGGCTAGACTGACGGTGAACGAGCCTGATGATGTGTACGTGTGCGTTACTTGAGAGCCTAATCCTGTTGAGCCGTCGCCGAAACTCCAGCTGAAACTGTAGGGACTCGTCCCGCCGCTAGAGGAGGCGGTGAACGTTATCTGTTGTCCAGCTTGAGGCGATGATGGAGTGTAGGTGAAACTCGCGCTCAGAGTTGGAGACGGATTGGAGACTGTAATCGACTGCTGGGGCGATGTAGTCTGCTGGGGCGAACCGCTGTCCGTTACTGTCAGAGTGACAGCGAATGTTCCCGCAGAAGAGTACGTGTGACTCACAGACGAGCCAGTTCCAGTAGATCCGTCACCAAAGCTCCACGAGTAGGTATAGGGAGATGTTCCCCCGGTCGCCGAGCTAGTGAACGTAACGGATTGTCCGACCTGAGGTGATGATGGGCTGTAGTTGAAGCTGGCAGTCAGAGTTGGCGGTGGGTTGCTGACAGTAACGGTTTGTTGCGAGGTCACGCTCTGTTGAGGTGAGCCGCTGTCCTTGACGGTCAGAGTAACAGGGAATGGTCCTGCAGACGAATAAGTGTGCATTACCGAGGCGCCTGTCCCAGTTGACCCATCTCCAAAAGACCAGCTAAACTCGTACGGAGCCGTGCCGCCACTTGCCGACCCAGTAAAGGTCACTTGTTGTCCCGTCTGAGGCGAGGATGGGGCGTAGCTGAAGCTAGCGGTAAGAGCAGGAGGTGGACTCGAAACCGTGATGGACTGCTTGGACGACGCTGTCTGTTGTGGCGAACCGCTATCTTTCACGGTTATGGTTACATTGTATGTTCCTGCGGAAGCATAGCTGTGGCTGGTTGTAGATCCCGTTCCAGTTGATCCGTCACCGAAAGCCCAACTGAATGTGTAGGGCGATGTTCCACCGGAGGCCGACCCTGTAAATGTAATCTGTTGGCCAGTTTGAGGTGACGAGGGCGTGAAAGTGAAACTCGTCGTCAACGGTGGAGGCGATGGGTTGATGACGTTAACGGTCTGCTGTGAAGTTGCGGTTTGCTGAGGTGCGCTACTGTCCTTGACGGTGAGAATGACGGTATATGATCCGGCAGAGGAGTATGTGTGCGCGGTGGATGATCCAGTGCCGGTTGCTCCATCGCCAAAGTTCCAGCTGTAGGTATACGGTGTTGTTCCTCCTGACGTAGAGGATGTGAACGTCACCGACTGGCCAGTTGTTGGCGTTGTTGGTGCGTACGTGAAGCTGGTGGCGAGTGGAGGGGTCGAGTTATGGAGGCGCCAGGCTGTTAGTGGGTGTAGTTCCCAGCCGGAGAATTGGTGCCACTGGTCTGCAACGTGGTCCTTGTCCCAGAACACGTAACCCTGTATGTCGATGAGTGTTGTTGCAGAGTTTTGCACTGTCTGCTTTACGAGTGTATTGTTGTCGCATGCTGTTCCAGGTCCACAGTATCCGGCTGCTAGCCAGTCACCGTCAATTTCTACGTGTATTCTGCCATAGCATGTAGGGTCGGAGGCGGTGGTGCACGAGGTGGAGTAGTTGGGGACCACCGCAGGGTCGAACAAGTTGCCATAGCTGTCACACCAGCCAGCTCCTCCGGGCAACGGAGTGCCTCCGTTAATAGTATCATAGCTCGTACGACAGTCATTGTAGTTCCAGAAGGCCCGTCCCACGCCGTCAATCTCGACGAACGCTGCCACGACCTGACCTCTAGAGTTGGTAATAGTGCATGGTGGCCCCGGGCTATGCCATCCCGGCGGAGTAGCACCGGGCGTCAACCATCTTTTGGCACCGCTAGAACCAGAAACATACGGGTTCTCGGTGATACCTGGAGAGAAAGAACTGTTCGTCTGAGAATTTGTTCCAGTCATATTGTCGGTGATATCGGAGATCCGTACAACCCACGGCGACGAGCAGGGAACATGGGAGTTCCATGACCCTGACCCGTCGATTGGAAACGAGAACATTGTGTAGTCTGGGCTTGACGTGGAGGTTACTGCCAGTGCACCCATCGATGTGCCTGTGACGATCGCGATTAGAAGAAAGACTGCTAGCGACCATCGCCCCAGCTTACGGCGAAGATGCGAAGAGCCCAAACTGCCTCTCATTGTTGTATAAGAGGAATACAGGGCAAGTATTTGGAGAGCATGTCCACAGTCGGGTTGAAGAGTACACAGATTTCCAGGATCTTGACGCAGACATACATGTGAACACAAGCGACTAGAAATCAGCAATAAGCAAGGTTCAGAGGAAAGGCGGGCATTAGTAGAAATCATGTACCCAGGTTCACCATGGGCAGGGGCCCAGCAGTCTTTGCGGTTTTCTAGTCAGTTGCTAAGAGGATGTTGAACTAGGGCAAATCATGGGTTCAGCTTTCAATTGATAGATATCCAAATGAATCCTGATCCATTCTACCTTCCACATATTGACAGGAGCTACCTTCGTGTTTTTATGCCGCAGTGTGCGTTAAATACCGACTTGATCAGGGTGCGCTCATCGATACCTCAGGCTGGACGATTATGACAGATGACATTATCGATGCGCCGTCGTCAAAGTTCAGGAAAATCGAGTGTTTCAGTACAAGCCGAGGAGGCAGTCCCACGCGGCGTTTCCTAGATGCGGCCTCGTTCTGAAAGTTCTATTGGCAAGCTTGGATCGAAACTAGGGGGAGCAGGTATCGTGATTGGGGGGATATCCAACGGATAGGGATCTGTACACCTCAGTTTCTCTCACCGCTGGAGAACCAGCTACCCTAAATGTTCTGAAGGAGTTCGCTGAATTCTGGAAGGTCCCCTACGGCATCGGTTCGAGACTCGAAGGCGAGCAGGTCCTAGTCTCAGCGGGAATATCTCACCATCTCACCGGCTCGCAAGAACATCCGACCATCATGATACCATCGGGTAGCGAGGACTGCCGCGCAATTTGTCGCAACTATAATCTCCAACTCGTGGAGGAAGAAGAAGCGATTCGACTACCAATTGCGCCGGAGACATTCACCAAGCTCAAAGCGATCGTGAGACGATTTATTGGTCCGGACCTCACTCCGCTCCTCACATCCGATGGACTGCCTATCCTCAGCAGGATTCAGGGAACGCAATCATATGTTCTATCCATAGATATCATCCGCGAGTATTCTCGGCTTATTCAGACAGGATTTGAGGATCCGGCTTCCACCAAGTTCCGGATAGTCTCATCGCTGCCTCTGCCTTACAGTGTAGTCCCACAGTCCATCAGAAACTGGTCCTTGAGAAGAGCCTACTCACAGACCACGCAAGATGAGGGGCGGATAGGCTCCGTCGATTCTCTTCGAATCATCTTCCTCGCCTCGATCGTACTAGCCTCTAAGGGTCCGATCCCCAGAATTTCCTTTTGGCGACAAGGCAAGAAATATGCAATGTCAGTTACGCATGACGTAGAGACAAAGCAAGGACTCGAGGAAGGATCTCGGTACATTCTAGAAGTCGAGAGAAGACTGGGCCTTCGATCAACCTGGAACCTTCCTAGCGATCGCTACCTAATATCGCAGGAGTCGCTCCAGCTGCTTACTGCAGCCGGCGACGTAGGAGCCCATGATACCCGCCACGATGGTCGACTTGTCCTCGCCTCACCCGAAAAGATGCTAGAGAGAGTCAGCAGTTGTAAAGAGAAGCTGGCGGCCAATGGAAAGACAAGCGTTCTCGGATTCCGCTCTCCACTTCTTCAACACAGTAGCGAACTACTGGTTGCCATCCGTAAAGCAGGATACGTCTACGATTCCTCCGTTCCCTCATATGAGCCGCTGTCGCCTACCTCGTTCAGGCCCCACGGGATTGGCACGGTCTTTCCTATGGAACTCGACGGGCTGGTTGAGGTCCCGGTCTCTCTTCCACAGGACCACCAACTCGTAAAGATCCAAGGTCTGACTCCCAGAGCGGCAGTAGGACGGCTCCTAGAAGTATCCAAGTGGGTTGCTCGAATCGGAGGAGTCTGCGTGATCCTTGTTCATCCTGACTACGAGTTCGGGACGCCAGAGTATCAGCCGGAGTACGAGAGGCTTCTCAGCGAGTTTCGAAACGACCCAGAGTGTGACATTATGACTCTGAAAGAGGTTGCAGACTGGTGGAGAAAGCGAAGCAACGCTCACGTCGAGATCTCTAGGGGGTTGCCGAGAATCGGATCGGCTGGAGACGATGCGGAAGTTGAAGCCCTTCAACTGGAAGCAGTTGTCGGATACGATGGTAATGGATTCAAGACCCAGCCCATTGACGTAGGACCCAGGCATTTCAATGCGGGCCCGAGAAACGCGGTGAGAGTCGAATAGACATGGAAATCATATCCATCCTCTTCTACACTGTGTGGCTCTGCACCGTTGCCATCTATACTGTTGCACTCGCCCGTCTGCTGCTAACCTCACGAAGGGAAGATTCTGAGACCAACATTGAACGGTATCCAACGGTTTCCTTGATAGTCCCGACTTACAACGAAGGTCAGATAATCGGGCGAAAGCTGGAAAACATTCTCCAATTAGACTATCCGAGAGACAAGCTGAACGTTCTCGTTGTAGACAGTGCGTCTACAGATGACACGAGAGAAGTCGTCAAGAGATTATCACAGGCAAACGAAGGAAAAACGAGCATTAGACTCATAGAACAACTCAGTCGTCAGGGAAAGAGCTCAGCGATCAACGAAGCCCTTCGAATTTCAGTATCAGAAATATTCGCCCTTACTGATGCAGATGTGCTCGTTCCGCCCGAAGCCCTGAAACAGTTGGTCAAGCATCTCTCGAAGGAGATGATCGGAGCTGTTTCAGGAGTAGAGATTCCCGTGGGCGGAACCGGCGTTCTATCTCAGGTCGAAGTAGGCTACAGATCAGTCTACACGGCAGTAAGGATGGCGGAGGCGAGTCTCGACACTCCTTTCATGTGCGAAAGTGAATTCTCAATTTTCACCAGAGACTCGATTGAACCATTGAAGCCTGGCTGCATGTGTGACGACCTCGAACTGACCGTCATGATGAGATCCCGCGACAGAAGAGGCGTCTACGCAATTGACGCTCCCTTCTTCGAGCGGGAGGCAAGCAGGCTGAAACCAAAACTCCTGCACAAGTATCGGAGAAGCATGGCGAACCAGCATGGAATAATTCGAAACAGAAGAGCACTATTCAACAGAGCCCTTGGCAATTACGGAACGGTGATATTCCCGTTCGAGTTCTTCGTCCACCTCATCTCACCCTTTCTTCTCGTGGCCGCCTTTGCACTATTCATCGGAAACATTCTTGTCTCCCCTTCCGCCCTGCCGACTGAAGCAATCCTCGCCGCAGTCTCCGGAATCCCCGCACTGCTCATCACACGCCAACTCACCAGAAAATACACCAGCCCGGAAATATTCAAGGCCCAGCGAACGCTCGCATGGCTCCTCGGAACCGTGTCCTTCCTCGGCTTTCAGATCTTCTTGACCGCCAGCCTGATTAATCTCGCGGTCCGTGGACCAAAGCTCCAGTGGGCCCAGATATCTGAGACGAGAGCCCCGGTTCAGGACGAGATCAAGATAGAGTCAAGATAGAATGGAACTGAATCGCATGACCGTAGCGAGAACAGCACGAATGGACTGGTCCGGGCCGATAGCCGAGATATTATTTGGCAAGGAGAAGAGAAGCATACACATTGCTTCTCAATCCCAACTTGAATCGCTGCTCGATCAGGCGAGGGCCAACAAGGTCATTGCGCGTATCCTTCCTCGGACAGAGTCGAACGATTCTGAAACAAACACCGAGCTCGAAAAGGCACGCGCAGAAAGTCGAAACCGACTCCAAGACGCGTTGAGACTATTGAACGAGGCACAGAAAGTATGCTTGGACATAGGGGTCCCGTTTACGGTGATCAAGTCGCTCGACGGGGTCCCTGACATCGGCCATGATGTAGACTTGCTTGTGGGGAAAAACCTTCAGAGAGTTCGATCAAGGCTTCTCAGCCAGTTCCAGTGCGACACAGTCACGCTAACTTTCTGCGACAGGCACGCGGGCAAGTTTAGCACGTTCATTCGAGGATTCGACTCGGATTTCGAACTCTACACTCGTATCAGTCAGTTGGGCGAGGAATACTATCCGGAGGAGGATGTCCTGGGCCGGCGAAGAGAGGAGAGCGTGCAAGGATCCAAAACATTTCTCTGCTCCCAGGAGGACCGGTTACTCATAACCTGTATCCACACACTCTACAGACACGGAAAGATTCGACTCTCCGACCTGAAAGTGGCCCACGACGCACTAAGGTCGCGCATCGACTCGAGACTTGTAATGAACACCATAGAGGACGCAGGCATCGGCAAGGGATTTGCAGTGTTTCTGGAAATCCTCCAGAGAATGGGGAAGGAGATTCTTGGAGAAGACTTGGTCCCCGACGAGTTTAGACACTATTCGAAAACGATCGTTGATAGAGACAGGATCTTGAGGCTCTTGTTGAAACAGATCAAACCCCGGTTCCCGCTCAAAATGCCGGTTCCTTTAGTTACTCTCCTTTTCCTCCAGAAAGCAGCTCATGACCTCGTCCAGAATAGGCTCGGGAGCTCTCTTCGAGCATTGCTTGCACCAGTTCTGTTGTTAATCGACAAGTCGGTTCCCCTCAGAATCCAAAAGGCCATCTCTGTTAGGATATGGTAGGGAACACGTAGGATTTCGGCGACGAATCATGAAACTGGCAATTTTCTTCCTCGACGCAATAAGATTCCAGGACCTCAATCTTACGGTCACTCCTTTCCTGGGCAAGATGGCTGCTCAAGGAACTAGTGGACCTCTCGAAACGCTCCTCGCCTACGAGGGACTCGCCGCTACACTCTTTACCGGAACCTTTCCCTCGGAACATGGAATCTGGACCCGATACTATCGGGACCCGGAGGGAAGTCCGTTCAAATGGATTCGACCACTAGTTCCTATCCTTAGCAGGATCGACTCCAGATCGCCTAGAGCGGGCAAGCCGTTGAGATATGGTCTGATGCGCCTCTCCAACTCGATGGCAGGGATTTCTTACTTTCCAGGCATCGATGACGTCCCCCTCGGTGAGCTGGCCCACATGGGCGTTTCCTTGAAACGGAACTTGTTCGAGCCTGGTTGTTTCGGGAGGACCCCCTCTCTCTTCGACATCCTACGAATGAGCGACATCAGCTTCCACTACTTTGATCATGGAGTCTTCGATTCTGATAGCGATGTTCAACAGCGAGCAATCTCATCAAGATCGACACCCGATGTCTCGGTGGTTAGGTTCGTAGACCTTGACACGGCATCCCACACTTACGGCCTTGGAACACCCACCATGTTAGAGTCGCTGAAGAGGACAGACTTACTGGTCGGCCGCCTCGTTTCCGAATGGAGGAGGAGAAATCCTGACCTGACCGTTCTCTGCTTCGCAGACCATGGCATGGTTCCCGTCGAGAACACAATCAACGTAGAGAAATCGCTTCGAGAAGCAGGCTTCCACCCCAGCCATGATTTCGGGATGTTCCTCGACTCGACCATGGCGAGGTTCTGGGGAGAATCTGCGACTCTGTCGCGGATACGGACCCATCTAGAAGGGATCGACTCGGGCAACCTGCTCTCCCAGGACGACCTTAGCCGCTACCATCTTCCAATCTCACCATACTGGGGTGACCTGATATACCTCTCTAGCCCAGGCGTTGTGATATCGCCGAACTTCTTCGACAGAGCTGGTAAAGTCAGGGCAATGCACGGCTACGACCCTGCGACGCCTGGCCTCGACACAATAGCGATCTTAGATGACCCCCAGAGAAACAAGCCGAACAGGCTTGACCACGTAAGAATGATCGACATCCTTCCAACAGCTCTCGATCTTCTCGGCTTGCACATACCCTCCTACTGCCACGGAAAATCCATGGTCAACGCGTGACGCGGGAATGGCTCAGATAATGGACCAGTCTCAAACCGGAACGAGCATGACGAAACAGAAAGGAGGCTTCCTCATCACTTTTAGTGGAATAGACGGGTCAGGCAAATCCAGCCAGGTCGTATCCCTCCTCCAAACATTCTCGACCCTGCACATTCCTACAGTCAGAGCCTGGGCAGGTAACAAGCCCACTTTCTCCTATCCCTTCCTAGCCTTATTGCGGATCCTCGGCTTCACCAGGAGGAAGAGAATACAAGGACTGGTTTTTGTTCAGAGAGATATCAGACGAAACAAGGTCATCGCCCACCTCTGGCCACTTATCTTGGCCTTGGACTTTGTGCCCAAGGCACTGGTCTCAGTCACAATCCCCATTCGGAGAGGCAGGGTTGTCGTCTGTGACAGGTATGTTTACGATTTCATAGCTGAACTGTCCCAAGAGGGACTCCTCGGGCCGAGAGGACAGGCGATTCTCCTCAACCTTCTCCCCAAACCCAATCTAGCATTCCTCATGGACGTGGAGGTAGAGGTCGCGTGGAAGCGAAGTCTCATCCCTGGCCGGGCTCGTGAACAGCCCATATACGATCTTTCAGGAAGACGGGAGTCCTACCTCCAGCTTGGGAGACGCTTCGGAATGATCATCATCGACGGAAACAAGAGCGCAACCCTCAACAGGTCGATAATCTCTACCCGGGCACTCGAGGCACTGGAAACTTCAGGATTCAACGCAGGCTGAAATCATAGTGCAGATCGCAATCCTCGGAAGAAGCGTCCAGCCGCCATGGAACGAGGCGGTCAAGAACATGGCCTTTGAGATGTCCAGACAGCTCGTCAGCATGGGTCACACCGTCCGCCTCCTGACCGGCCGGGGTGACAGCGTCACCATCGAGGATGGAGTCGAACTCTGTCCTCTTCCTCCGGGAAGCTTTGGAAAGATGGCGGTCAAAGCTCTTTTAGAGCTAGAGAGAAATGGAAAGGCTGACATTATACATGTTCAGAATCTGATCATTCACAGATCGCTCGCCCCGGCCTTGTGGAGCCTACGAAGAAAATCCAAGATTCCTATCGTGGCCTACTGCTGCCAACTGCCCTCGTTGTCACCCTGGCAATGGTTACGAGTGCTGAAAACGGACCCTTGGGAAGCCATGTCCACAAAGCTCGGAATGTTAGCTCCGGCCAGTGCCACAAACTGGGCGCTGCGAAAGGTCAGCCAGATAATAGCATCAAGCAGGTTCATCAAAGAGAAATTGGAAACCTCGAAGCCGACGCGAGAGATACGGATCGTGCCCCCATTCGTGAGAACCGACTGGCTAACAGCCAAGGCCAAGACGCCTCCAGCCGAAGATGGGCCGCCCAAAATTTTCTACCTTGGAAGCCACAAGGCCCTACGTGGAGAGGAGGATTTTCTAAGGATGCTGGGCTTGGTCAAACAGGAGATCCCGATTGTCGAAGGCATCGCGGTAACAACCTTTCCAATCCCCGAAAGAATCCATGCGCTTTTGAGGAGACTTGGACTTGAAAATTCGGTAAGGTTTCTCTCTAGGAACGTTGACCTGGACATCCCCGGACTGATACAGTCTTCCAAACTCTACGTTTCGACGGCACTAAGCCCCATCGGAGCCATAGATCCTCCGCTCACACTCATCGAGGCTAAGATCCTCGGCACTCCAGTTCTCTCTTACGACACGGGAGGAATAGGCGAGATCCTTGATGGGAAGCGGCTTGCCAAATACAAGGATTACTCTGGACTTGCCAGCCTCGCGACCGAATCATTGAAGCGGAACGAATCCAAGAGCCCACGACTCGACCTTCTCACGACTTTCGGCTCAGAAGCAGCTGCGAAACATTTCGAAGAGATCTATCAGAGTCTTACATAGACAGAAGCACCTATGACAACCGAAATAGACACGACCAACCGGCAGATCAGCTCACACCTCGAAGACGACGAGACAGGGAATCCTCTTGTCTCAGTGGCCGTAATTACGTTAAACAGCAGTTCCACGATCCAGCGGTGCCTCCAAGCCCTTGCCGATCTAGAGTATCCCAAGAACCGGTACGAGATCGTCATCGTAGATGGCGGGTCCACGGATTCTACCATTGACCTCGTGCGCAGGTTCCCCGTGAGAGTGGTGGTGGAGACACGAAGAAACAGGGGTGTTGCTCGGAACACTGCCGTTGGGAATTGCAAAGGACAAATCGTTGCCTTTACAGATGCGGACTGCGTTCCGCTCAAGACCTGGCTCAACGACCATGTACTGCTCCATAAGGACCCGCGCGTCCTCGTGGTTGGAGGATCTGTATTACAGGGAGGAGACTTTGGACTCCCGACGACGATCTACCATGAAACATATTTTGCGACTCAGTCTCCCTACACGCCCCGAAGAAGGACTTGGGAGATAGCGAGCGCCAACGCCAGCTTCAAAACATCAACCTTTGCAAAGCTGGGTCCTTTTCCCGAGCTTGACCGCGGCGAGGAGAGTCTCCTTGCATGGAGGGTGCTCCAGGCGGGCTTCGATGTGATATTCGACCCTTCACCGAAGGTCATCCACCTCCACAGGCACATGAGCTACAGATCACTCTTCAAGAGGAGTTGGGACGAGGGATACTCGGACCGGTCTCTCCAGTCCGCGTTCGGAGAGGCCTCTCCCTTCCAGCTGCCCAAAAGCTTCGCTGGTGCACTCATATTCTCAGTCTCACTATTGATCGCTAGGGCGGCCAGATACGTGATCAAATTGTTGGAAGGAGGACGGAAGAGAGCAAGCATCCTGATATTCATTCCTATACTGTTAGCCACCTCACTCTACTGGGTTCATGGCTATACGAGAGCCGCGAAGGATGCGAAGAGATAGCATCATGCAGGACAAAAGGACAATCCAGACCCTTAGCGAATCCGCCCCCTTTGCGCTCCTGCTGGTTGGCGCAGTCATCTTTCATCTCAGCCTATACTCCTTGTCAACTTCAAACCCGTTTCCCCTCGGCGTTCTCATATTCGGAATGATTGTCCAGGCCGTTAGCGTCACTCTGTTCATAGCACGAATATTGACTACGAGACACGAACTCACGGGCCGTGAGAAAAGCCTCCAGATACTCTATGTTCTCGGATTGTCGCTATCGCTTTCATTTACTCGGTTGTCGCGATACGCCGGATTCAACGGGTTCGATTTCGTCTACGAGGGATCAGTATTGCAACATGTGGTCAACACTGGATACTGGGGGCCCGACCTTGGATACGTTTCCAATTACCAGTCCAGCCTCGCAATCACGATCATCCCCGTCTTGACCGGCGGAGCCACCGGGTTCTCCGGTCAGACCATATTCCTCTTCCAAACTTTCTTCCTAACCAGCCTTCTGCCGATGGTCCTGCATCCAATCATCAACCGGTTCACAGCGAACTTCAGGCTGGCAACCCTGTCTAGCCTGTTGCTGGCTCAAAACTGGTTCTTTTACGGACAACACCTGATCGGGAAGACAGCCGTCGCTCTCTTCCTAGCGGTCCTCGCCTTCTACTGTCTCACCCACAAGAACAGAGGATTCCAGTCACTCGGTGTCCTGCTTAGTCTAGGTGTTGGAATGTCCCACTATACGATAGCCCTCTTCCTATTGTTCGTCTTCCTCTCCTACTTCGCGTTCTCTCGAATAATTGTCCCCGCCCTCAGCCACGTCCCCTCTTTCAGGAGGATCGCGCCGCTCGAGATCGCCCTTACACCAATAGCAGCTTCGGCAATGATAATGCTGGTATGGATCGCGTTCGCTGCTCCTCTCATCCTACCAACGGCGGTGTCTTCCGCTCAGCAATCTTTGGCTTCTCTCGGTCAAACGCTCTCAGGCAGACCGGGAGTCGCTCTGGCGACCTCAAGCTCCGCTGGTCCCATAGTTACGGGATGGTTCGATCTACAGAATGCCCTAATCGGAATAGGAGGACTCTACTTGCTGTACGGATACAAGAAAGGGTTTGTCCGCGATAATCTAGCAACGATGACCCTAGTCGGCTTATCCCTGATAGGCCTCCTAGGCATATGGCTGGTTCTACCATTCCTCTCGGTAAGAGTCGAAACCACGCGAATCCTTCAGATGATTCTTCCCTTCACAATCATATTCCTGGCGGTCTTGCTGATGAGTATAACAAGGATGAACTTGGCGTTCTCGAAGCTCGGATTGGTCGCGGTGCTCGCACTGGTACTGCTAATGCTACCGATGAATATGATGGTAGCCAACCAGGCAAACAACCCTCTATATCACACGGCGTCGAGTCTACCATTGGCTAAGCAAATCGATGATGATTCATCCTTGATCCCAAGTTACTCAAATTATGCGGTTATGACTTGGGTCAACGGTTACCTTCCCCCAAACAAACAGGTCGAAGTGGACTCTGTGGGAAGGTACGCATTTATCACAGCCCTCCCCTTCCCTCCCAGCCTGAACTTCAGCCAAGAAGAATTCCCCCCGTACACCTTCCATCGCTACACGATCCTCTCCTCCTATTTCATAGACAACAACATCTGGGCAGTGACCATTCTCGGCTCCAGCGTACCGATAACCGGCCAAGACTCGTCGATCTGGTTCTCACAGCCATCTCACAATGTCCTCTATTCCTCGCCCAAGTTCTGGATAATGTCCCCGTGCTCAGGGCCGCTCTGTGGAGGGTTCTGATGCTAGCACAGCCTTCCAAAGTTGCAACCGTCCGAGTCAAAGAAAACATCCCCGAGGCGATTGCGAGAATATTCAGTCTGACGAGCCCACCTCACTTAGAGAAGGGCAACGCTGTCACGATAAAATTGAACATGTGCTTCTTCCGACCCTACGAGACCGGCGCCACCACCGACCCGAGAGTCCTCGAGGCGCTAATTCGTTACCTCCGGACCCTCGCGGATGATCTGAACATTTCTCTGATAGAGAGCGATGCCACAAGCGCAAGGGCCGATCTACTCTTCAAATGGCTGGGATTCAACGAGCTGGCCAACAGACTCGGAGTCAAGACCGTCAACCTTTCCAACGACAAACGCATCAAGGTCCCATTACCCGAGACCTGTCATCTCAAAGCACTCTGGATGCCCAAGACACTCTTGGACGCAAACTATTCCATATCGCTAGCTAAGCTCAAGACCCATGGGCTAACAAAGATCACATGCGCACTCAAGAATCAGTTCGGCAGCATTCCCTACAGGGGGAAAATCAAGTGGCACCCAGTCCTGGATCAAGTAATAGCAGACTCGAACGTAGCTTGCCGACCCAGCTTTGCCATAGTGGATGGAATAATTGCCATGGAAGGTGTTGACGGCCCGGATATGGGCAAGCCTCGAGTCACAAACCTTCTCGTCGGAGGAGAAGACCCCGTCGCCGTGGACTCTGTCTGCGCAACCATAATGGGATTCAACCCAAACAGCATCGGTCACATAAGAGAAGCAGAGAAGCGAGGCATCGGCTCGCAAAGATACGAAATAGTGGGAGAACAGCTCTCTGATATTAGGGAGAATTTTGACTACAACGCCTTTTACCATACCGTCGAGACGGTCATCCGGAAGATCCGAAAATGAGCTCGGGAAGACTTAGGGCGGGAGTCGTGGGCTGTGGCCCCATAGCCCAGCGAGGTCACCTGCCGGGGCTGTTGAGATCCAAGAGAGTCCAGCTGGCAGCGGTCGCAGACCTTGACCCCAAAGTTCTAGAAAAGACTGCGAAGCGATTCCACGTACAGAAGACCTTCACCGACTACCGGGACATGCTGGGAGAAAAACTGGACTTGGTGCACATCTGTGTGCCCAATAACCTACATGCTAGGATCGCGACAGATGTGATGCAACATGGGTTGAACGTACTCGTGGAGAAGCCCCTAGCCACTTCTGTCGAGGACGCAAGACAGATGGTAAGGATCGCTGACGAAACCAAGGTCACGCTCTGCGAGGCGAAACAGTGGAGATACATTCCGGCAGTCCAAAAGGCCCTCGCACTCTACAACGCGGGGAGACTAGGAAAGCTTGTGAGCATGCTTGCCCAATGGCATACAGACATCCCCCTCACATGGTCCCATGCCGAATGGTATTATGACCCGAAAAAGTCTGGCGGTGGAATCGTATCGGACATTGGAATACACATGCTTGATCTTCTCCTCCTTTTTGGAGGCCCAGTGAAACGAGTCTCAGCCTCGGGCGGCGACTACCTGGGAACAATGGGCTTCGACACATCCGTCCAAGCACTCCTCGAATTCAAAGGGGGCGGTACAGGATTCCTAGACGTGTCCTGGCTTTCACCCTACTCGAAGCTCCTCGACATCGTCGGAACGGCAGGAATAGCGACGGTGGACATGCAGTACTACAGCCTTCTCCACGCGAACTATTCGCGAAACCCCATGAGAGACTTCTTCCATGACGCAAGGAAGGTATTGAGCACAGGCCGGAGAGTTCTCAACAAAGACTTCTTTGACTCTCTTCCAGCCCTCTACGCCTCTCTCATAGACGATCTAGCGGAGTCGATTGTGACCGGTAAACCTCCGCCGATCTCGGGAGAGATGGCGATCAAAGCCCTAGAGCTGAAGGAGGCTATCTACAAGTCGATAACTGACAAGGTAGAAGTCCCGCTGGTCGCTTGACCCGAGCGGCACGATGTACACAGCGCTAAAAGACCCTGCTGTCGAGGACAGCCTCCAGAAACAACTCGACATCATCGTAGAGCACACCAAGACAGTCTACGGAAGAGGATGTACCGTCATCCTAGCTGGAGGCTTCGGCAGAGGCGAGGGAAGCATCCGAAAGGGTCAGGGAAAAATGGCCGTACCTCTTCACGACTTCGATGTGTACGTAGTGACGGACAAAGCTGCTAGTCGTGCCGAGCACGAAGCGATGGAGAACAGCATAGTCGGAGACCTGTCGAAGCTTACCGGGACGGATCTCAAAAGGGAGAATTTCGCCTTCGGAGTTGAAGTGGTGCCGCGGAGATCCCTCAGCAGACTGCCTCCGGATTTGAGCGCCTACGAAATGAAGGCCGCCAGCACGGTATTGTACGGTCCGGACATACGCGATCAGATTCCGATAACGAATAGGGACATTCCACTAAGCAGTGGAGCCATCACCCTCTTTCATCGGACAACAGCTCTCCTGAAGAATGTTGAACCGGAATATCTGAGCCAGCGGCACTATCCGTTGGAGCGAGGGCTTGAGACGGTCTACGAGTGTTGCAAGGTTTACACGGAAATCTGCACAGCCCTATCACTGATGGGCGGCTTCTACAAGCCTAGTTATGGACAGCGAGCGGAAGAGTTTCAGAAGCATTTCTCTTTCTTTCCGCAACTCCAGCACGATCTCCCCAGCCTTGCCGAGCAAGTGTACAGTCACACCAGAATGAAACTAACATCTGACTTTTCTCCTATAATTCAGAGCCCCGCCGAGACTTGGATCGAGACCAGACACTCGCTCAAGATAGTTCTAAGATTCTTTCTCTCAAGGTTTCTGGGAATCAGCAACGAGGGTTCGTGGGAAATGCTCTGTCGAAGAGCTAGGAGCAGAATGAGATGGTGGTTCTTTCACGACTACTTATCCTTCTATCTAAGAAGGATAGGCATACCCGGCTCACCCATCGTGAACGCTGCGAATCTGACCTTTCAAGCATATGACTATCAGACCTTCCGGCTCAAGGCCAGAAGAGATGGCAAACCTGCCGGAACCCACTTGCTCTCATTGACCTCGCCAATCATCGACGTGTATCTCTCCTCTGCTCTTGTCCTGTTCGCCCTTCAAGACGATGGAACGGTCGACCTAGAGATGCTCGAAGCTGGACGAGGCTACCTAGCCAACGTGTTCTCATTTGACGGAGCCAAGTCTGCCGGTCCTAGCTTCTGGAAATATGTTCGAGATTTCTGCGTGGAGGGACAACGCCTCTATTTTGTTGCGAAACAGCAAAAGACCGTGGTCTAATCCGAACCCTCGCCCGGACGATCACAGGTCTAGCGAGGTTGGAGAGAGGTGTAATCGCGATATGATGCCAATAGGGCCATCAACAGGTTAAACACAACTAGAAAGGAGAGGGAGGCTGCCGAGTATAGTCCTAGCCCGCTGAAGTTCAGGAGCAATCCCAGTAGCATAACAATGACAATGCTACTGCCGATTTCGAGGACAGTTCGCTCGAGAAACTGAGAATTCTTTCCGATAAGAAAGGCCCGCAGAAAGCTTCGGCCGGGAAGATAGAAGACGAGTAGAACGCCAGGCAAGATTTCGAACAGGGTCCAGGGAAAGGGGCGCTCCAGCAGGAAGAGTAGGCCCGTAGCCGCGACAATGAGCAAGACGACCCAGAAGCTTGTGTTCCAAGAATAATCAAAGAAGAACTGGCCGAAATTTCCAAACTTGGGTGGACTTAGGTTGATCCGACCATTGTCTCTAAGAATGTCAATGGCTTTCAGAACGCTTTCCCCCGAAACATTGGGACTCCTAGAATGGGCAATCGCCACCAATTCTCGTACTGTCCGAGGCTTGGACAGAGAGATTATTTGGCCGACCAGCTTTAGAGCTTCTGTATCCTTGCCGTCTGCCATCTTCTTCTAGAGGCGATTGGTTTTTTGGATAAGATAAATCTATGAAATGAACCAGGGCAGTCCGACTCATGAGGAATCGCAAGGGATGGACTGCTGGAGTGCTCATAATTCTCTCAATTGCGTTCTTCGTATCGGTGACAACAGTCCTAGGAGGCAGTCCCTCTTCGGCCGCCCTCTCAGCATTTGAAGCGTTGAGAATCGCGGAAGCCTCCGGAGCGAATATTGACTTGTTAGTTTCCCAGTACAACTCCCTTCTTCAAGAGTCGGCCAACGATAGTTCTTTCAATTCTCTTCAGAGCCAAATCTTGGAAGCTCAGCAAGCAGCGACGGCATCGGCGAAATTCAATGCTATACTGACAATAATCCTAGTGCCGATTATTCCATTCTTCCTCGCGCTTCTCTCTGTCGCGATCATGCGTCTGGTTTCAAGAGTGCAGATGAAGAGGAAACTCGACATGGAGGTCGGATCGGCCTGAGCCTCTTCGACCTGTTCAGGAGCCGCGAGTTTGTCGTTTCGTACTTGGTGTTTCTCGTGCTCACCTCCACTATAGCCTGGGTGGTTGCAAACCCGCCGAGGATTGACCAGTTCTCCTCCGTCAGTGTCCTCGGACCTGATATGACAGCAGCCTCCTATTTCCCCGGAAACAGCACGACCGTCGCTCCGAATGCCCAGATCAATTGGACTGTGCGGGTCTACAATCACATGGGTAGCGTCCAGTTGTTCCTTCTTCAAGTTCTGCTGTCGAACCTCACGATCTACGGGCCCAACCCGACGAACAACGTCCCATCTGAGCGGTCGTTGGCGGCTCCACTCTTCAACGCTACACGGGCTGTACAAGACAACGAAACATGGATTCTTCCACTTCAATGGTCGATAGTCGATGATCCCAGTGTTGGTGGAACCACAACGATTCAGACCATGTGGATTAACAACTTGCCTCTTGCAGTAAATCCGCTAGTGTCAGCATCTGGCGGGATGAACTTCCGAATAGTAATCGAGCTATGGAGCTACGACACTCAACTTCGCGATTTCATCTTTTCCTTCACGTCTAACGGGAGTGTAGCGAGCGTATTCGACCAGATATGGTTCGACACCGGCTGAGTCCGAAGATCTGGCCGAGCGCGGTGGCAGAAGGTGTGACTTCTGGGACAGAGCTCCACCTCGTGGCCGAACTGGTCGGAGTAAGCTTCGATTTCCTCATCCTCCAGATTCGCTCGCTCAACACAATTACGGCGGCACCAACGCCTGCGATCAGAACATAGTAGAAGGATCCGAAAAGGGGAAGATCGGAGGATTTACTTGCGGCTTCTACCTGAACAATGACCTTGGTCGTTGAAGATCCGCCCTCGGTTGATGCTCTGAAGCTTATAGTGTAGTTTCCTTGTGGAACGCTCCTCGGAGGGACCCAGTCGAACACACCGATGACGGTTCCATACCCGGTGACACTAGTGAACACTGCCCCAGGAGGCATGCTAGAGGTGACAGCTGTCAGCGTCAAAGAACCTATCGCAGTCGCGTTGACCTTGAAGGTTGCTAGAGACCCAGGCCTGCAAATAACAAACGATGGTGCCAATAAGAGAGGACCTAAAGAAAAGGAGATACTTGACGCAGACGAGCTTCCGGTATGGATGGAATCGCCTGGATAAGTCGCAGTGACCACGAGTGAACCTGCTAGACTGTACGTATAGCTTGTAGAACACGAGGCCTCCCCTAAGGCCTTTCGCCCCAGTGTGCAATTGATGGAACTGAGCGTACCCGTGGAATTCGTCGTGAAAGTGACAACTCCCGTCGGCGTTGTTGCCGTGCCTCCCGCCGAACTGTCAGTTATGGTGACAGTGCACTGGATGGTCCCGTTCACCAGGGAAATCGGCGGAGAACAAATCAGCGAAGTAGAGGTGGCCCTATACCCTACAAACAGCTCAATGGGATCACCGTTACTGCCAGCGTGGGCCTCATCCCCTTGATAGACTCCAGTGATCACGTAGGAACCAGTGACATGCGGAGTGTAAGTTACCGAGCAGCTGGACGCACCGAGCGATGCTGAATCGGCGACTGGAGTGCACGTGTTGGCGCTGAAAACACCGGTTGCATTGCCAGAGAAATTTACACTGCCAGTAGGTGCAATCGTTGTTCCGGCTGAAGTGTCCGATACAGTGGCTGTGCACGAAATAGGCTGGCCAACGAGCGCCGAAACGGGTGAACATGACAAACTTGTTGATGTTGTCCTTTTCGTGACGTTCAGCGTGAATTTTCCGTTGGTACTACCGTGAGTGGAATCGCCATTATAGGTGGCTGTTATGGTCTGCTGGCCCGAATCCTGCGGGTAGTAGTCAGCTGTGCAAGTAGATTGAGTCGCATTGATGCTCTCTAGGGTACAGCCCGGAATTGAGGAGATGCTGGAGCTCGTGGCGAAACTAACGGTTCCAGCCGGAAAAACAGGCACAGGAGATGCGTTAGTAACGGTGGAAGTACAACTCGTCAATTGATTGACGAGGATCGATTCCGGAGTACAGGAGATTACAAGGCTGGTCTGTATGAGGGTAACTGACAGAGTAGAATTTCCCTGGCTCGTGCCATACACGGGGTCGCCACCGAATGTCCCAGTGATCGTCTGAGTACCAGAATCCGCGGGTTGATAGATTGCCGAGCACGAAGAGATACCGCTCGCATCTAGGGTCAAATTGCAGCTTTGTGGAGCAAAGATACCCCCAGGAGGGCTTGAAGAGAAGGAGATGCTGCCCGCGGGTGGGGTGGTTCCCACAATGGAACTGCCCACCACGTTGGCAGTACAGATAGAGGCCTGACTTGGGTCCAACGACTCCGGGATACACAAGACTGAGGTGCTCGTGGTTATCAGCTCAACTACTATGGAGTAGGTTTGCGTCGAAGGGCGGAAACTGATGTCACCACTATACGACGCGGTAACCGAATGGGTCCCCGCGACTATCGGAAAGTAGGTCACCGGGCAGCTCGAGGAAGTGAGAGAAGCGGGGATGAGCAAACATGCATCAGGCGTAAAGGTCCCCCTGCTGTTTGTACCAAATGTCACATTGCCGGTAGGGGGAGGATTAGACCTTGAGCCGCTGACTGTTGCAACGCAAACAGACGAGCCGCCGACAAGAACAGGATTGGGGGCGCATACAATGCCTACTCTGGATGAGATTAGAGCTGGAAGCGGGACAGGAGAAAATTGTGTCGGGGTCGTCTGAGACATGGCCAGGTTGGAGGCACCGGCCGCAGAGCCTAGGACTAATGCTTCAAGAGATCGTAGCATAAGCATCTGTGTGGAAGGAGGATTGCTGGTCGAGTCGGTGCTGCCAGCTGAAAAGACTGTTGGCTGGGTTGGAAGCGTGACCATTGCCATTGCAATCAGGACGAGACTGAAGGTTGTCTTGAGGCTCCCGGATCGATGGTTGATTAGCGGCACGCGCGATGTCCTCTATTGTTCGACCTTATGCATTCTACTCGGTTGCAATTAAACCGAGCTGAATCCGATCTCCTTTGACGGATGCTACTCAGAGTTCCGGATTCTAATCAGATCTTAGCCAACCTGGGTGGGCAGTCCTCAAATCAAGACGGGTTGACCGCTCTCTGAATGAGCCCGGAGCACACGGCTCACGTTTCCCTGTCGATAGCCATAGAAAGATTGGAAGAATAGAGGTACAATCCTGCAAGATTCAGTCTATTTTGAAGCCCCTGCCGCAGACTGCCTACCGAAGGTAGCTTCACCGGTCTAACTCTGTGAGCTCGGATGATCGAGATGCCCGCGACTGTGACAGCGACGCCGATAATCGCCCCCATGCTCAGAAGAGAGATGATTGGCACGACCATAGGTGTGAACTCACAAAGGTAGCATGGTGTCACAGCTGGATTCACCCGTATTTCGACGCTCTTTGAGTCAGAGTAAGAAGACCCTTGCTGTACGGCGGTGAATGTGATATTGTACACGCCAGGCTGAATCGACCCTCCGGGTTGCCATGAGAATTCTCCCGTAGCCGGGTTTCCACTCGTCGAGGTGAAGCTGGCTCCAGGAGGCAGGTTTGTAGCAGAGAGTGTTATCGCTCCTTGATCGCTCGGGTTGGAGGCGCTTATGCTGAACTTGAGCAGAGAACCCAGAAAGATGGTTTGGGAGCCTGGAGCTGACAGGAGTGCTTGGCCGACCGGAATGCTTTGGACTCTAAGAGATGCTTGAACCTGAAAGGTCACATTCGCTGAATCAACAATCACCAATACGACGGTATAATTTCCCGCGGTTGCATAAGCGTGTGAGATAGATGCTCCTGAGCCGGTCGAGCCGTCCCCCAGTGACCAGCTGAACGAGTATGGTTGGAGCCCGTTCGAAGCTGAGGCGTGTAACGTCACTGGTTGACCAACGACGGGGCTGCTTGGACCCTGGTTGATGCTGCCCTGTAAAGGCAGAAGTGGGGGGAGCGTAACCGCGACAGGAATACTAACGGAATGCGTCATGCCAGCGCTTGTGCCGGTGACGGTTAGAGTGTAATTTCCTGCGGAGAGGTTACTGCTGGCGGAGACTGTCATGAGGGAAGTAGCCTGACCATTAACGGTCAGAGTTAGGCTGGTTGAGCTGAGAGATGAGGAGAGGCTGGGAGAGGAAGACGTTTTCGCTAAAGTGATACTGCCTGTAAACCCGTACAGTCCCGTGACAGTCAGTGTGAGGTAGCCTGATGAGCCTGCCGGGATGGTTATCCGTCCCGGACTGGCTACTATAGCAAAGTTGGGTGGCGGGCTCACAGTGACGGACTGAGAAACAGTCACTGTCTTGTTGGTCGCGTCTCTGACTGTTAAGTTGACACCGTACGTTCCTGCACTCGTGTAGGCATGTGTAATGCTGGCTCCAGATCCAGTCGCCCCGTCACCGAACTTCCAAGAGTACGAGTAAGGAGGGCTAGATCCAGTGGCCGACGCGGTCAAGGTTAGCAGTGTGTTCACGGATGGATTCGAAGGGGTAACGACAAAGGAGGCGGATAGACCAGGAGGGGCGATTTTCGTAGCCCAACCTCCCGGGAAAGAGCCGTTAGCCGGCTGCAAGGCTCCGTAGGAGACTCCAGAGGGCGGATTGCAGAGATCTGTAGACCAAGACCCGGCAGGCCAACCTATCCAGCTTATTCTCGGCGAGTTGCTCTCGTAGAGGGAGAAAAGCTTCTGGACAAAGTGTAATGTCGTCATCGTATAACCATCACAGGTCCCAAGCCCCGTGCCAGAGGATGGGTTGCACGGTCCGAGGATTATGTCTGGTGGACATCCGCCGATGTAGTCAGCTCCTCCCTCGGTGTTGATTGCTGGCCAGCCGGTTACCTGCATCTCGGAAACGAGAAGGTTGTAGTAGCTTGTTGCCGCCAATTCAGCGGTCGCGTTGTTCCATCCAGTCCCCTGAGTAGACCAATAGGGGTAGTACATGTAGAAGTGCCAGTCGAGGAAGACCCGAGATGAGGAGTCGTTGACGGTAGGCCACATTGTGCCGGCTATGGACGCGGTGCTTTCGCAAGTGGATATGCAGCCATTGGCTACCACGATCCAGTGTGTGTCGCCCAAGGATCGGGCCTGGTTGATCCATGCTTGGTATCCGGCTGTCAGCTGAGAGAGTGAGACTCCTTGAGAGTCGCCATAATAGTTGGACTGCGGCTCGTTCTCTGGCTGCCAGATGATCTGTGAATATGATGTTGAGAATTGTTGGATGATAGGTTTCCAGTTACTAAGCCAGCATGACTGGTAAGTGGGGTAGATGTCATAGTAGCCGTGCATGTCGATGATTATCCAAAGGTTGTACTTCTTTGCGAGGCTGATGGCGATTGCCAAGTTCGTGGCTGTGTAGGCGCCTTCTTGCTGTGGAGAGGAGCAGGGAGATTCGAAGCTGACTCTGACGGCATTGTAGCCCAGGGACTGGAACAGTTGCATGTGTAACTCCATATCACTGCCCGACTCATCAAGTCGAATTCCGCCCCAGCCTGTTAAGACGGGGGCTGTTCCAGCAACGTTGGCGGAACTAGGGACTGTGACGGCTTGAACTGTTCCATTCGACCCAGAGAATAGGAATTGAGCGGCAAGAGCTCCGCTGAGCACGAGGATAGCACACATTATGATTCCTCTTGTCTTGCCTTTCATTCTCACCAAACCTCCACGGTTTCGGGCGGTACGGGGTATCGTAAATCGGGCCGCGCGCTGGCGGAGAGAACCAGACTCTTTTTGATCGAGCCAGTTCTCGACGAGGATGATATTGTCGAGCGCCTAGCTTAGGCAGACCCGAACTTTGAGCCCTGTGTTAGAGTTCAAGAGCCTAGTCACAATACATGACTAGCGTGGAGACTGGACGTTCACTTGGAGCACTGATTCATCATCCGCCTGCGTTCGGCCCTTGTGACGGTAGTTCCCCTCGGGACTCCCCGCGGAACCTAATGGATCATCGCAAAGCTTACGCTGTGACGCGTAAGTCTTGGGTCATCAGTCGCACCAAGACGAATCGAAAAAATATTCGGGGAATGGTGACGGGCCCTGGACTTACTCAAGCCCTGGTTATTGGTAAGCAGCATGAAGAGAAGAGCTACAAGTTGTTCGCCAGGAAATCGTCCCTGTTCATGTTGACCGGTTTCTAGAATACGAACTGCCTCCATCGCCAGCCAAACAATTGACGCAGTTCAGTTCATAATTCTTTCCATACACCCAACAGACGAAAAACTACAGCCGATGCCCGCAGTTCCGCTGAGCAGACCTGGGTGAGAAATGTATTCCTTTGGATACATGTCTCACATCCTTTCCTATCATTTTTCGAGAATCTTTTCATGCTGAAGGGATTTCAGCATCTGATTCGCGTCGTCCTTTCTGGGAAAGTGTCTAGGCCCAAGTCCCTCAGTCGTTCGGGCTGCAAACCAATTTGCGAAGGAAGCCGCCTGATTTATGTCGTGACCTGACGCGAGACACTGAATGAGTGCTCCTAGAAATGCATCTCCGGCGCCGGTCGTGTCGAGAGAATTTGAATGGACCCCTGGCAGTTTAGATAGAGTCCCACTACTGGACACGATGCATCCTTCCGGGCCCGTCTTGATTATTACGTCCTTTCCATCTCTTGAACGCAGTCTGGCATATTCGGACTCGTCCAACCCTTGGGCAAGGACCCTTGCCTCCGACTGGTTGGCGCATAGAATGTCGCACTGGTCGACGGCGTTCTCGAAAACCTGCGGAAGGCTCTTGACGAGATTGGAGGACCCCGGATCAAACACGACCCGCGACCCGTTTTCTTTGGCGAACCGGCCGGATTCTAGAATCGCCTCACGCTGGGGCGAGTTGAAGAGGGAATATCCGGACAGGTAGACGAATTTGGCAGGCTCGAGCTGCAAGAGGTTCCTCCTTGCCTCTTCTGGAGTGAGCCTGTCGTTCGCGCCTCGGGAGACAAGAAGCGTCCGGTGACCTCCAGGCTCTACTATTGAGACCGCGAAACCCGTACTCACAGTATTATCATACTCGATCCTAGCGAGGATATGTAGCGATTCTAGATCGTTGACATATGCGGACCCATAGGCATCGTGGCCTGCCTTCCCGATCAGAGCCGCGGTCCCGCCCAAGTGACTCAGCGCGGCTGCAACATTCCCGGATCCGCCTGGTACGACTTGGGAGGAGGAGAAGTAGTTGGTTCCCTCGAATTCTAGGTCGTTGACTATTTTTCGATCTGACTTGAGAATCAAGTCCATCATCACGTCCCCCACTACAACACAGTCTAACATCGAAGAAGCACCTTTCTCGGGAGAGCCAAGACTAATGTGCGCAGGCGCTGTGATTCTGGGCTCTTAGGCCCATAGCGCTCCACTAGTGATACCCCTCACCAGTAGTGAGTTGAATCTAATTAACGTTTGAAAGTGTGATCGCTAGCAGTGCGTCGTCTCCATCGTGAGATGGAACTGAGGCGTGGCTGGTTTACGTTACGGTTAGAGTAATTGTTGTGGTATGGGTAATGGACCCTGAGACTGCGGTTATGGTCACGGTGTAGGTTCCGGGTGTTACTCTGCGATTGGTGCTAATGGTGAGGGTCGACGAGGCTGAGCCACTTGACGTTAGTGTTATGGAATTTGGCGATAGATTTGCCCTCACGTGCTGTCCTGATACTGTGGCAGAGAGCGATACGCTACCGGTGAAGCCTTTGAGGCTTGTCAAGGTTATGATGGACTGGGCCGAGCCGCCGCCCACCAGGTTCAGAGAGGAGGGATTGGTTGAAATGCTAAAGTCTCCGGCCGATGTGACCGTCAGCGAAACCACACTAGAGTGCGATAATGCTCCACTTGTTGCTGACAAAGTGATCGAATAGGATCCTACCGTGGTACTGTTGCTCGCCGAAACCGTCAGCGTGGTGGATGCGGAACCACCGCTAGTGACGGTGAGGCTGTTAGAGGCTAGCGAGAAAGTTGGACCACTAGGCGAGACATTTGCTCCGAGGTTCACTGTTCCTGAAAAACCGTTCAGACTGGTTACTGTCACCGTCGTAGCTGCTGATGAGCCTTGATTGAGGAACATCGAGGAGGGGGATGCGGACACGCTGAAGTCTGGTTGGGTTGAGGACTGGTGCATCCGCCATGCGGTTAGAGGATGTAACTCCCATCCTGAGAACGAGTGCCACTGAGTTGTGACATGGTCCGGGTCCCAGAATATGAATCCCTGAACATCTATGTAGGTAGACTGGGCTATGATCTGGGACTGAGCCTGAGCGGGGTCGCACACGGTTGAGGGCCCGCAATACGCGGCTCCCTGCCAGTCCTGGTCAAACTCTGTGTGAATCTTGTACCAGCAGCCTTGATCTGTTGACTTAGTACAACTGTCGGTGGGGCTTGAGTAGATGTTGGCAGTGACATCGCATTTCGAGCCGCCGGTCGTGTATGTCTTACCTCCATTGACTGCATTGAAGGTCGTGGAGCAATCAGTTTCTTTGTAAAAAGTAGAACCGATTCGAACGTTGTCGATCTCTACAAAACTAGCAACGGTCTGACCCTTGAGGTTGGTAATGGTGCATGAAGGGCCAGGGGAGACCCAGCCTGAGGGGGTTGCGCCAGGAGTCAGCCATCTCTTGGCATCTGAGTGTGCGGGCGCATAATCGATTCCGGGGGAGAACGGGCTGTTGTTGTAAGAGGTGCTACCAGTCAGGTTATCTGTAATGTCAGTAACCTTGACGATCCAAGGCGAACCGCAAGGAACGTTCGGGTTCCATGAGCCAGACCCAATCGAGGCCATGCTCGGTACCGAGTGTGAATACGATGAGGGTACGCCTCCCACAGAGAGCATCAAGATGCTGGCAAAAACGACCAGAACAATTCTCTTCACATAACGAATTGAACCTACGCGCGATTCAGACGGAGGTTGCGAGTACAATGCATTCTGGCGATCTGTCCGCCAGATATTTATGGATATAGATTACGCGTGTAGATTTGTGTATCTAAGGCTATCATTTCATATAGGAAAAGCTCACGGATTAGCGTCCAGAGATCGACTTGGTTTCGACCTCGTGCTTTGAAATAGTAGAGATCACAAGAAGGTGACATCACGAGACAATGACCTTCGAGGCGACTGACTCCTGACTGGCAACCGAGTTGGCACGCGCAAATCTGTCGAATCAGAGGTTGCGTTCGTCATTACAAGTCGCGGCGAAGACATCAGCGCGGATATTGCTGGAATCACCACCGTATTGCAATACGATCTAAAACCAAAACCCCATCTGAGAATCGAAGACACTTACTACGATACCCATGACCTGACGTTACAGAAGAAGATGATTAGTCTCCGCGTTAGGAACATCAATGGAACATTACTCGTCGCGATGAAATCCAAACCCCAACGACTAGCCAAAAACTGGGTGAGGAGGAGCGAACTCGAACTCCCATGGTCTTATCATTCTGTCGCAAAGATCGCGAAAGCATCTAAACTACACATTCCCACAAATACCAATGGAGTTTCAACACTAGCACCATCTAAGCTGCTCTCCAAGATGGAACTAGTGATGATCCAAGAAAGGCGGACCGAGAGAGAAGCAAGAAGCATCATTCACCGAGGCACATCTCGAAAGTCCCCTATCGGGGAGCTAGACATAGACGATGTAATCTTCCCAGGAGATACTAAGGTAAGAATATTCGAGGTAGAAATCGAAGCGAAGACATCTCAAGCGATGAACCAAGTGCGGGAAATAGGTGAGGCACTCGGCTCAATGTACCCAAGCTTCCTCAAAACGTGGCCTCATGGAAAGCTCGCAACGGGAATGGCAATCCGGAAACTGCTGGAGATGGGCGTCCTTCAAGATTACGTCTACCGAGGCCGGCTCAAACCTGAAGCATATCCTATGATCGAACGAGCCATGTTATCGAACCGATCATTCACGAAATCCTAAGGTTCAACGTTGATCCGCGTCTAGGATGCTAGAAGAGGTTCAAACTCGGCGCAGGCCATGCCATAGTACGTTGGCACCTGGTAGGAGAGCAGATGGGAGTTAGAAGGGACAATGTCAGTTACTCCAGCCAAGATCGTCATCTGCCATAGACTGTCGGGTTTAGCCTGTTCAACAAACTTCGGGTCAAGACTCAGGATTCCTCTAAGATTATTCTCCCTTATGCTATCTAACACGATACTATCGTACTTCGACGCGGCTGCGCTGAAACCGTAGGGTCCCGAGCGAGAATGCGCGTGGGCCTGATCTGCACTCGCGATGAAGACATACCTTTTGGTCCGCTCCTTCCGCATCAGTCGACCGAGAAGCTGTCCAAACCGGAAGTTGATACGAAGCGGAATTTCTCTCGAGGGAGTGACGATTACAATCTTTGATCGAACCCTCGCTCCGCGAAGGGCAAACCATAGTGGGACAAGAGTGCCCCAGTCCATCTGCATGTCTGATGCTGGGCCCTCCGCGGTCCCGTAATTGGCACCAACCACCGGGAGGTGCTCCTTTCCAGATTCTCGAACAATTCTCTCGGCGAACTCCCTGTCACAGCGTGCTATTAGAGAAGCGGATCTCTTCGATGAACCTTTCAGGGTCCCGGAAGAGCTCTGGGTCGTAACGACACCGATCTTTCCCCAAAGCCGCAGATTGTGAGGGCTGGCGATGATGATCGTGTGTGGTCGTGCATGAGAGACTTTTCTGGCAATGGCTTGCATTGCATTGCGTGTCTCTTCGAATCTTGGAAGCATCGCTTTCGAGGCAAGTTCCGGAATAATCTCTCCACCGTGCGGCGCGATGCAGGAGTACACAAGCGTCAGTCCATTCCACCTTTACCGCCAGAATGAGGAGTTCTGGTTTAAGCTGTACGGTCAATGCTTGGAACCCCCCGACAGTTGTTCGAGAACAAGGGCAGATCTTCTAGTCCCGAATTGCGAGTATGACGGACACGGGTCAATCCCTAGATATCTTGATCATTCAGAAGATCCAAAAAGAGACGCTCAAAGACAAAAGGATTATACGGGCGACTGGTCGAGAAGTTCAAACAAGGACCGCTAAACCGGTTATGACAGAACCCGCACCCATGCAGACCCCGATGCAAATCCACACCGACGACAAGCCTGTTGCTCAGCATCGGAAGAAGACGCCTCTTGCCCTGCCTATCATCGATGAGGAGATGAAGGCAGCCGCACTCGCAGCTCTTGACGAAAAACTCGTGATGGGCGAGAGCGTATACAGGTTCGAAGAAGAATTTGCAAAGTATTGTGGGACAAAATTTGCTGTGTCCACAAATTCTGGCACTACCGCGCTGTCAACTACGCTACAAGCCCTAGGCATCGGCCCCGGCAGCGAAGTCATCACAACGCCCTTCTCATTCATCGCCACAGCCAACGCTGTTCTCCATGCGGGGGCAGAACCAGTCTTTGCCGATGTGGAAGATGCAGGAATAAATCTCAGCGCTCAAAAATCACGGGGAAAGATCAACTCCAAGACTCGAGCAATAATGCCGGTACACTTGTACGGTCATCTTGCCTGTCAGGCGCATGGAGCTGAGTTCGGGGACAAGAGAGTAGGCTCTATCGGAGAAGCCGGCTGTTTCTCATTCTACCCGGCGAAGAATATGACCGTCGGAGGAGACGGAGGAATGATTACGACTAACAATGAGGAACTTGCTGAAGCGGCTATGAGCATAAGGGATTGTGGTCGAAACAAGGGCAGCAAGTATCATATGGGCAGAATCGGCTACACCTCCAGGCTTAACACGGTTAACGCTGCAATCGGACGAATCCAGTTGAAGAGATTGGATGCTTGGAACGAAGCGAGGAGACGCTTGGCGTCTAGATACAGGAGAGAGCTTGAGAACGTCGAGGGCGTGGATCTCCCACCTTCCGACAAGAACGGCAACAATGCCGTCTACCACCTGTTCGTAATCAGGACAAAGACAAGGGAGAAGGTGAAGGATCATCTTGAGAAGAACGGCGTTGAAACAGGAGTCCACTACCCTGTGCCAATTCATCTCCAGATTCCATACAAACAAAGCTATGGCTATACGGAAAGGGCTTTCCCCCTCAGCGAATCGCTCTCTGAAGAAGTGCTCAGCCTACCCATGTACCCGACCCTCTCCGAAGATGAGGTCGTCAGGATCTGCGATGTCCTGAAAGACTCACTGAAAGGCTAAGAGACTGAAGAAGCAGAATTTCTAGTCTATCTTCGGTGCAGTAGTGTAGATGTTACCACGATAGAAGGGAACATTATTCCTGCACCTGCGAAGAAGATCCATTGGACTCCGAACTCTGGGAAGGAGGCGAAGAACCCGCCGAGAATGTTGCCCACTGCCATTCCAACACTTAGAACGACGCTGTAGATGCCGTTGGCCGATCCCCGTCTCGCCTTTCCCGAGATGTCGCTTATGTAGCTGAGAATTGCAGGCGCGATTGCGGATGCCATGAAAAAGAGCGGCGCCAAGATCAGAGCATAGCGCAGAAAGTTTGGAAATGACCATCCGAACAGGATTAGAAAGCCCAGTTCTCCAGTTGCGCCCAATATCATGATCTTCGTCCGTCCTACTTTGTCTGATACGTGGCCGAAGATTAATGCGCCTAGTGCGAACAGCCCACCGATGACTCCAAGAAAGATCAGCGTGTCCCTCGTCACGGGGAAGCTTGTTTGCTGAAACGCCTTTGGCAAGAGGAAATACATTCCCAGGACGATTGTCTGGCCAAGCCAGACTGGGAGGACTGGGCGGAGTTTAGATCCAATTCTTCGGTGACGAATCCCTGGCTGATGCAGCTCAATGCTTCTGACCGGCTCGACTAGAAACTTGGTCGCGAGTAGAGAAGTGAACAAGAAGATCCCAGACGTAACCCAGAACGCGTAAGACAACCCGTACGGAGATCGGTTCAAAAATTCGGTAACAAGAACTGATCCGAGACCGAAGCCAAGACCATAACCGCCAAGGTTGGCGAGGTCGAAGCCTCCCATCTTCGTTCCCCTGCTCGTCTGTTTCGTTGCATCGCCCAGCAGAGTTAGCGATGTGACCGCTGCCATTGCTGCAGACACTCCCATCAAAGCGTGAAGCATTGAGATGTCTATGAGGTTCCGGGTAAATCCAATTGCCGCCGTGAGCACTGTAATCGTTGCCATCCCAGTAAGGTGCAACCTCTTCCTGCTGACCCTGTCGGCGAGTCGACCGACAGGCATTGCTGAGACCGCTTCGGCAATCGGGTACAATGCAAGGATCAACCCGATCTGGAAAGCTCCAGTTGGCAGGTAGAGAGGGAAGAGGATGGTTATGGAGCCGAATCCTATTCGTGTGAGGAATACTGCCAGGTAGAGGTACAGAATCATCCGTAGGCCGATCTTCTTGGTCATGGTAGGATCAGGTGGCTACAAGTCGAGCGTTTCGGGTTCTGCTTGTAATAGGCTATCTGGTCCATAGAGACATCTGGAACGGGAACGGACCCGCGGACCGGGGTACTGACTGGTTCTGTTAGTGCAGGCTAGAATTTGTGAGGGAGCTGTAGAAGGTTCAAGCCGACATTGGTGTCTTTCGCTTTCTCCAGCTTCCCGGGAAGCTTAGCGAGGTTGATCTCAACCATGTTGGCGAGCGACCCTTCTTCCAAGTGTCCTCCGATGACGGTAAAGTCTCGTCGACCTAGAGTCGCGTGGGCGTGGGGGAGGGCGTGCTGATTCATCGTCGATATATTTCCTGATAGTGAGAGGATTTCCAAATCCTCATCGAACGTCTCGTACTTGTAGGTCTTGGTGTCTTGGAAGTCGTAGTGGCCGAGTCTTGCCTTGTAGAGTGATCCTATTCCTTCGAAGAATCCCGCACGTACTTTCTTGGCTTCAGCGAACTGTCTCAGAGTCTTGAGAATGTCGTCTCCTTGTTCGAGGCGTAGCACGAAGCCAGTTCCCTGTTTGGTATACAGCATCTAGTGCTGGTCTCTGGGGGATTTACGATGATATTGGGACGGTGGCGGAGCCGTACGGAAGGACAGCTACATCTTTTTCGTACAGTTTCGGATCGAGCGACTTTAGAGCGTCGTCGACCGCTCGATAGAACTTGATCCGCGTTTTGCCCAGGAACTCTTCCACGACCGCTGGTGCTTCGGGGGACACGACCAAGAAGTCGGCCTTTGCGTCGTCCAGCGCGAACCTGTTCGGTTTCTGCGATGCCTCTGTAACCTTGCCTGCCTTTGCTCTCTTCTTCAGGTCGTCTAGGATCACGGTGGGCTCCATTTTTCCATAGGTTTCCATCTCTTTTCGGAAGGCTTCGCTTCCGATACCATTTTCGAGGGTGGCGAGGAGGATTATTGCCGGTTTAGGCTGGCTTCCGTTGGGGACTAGGCTTGTTGCGAAGGCTGAGGCCTTGAGTGCCTGGTAGAGGTTCTGGCCCATCGGTCCGTCTGCCTTCGTCATCACGAGCGGTGAGGATCGTGATTGGATGGTGTGTGCTCGGCGCGAAAAGTTTTCTGAGAGCTGTTGATGAGCAAGGGCGGGGTCTCCGTAGGCGGCGTTGACCAGGGTTCCGTTCTGGTTGTAGACAAAGTCGAGGATTCGATGTTCGATCTTCATGTATTCCTTTAGGATGCCCGGGACCTCGTTCATGTCTTCGCGGAGTGGGTTGCCTTTGATCATGAGCTCTCTACAATTGGGGTTGCCTATGACGTAGCCGTGGTTCGTCGTGATTGTTTTGAGACCTGAGCAGCCTGGCAGGAGGGCTTTAGCTCCGCCCTCGTAGCCCGCAAAATAGTGGGGCTGCACGTTGAGTGATGAGATGAGAAGATCCCGATCGAACAGCTCCTTGTTCAGTTCGACAGGAGTTCCGCGGCTCGTAACCCCGATCCATTCGTACTTGCTCGACGGGTTCTGGGTCGAGCTGACTCGGATGTTCTTCTCATATTTCTTGCAAATTTCCTCTCCAAGAATCTTACGGACAAAGTTCGGGTCGGCAGGGACGTGTGTGCCGCAGGCGAATATGATCTTGATATCGTCGGTCTTGACCTCGATGAGACTGATCAATTGTCGGATGAAGGGCGACGGTTTCCGGGTCGAGTCTCCGAGAATGATCGCTGGGCTCCACGCTTTCTCTCTCTCGAACGGCTTGGTCCCGATGGGAAAGGCCATCGCCTCCTTGAAGGCTACGTCGACCGGTTTGCTTGGAAGAGGACTGGCTTGGACGTATCGGAGCCTGTCTGGAGTGAGTAGTTTGCTGCCTCCGAACTCATCTAGGACTGAGAGGCTAACTGTCGCAGTCAAGGACGGATTCTGGGAGGAAAATGTTTCAGATCGTGATTTAAGCATTGATAACTGATTATCGATCACCATCAGTCAGGCGGCAAAGAAAGGGGTCCGCCCTGGTTTTCAGGGCGGGGTGTACCCGCGGCTCGAGCTCGAAGTGTTGGTGGTGGTAGTCTTGTATGTGTATCCTAGGAATCCTCCGATGAGGCCTAGGATGAGGCCAATGAAGTTCATTGACAGTATTGAGAAGACGAGCACTAGTGTGCTGCCTAGTTTTCGCTGAGCCGCGTTATTGTACAGCAGCCACGACCCTACCAGTACGAGTATCCCTGCTATGCTGCCCCAGATGAGGAGCAGGTCGCTCGGGAAGCCTGGTACGAGGAGCGAGGTTATAGCACTAGCCAAGAAAGCGCCGATCAGGGTGAATAGCCCTGCGAGTAGTGACAGCGCGAAGGCTGCTGTAGGCTTTGGCTGGACATTTGCTGCCAAGGCTCATCCCTACAAGACGCTCCATATCGAAACTATCAATCCACTGTAACCTTCACAGGGTAAGACATGAACCATTAACACTGTGCGGTTACATAGAATCAACAAAACACGTCTCGTATCATGGGTAAGCGTGAACCTGTGGTTCGACTGCTGGGAAACCCCGTCTCGCTCTTGAGAGTTTCATCATGAATATACCAGCAGGAAGCCTCAGACACATTGCGCAGTCCCGCGAGAGAGACAGCCTCCAATGCAGCAACGGTCCGATGACAACCTGACGAGAGTATACAATGCACTCTCCAACCCAGTCCGTCGGCGAATAATCCAGATTCTGAAAGAGAAAGGAAAAGCAGGGTTCAACGAGCTGCATGATACTCTCAAAATAGGCGTTGGTGCGCTCTACCATCACCTTGACAATCTAGAAGGACTCGTAGGGCAGGGAGCGGACAAGAAGTACTTTCTCACTGACCAAGGACGAACGGCGATCAATGCTTTGAGCATCGGCGAGGAAAAAATAATCACCAATAGCTCTCAGGGTCCCGCCGTTGAATCGAGGATCGGCTTCATCTACCGAGAGCTACTTTTCGGCAGAACCCTCATGAACTATCTCAACCAAGACCCTGTCAGAAGCCTGCCAATCGCGCTGATAGTCTTAGTACTGGGCGGTTTGATTTCCTTTCGGACAAACCTTGAACCGATTCTACTTTTCTATCTCAACCCGACGCCTGGAATCGAACAAGTCTGGTTTCTATTTCTCTTCCCGCTCGGATGGCTCATCACCTTCGGCGTGGCCGACCTTCTATGCTACTTGTTTTTCCACAGGAGTGGAGGAGAGCTAAGCCTTCTCAACGGGACAGCACTCGCGATGCTGCCCCTCTTGGTTGTTCCAGGACTGATTCTATTGGCCGAGCCATTCTCGGCGATTGTACAATCAGCGACGACTCTGACAATTCTGATCCAAGTTGCAGTACAGGTTTGGGTTGTCTGCCTTCTCTCGAGCGCAATCTCGATAGCCAAAGGACTCCGAATGGAGCGTACCGCGCTTGTGAGTCTCGCTTTAATGTACCTCAACATATCCGCCGTTGTCTTCGCTCTGCAGCTGAGACTGTTCTAGAACAATAGAACCGCTAGAGGCTCACTCACAGACGTCTTTGAAGGAAACGTTCTCGGTAACGGTACTCGCCTCTTACAAAGCCGAATCCGAAAGAGAGGATGGAGTTACTAACACATTCCTCAATCTCTACCCGGTCTATACCTACTTTGCAAGCGAATCAACTCTTCTCCATGACCCTAGCTTCGGACTCCAAGGCGGACTCCCAACCCTCTACATCATAGCTGGCGGCGCGGGAATTGCAGCTCTCGCAGCAAGGCTCGTCATCAGACACAGACATCCGCACGTCCAGAGGTATTCAGTCAAGAACTAGAAGTGAGAAGCAGAGCCGACTCCGCTTCCCTCTATTTTTCCCAGCTTGCAAGAAAGCTATCCAGCTGGCAACCGTCACGACTATCTCTCTATCCCCGAAACTGGTACCGCTCAGGACTTTCAGGTTCATTCCTTCATGACGAAGAATGTCGAAATTGAAACAATTTGCGCGAGAGATCGCCTCTTTGAAATCTGATTAATGGTTCATACCAAGCAAGTTATCTAGCAACAACCACTAGGCTAAGTCGGTCTAGATGAAGTATCGGACCCTCGGTAAGACAGGTCTCAAGGTCAGCGAGGTCGGGTTCGGAGCATGGGCAATCGGAGGAAACGCATTTGGAAACAGCTACGGACCCACTGACGACAAGACATCCCTAGAAGCGATCCAAAAAGCGCTGGCTCTTGGGTGTAACTTCTTCGACACGGCGGATGCGTACGGACATGGCCATAGCGAAGAACTCCTGGGCCAAGCTCTCAAAGACCACAGGGACGACATCATAATAGCCACGAAGGTTGGTGCTGACTTTTACCACGAGCCTCCTCGCATGAACTTCTCACCCGACTACCTATCCTACGCCGTAGGCAAGAGCTGTGAGAGACTTCAGACTAATCATGTCGATCTGTACCAGCTGCACAATCCTCCCATCCAACTGCTAAGGAACGGTAAGATCTTTGAAGGTCTCGAAAAACTTGTGGACGCTGGTAAAATTCGTTACTATGGCATATCTATTCACGATCCAGAGGAGGGACTCTTGGCGATGAAGCATGGACAACCCGCGGCCATACAAGTCGTCTTCAACATTCTACGCCAAGAGGCAAAGAACAAGCTCTTCCAGGCGGCTCGCGACAACAATGTTGCCATAATCGCGCGAGAGCCACTATCGAACGGGTTCTTGTCAGGCAAGTTCAACGCCGACTCGACCTTCCCACCGGGCGATATTCGGTTCAACTTCCCACGAAACTACTTCCACTCACTCGTAAAAGCCGCGCAACAACTAAAGTTCCTCGAATCAAGCACGCGGACACTTACTCAGGCGTCAATTCGGTTCGTCCTCGACCACAGAGAGATATCCACTGTCATACCTGGAGCAAAGACACCTGAACAGACCGCAGAGAACTTTGGTACCTCCGAAATGCCATCTCTTACAGGAGAGGATCTTCTAAGAATCCGAATATTGAGAGAACAAGGGTTCGCCTAGAATCAAGGGAGACGATCCCGTTGACAAGACACCTCCTCAGACTCGCCAACAGCAACAGAAACTCTCCAGATGACATCCGTCAATTATCGACTCAGATTCGAGAAATTCTTGGATCTACGGAAAAGGCCAGCCACTTCCGGATAGCAACGAACTCGTTCGAGTTCAACCTGTTCGCAACAAACCAGAAAGAGTTGGACAGATACAAGAGACTCCTAAGCCAGCACGGCTTCGAAATACTAGGCGAGAAACTCCTCGACACGCCTCCCACCGAAATAGCCAAACCAGATGCCGTGAAGGAAGCTGTCGAACTCTTCAACAATGAGCGGTTTTGGGAGTCTCACGAGGTCCTCGAACAGATATGGCGCTCCGCCAAAGGCGCGGAACGAGACACGCTCCAAGGCGTGATTCTCACCGCCGCAGCCTTCGTGCACTATCAGAAAGGCGAACCCGACATCTGCCTCTCCGTCCTCAGAAGAGCGAGAGCAAAATTGACCCATGAACCTCGCGCTGAACTCATCGACCTTCAAGGGCTCAGAGCCAACATTGATATGATTCTGGACTCAAGCCACGTTCAGCTTTTCAAGATTCGAACCAAGTCGTGATTGAGAGCACTATTTTTCTACAGGCATGACGTTCCTAGTACCAATAGACTTGGGCTGGGAATCGGAAAAACTGAGGGACCTGTTCTATGGCCTTTGTCAACATTGACAATCGTTACTCGAGCGCTCTGGCCATGGTCTCTGGGATAATGATCACGACCACCAGGCTCCTCGTCCCACGGTTCTATCCCGGCCAAGCGGTAAACGGCTGGGCCACATTCTTCTCGGAGCTCTCGACTGCAGGTCTCAGACCCTTCGCTTTGATCGCGGAAGCCTTGTCGCTCCTCGTCCAGTTTGGAGGAGTATCGATCTTTACCGGAGGGCTGTTGTGCTTCAAGAACCATTTACGGTCAGGGAAGGAGTTTGTTAGCATTGGAACAACTTTCGGATTCGCTGACCTGCTGCTTGCCCTGCCCTCACTCTCCGCGAGCAACTCCGGACCCGTCTATTTGGCAGTCGCTGGGTGGATGGGTCTCCTCTTTGCTGTTCTAGCTAGTCGTCACATCAAGGGTCCCAGGAGGACATATGCCGGAGAGATTAGATGGTTCATGTCGAGCCTGGGCAGACGCTTTACGCGAGAGGATGAGAGGCGGCGAGAAAGGAGACTTCGCCGGAAACGTGCTCGGTCAGTGGGAAGGGCCAGCCTCTCCTTTTCGAAATAATAGAATGTCTGCAGCTACCCAGACTGTGATGGCTAAACCCCCCGCGAGGAGGATGCCAGGAGAAGAGTAATCCACGTATCCTGCTATTGAGATTAGCAGTATCAGTAGCAATACGCCCACATCGCGCAAAAAGTTTCTGGCCAGCTTGTCCATCTTTCCTACTTCCTTTGACTGAGATCCGACTTCCCGTGAGAGCGTAGCGGGCGCCTCATCTCTATAACGTATAAGCTCTACCTGATGATATTGTAGACCTTGTCATCCTGTGATGGATCTTGCTAAGAGAAGGATGTTTCTTTTTCTCTCTCTCATTCTTCTCTTGCTGTAGTTGTACCATTCTGGTCCGTATGGGATGTACTCGCTCACTCTGAAGCCGTCTGTGATTAGGCTGGACTTGAGATCGTCCCTTATTCCCTTCAAGAGTTCAAATTCGAATTCTACTTTGTGATCCCGGCTGAGCTGCTGTGCTGCGCTGATCATTTTGCTATCGTGAGTGGCGATGGCGAAGAATTCGCCTTCTTCGAAAAGGCGATTCATCAAACGCAGATAGTTGGCGTCGACATCGCTTCGATGCTTGTAGGCGACCTCCGCATTTTCTGGGTAGGCTCCCTTCACCAATCGTATCTTCCCTCCCCGCGGCAGAAGATCCTTCAGATCTTTTTCTGTTCGTCTCATGTTTGACTGGAGGCACATGCCAATGGATTTATGGGAGCTGAGAAGGTCCCGGTATGCGTCCACCGTCGCCTCGGTGTAGGGCGAGTTTTCCATGTCTATCCAGAGAAAGAGTCTTTCATCCTCGGCTTTTTCCAGTATCTTGAGAACGAGGCTCTTGAACATGGGGGCCTCCAGAGCCAGCCCTAATTGTGAAGGTTTGACCGATACGGTGCCCTGAATCTTTTCGCTCTTGATGACGTCTATCAGTCTGAGGTATTCTTCGGAGTATCCCTGGATGAGTTTCCTGTCTGGGGTATGTTCTCCTAGCCGGTTGAGTATTGCGAACACTTTTCTGTTGTTAGCATCTTGTGCCGCCTTGACGGCATCTTCGATCGTGTATCCGGCTATCCATCGCTTAGCGATTCTGTAGAAGAGACGTTCAGTCAGCCTTGACATGCATGCAAGAACTCTTGTTTCTTTCCTCTATGCCGGCGCAGTTCGATCGGTCTCGATAAATGCTTCCGCGCCAGTATTCTACCAGATTCTTTCAAGAATTCTCATGATCTCAGCGGCCTGTTCCGGACTGCCGGCCTCTCGCGCGATGTTTGGAAAGTCCACCTTTTCGATTCCATAATCTCTAAGCCTCTTTTCAAGTCCAAGCTCGCGCACGAGTTCCGCGACGCCGTTCGCTGCGGACATTGCGACCTCTTCAAGTGTACCTTCCGTCGTCTTGCCTTCCGCTCCAGCGACGGGGACCAGTCTCTCGGCGTTCTTTCTCGCTTCCATTCGCATTACTTCGGCGAGTGTCAAACAGGATGTGATTCCGTGGGGAATGTTCCAAGTGGCACCGATCACTCTTCCGATAGAGTGGCTGATGCCTGTTCCAACGCTCAACGCTCCTGCATCGGACATCCATGCTGCTATCTGGCATGCGAGTCTGAATTTGGGGTCTACTGGTTCCTCGATTGATCTCTTTAGATTCTGGAAGAGCAGTCGGATGGCTTCGAGGGCGAGCGCGTCAACGTAGGACTGATGCCGTGGCGAGTATACCGCTTCTATTGCATGGTCGAGACTCCTCATTCCCGTCGACGCCCAGAGCCATCCTGGTGTCGGGACTGTCAACTCCGGGTCTAGAAATATGAGCCGTGGAACCATCCGAACGTCTCGAAACCCGGTTTTTCGCTTCAGCTTCTCATCCGTCATTCCAGCCGCGTGCGAGAATTCTGCCGCCGAGAGAGTCGTAGGTACCGCTAGATGGGGGATCGACTGGCGGTGAAAGTTGTCTGAAAGTTCTTTGACTACGATTTTGGTCGCGTCGATCGGGCTGCCTCCACCCAAGCTGATTAGGGAGTCGGCTTTCGCCTCACTTGCAGCTTTTGCCGCTCCTCTGATTCCAGTCTCGGGTGCGTGTTGTTTGATTTCGGAAAAGACGCCTCCCAGTTTTCGACCTGAGGCCTTCTCTAGCCGGTTGACTAGATCAGTCGTGTTGGCAATTGTCCGGCCGGTTATTACGAAGGGCCTCTCTGATTCTATCCTATCAAGTTCTGCGCATAGCTTCGTTATGCTGCCTGGTCCGAAATGAATTCTTTCAATGGGTAGGTATGTGTATTCGCCGGATGTGACTTTGACTTCTGGCGAGGACGTCCACCGGCTACGAGCTTGTAAAGGTCTATTTCGCGACTGTCGGGATCCAGCTGAAGGGATAGTTTGGATCGTCCAGTTTCTCTGCGTTGCTCGTGACCTTTAGGGGTCGCTTGGTCTCGACCATTATTGCTAGCTCGTTGGTCGAGTCTTTTCCGAGGCTTGCTTCGATGGCGCCTGGCTGGGGCCCATGATGGACCCCCCTTCTGTGTAGCGTGTAGGATCCAATCTCGACTCCTCTGCGGCTTCCAAAGTCGCCGCTGACATAGTACAGTATCTCGTCGCTGTCGATGTTGCTGTGATTGTACGGTACAGGTATCGCCAGTGGGTGATAGTCGAGTTTTCTAGGGACGAAAGAGAGAACGTCGAAGCCTGGAGCTTCAAACGTCTGGTGAATCGGGGGTGGCTGGTGCACCCTCCCCGTTAGGGGCTCGAAGTCGTTGACGTTGAATATCCACGGGTACAGGTAACCATCCCATCCTACAACATCGAGGGGATGAAAGTTGAACATGTATGACATGAGAGCGTTGTCGATCTTCATGAGAACCTCGTGCTCCCCCTTCCCGCCGTGAGTCACAAGCTTCTCCGGATGCCGAAAATCGCGGTCCGAATACGGAGCTAGCTCGACGAGCTGCCCGTAATCGTTCCGATAGCGCTTCGGGACCTCGATCGGCCCTGCAGACTCGACTATGAGGAATCTGCTCGCTTTCGAATCGAGCATTATCCGGTAAGTCGTGCCTCGAGGGACGACCACAAAGTCTCCCTCATGGAAGGGAAGCAGACCGAAGACCGATTCTAACGTTCCCTTGCCCTCATGTACGAAATAGAGCTCGTCTCCCTGAGCGTTTCGAAAGAATGATTCCATTGAGCTGTTGGGACGGACTGAAGAAATGAATACGTCATTGTTGTAGAAGAGGGGCTGGCGTCCCTCGACAACATCTCGGGAAGGCTCAATATTCTTGGTCTTAATGTGATGATGTCTGTGTGTATCCGGCCGCCACTCGGACACGTTGAGGTCCCTCATCTTCTCGATCCGGGAGACACTAGTGGGAGCGTGCTCGTGATAGAGGGTCGAATAGACTCCAGAGAAGGCCTCTGTCCCAAAGACCTCCTCGTGGTAGAGTGATCCGTCGGGTTTCCTGAACTGGGTATGCCTCTTTGGAGGAAGGTCTCCGAGACGAAGATAACTTGGCAAATTCGTTAACTCTTCGAGTTCGAGCTCTCTATAATTCTGTTCCTTAGAGTGCCCAGCCGCTCTATCTCTAGTTCCACAACGTCGCCCGGATTGAGCCAATGGTGAACCTCTGGCCCAAGCTCTAGGATGGATCCAGTCCCGACGGTTCCAGACCCGAAGACCTCGCCTGCATGAAGTTCGACTGACTGTGAGGCTCTTGCAATCATCTGGGGGAAGGTCCAGTGAATTGTTCTCATGTTCCCGTTTGACAGCTGTTTCCCGTTGACGCGAGCCCTCATGGTAAGATCGAACCTCCCTCCGCTTGCTCTCTTGTCTTGCAATTCGTCTGGCGTGACTATCCACGGTCCCAGCGAGGTTGCGAAGTCTTTCGCCTTCGCTGGACCCAGGCCAATCTTCATCTCTTTCTCTTGAACATCCCGAGCGCTCCAATCGTTCATTATCGAATATCCTGCAATGAACGACTCAGCTTCATCTTCCGAAACATCTATCCCGGTCTTCCCCAGCACACAGGCAACTTCCAGTTCATAATCGAGAGCTTTCGAATAGGATGGACGCGGTACCTCGTCCTCCGGACCGTATACTTTGCCCGGGTTCGAGTAGTAGAATGCTGGAAAGTCATACCATTCTTGTGGTATCTGGAGACCTCTTCTCGCCCTTGCGGCTTTAACATGTTCTTCGAAGGCATAGAAGTCTCTCAGCAGAGGAGGGCGTGGAATAGGCGGATGAAGCCTCGTTTCATCTAGATTCTTGAGCGTTCGAGGGAGTCTAGCAGGATCCAGACGATTGAAGATGCGCCAAGAAAGGCTCTGCAAGTCATCTAGCATCTTCGCTCCACTCGCGACCAGGTCTAGGGTCGAAGAAAGATTGGCTAGTTTGCTAATCCGTTTCGGAGCTTTGACTGCGAGTTTGCTGGCTAGGGTTGGAATGTCTTGAAGGTCAAGTATCCAGTTTCCCCAGAGGAGTCCTGGACGGGTCTTGGACTGTTTTCTTGGTTCGCTGTACGTGACCAGTTTCATGCGTTCTTACAGGTTGCCGCGCTTCGCCTGTTCTTGTTCTATAGACTGGAACAAGGCCTTGAAGTTGCCCTTTCCGAAAGATTCGCTGCCTTTGCGCTGTATCAGCTCAAAGAACAAGGTCGGCCTGTCCTGCAATGGTTTTGTGAATATCTGTAGCATGTAGCCCTTCTCGTCATGATCGACAAGTATTCGGAGTTTCTTCAGGTCTTCAATCCGTTCAGACATTCCGCTCACGCGTTTCGTAAGTCCGTCATAGTAGCTGTCGGGAGTGTTGAGAAATTCTATCCCTCTCTGCTGGAGATGAGACACGGTCGAGACTAGGTCGTCTGTGGCTATGGCTAGATGTTGGACGCCTGCTCCTTTGAAATAGTCGAGATATTCTTGGATCTGAGACTTTCTCCTGCCGGGAGCCGGCTCGTTGATCGGGAATTTGACCGTGCTGCTCGGGTTATGTACCACCTTTGACCTCAGGGCAGAGTATTCTGTACTGATGTCTTTGTCGTCGAAGCTGATAAGTTGGCTGAACCCGAAAACCTTGCCGTAGAACTCTACCCAGTATTCCATCTTTCCCTCTTCAACGTTCGCTACTACATGGTCTACTTTCTGAAGACCGACAGGGTCCGCCTTGCCCTTTATCGGAATGAAACCGGGGGCGAAGACACCTCGGTATTGATCCCGTTCGATGAATGTGTGAACTGTGTCGCCATAGGCAGCGATCGCGGAGCCTTTCAGATATCCATGGTCGTCCTTGAGAACGGTTGGATTTCGGATCCCTGTGGCGCCTCGCTTGACTGCTTCCTTGTATGTCCACTCGGCATCTTTTACCCTGAGGGCGATGTCAGCGACTCCATCTCCGTGTGTCAGGATGAATCTAGATATTGGATGGTCTGGGATTAGGGCGGATGTGATGAGTAGGCGAATGTCGCCTTGCTGCATGAGATAGGAGGTCTTGTCCTTTACACCCGTCTCGGGTCCGCAGTATGCGACGGGTGCGAATCCGAAGCCTTTCTGGTAGAAGTAGTTGGCCTGTTTGGCGTTTCCAACGTAGACTTCCACATAATCTATTCCTTCTATCGGAAGAACATCGGCTTTCATCGGAAACCCTGTTGAGCCTTTCGCCTTGTGAAGGGGCTTTTAATTCATTCTCTTAGCCCTAACGGGGGCAGACGATGTCTCTTTCGAGGAGACGCTATAGGTTGTGGCTGTCTAGGAATTCGAGCACTAGCTTCTCAACGTCGTCCGGGTCATCTTCGGGCACAAAGTGTCCAGCGTTGAGACTGGAGAGCTTTGAGTCTGGAATCATCTTAGATATTTTCTCAGCATACGCAGACCCCACTTTGCCCGTGCCCCAGAGGAGCATTGTCGGAACCGAGAGGTGTGTGACTCCTTGCTCGATCTCTTTCATCGGCTTGAAGCTTGGATGAAAGGGAGAGTCGGGAAACATTCGCGCAAATGACTGATAGACTTGTTTTGATTCATCGTCTGGGAAGGGTGCCCAGTATGCCTTCATCGTCTCTTCGCTAATTTTCTCGGGATGGACTGCCGAGTCTTTGATTATTGACGGGGTTATTTTAGAGGCGACGTTTGGAGGAATCCGGAAATCGGTGGTGAGAAAAGTGTTCATTATAACCATGCCAGCCACGTTGTTAGGGTTGCGGACAACATAGTGCATTGCGAACGGGGCTCCCCAGTCGTGCACTACCAGCACAATGTTTCTCAGACCGAGTGATTGGATGAAGGCAGACACGATTCTCGCGTGATGCGGAAAATCATGGAGCAAGGGATTAGGTTTGTCAGATTTGCCGAAGCCCATAAGGTCCATCGCTAGCACTCGGTGAGTGGCGGAGACTGATGGGATGAGCTTCCTCCACATGTACGACCATGCGGGGTTGCCGTGGATCATGACGACCGGACGGCCGCCGTAGCCCTCGTCCACGTAGTGGATTCCGAGTCCGTCGAGCTGGACCCATCTTTCCTGGAATGGCCATCCGTCGAAGTATGGCCAACCCTGCCTGATCATTGCGAATCTATCACTCGTGATGCCTTGAGATCGTTGGGAAACGCGATCAATTGGCGATATAGGACTGTTGTAACTTGGAAAACTGAACATGATTCGCGCAGTTACTAGTCGATTTTGGCGGCTGTTCGAACAGAAACAATAATATTCCGACAACGATGCTCTGAGCTTCGGGTTCATCGAATGGATTGGGGATTACAAAATCGACTTTCACGAATAATCAAACCCGACACCGGACGAACCGTCATGCTCGCCGTCGATCACGGATACTTCATGGGTCCCACGCACAACCTGGAAGAACCACGCAAAACAATCGAACCACTACTGCCTTACTCAGACGCGATCATGTGCACACGCGGAGTTCTCCGCACATCGGTTGACCCAAAGAGGAATGTTCCCATCGTCTTGCGGGTCTCTGGCGGTGCAAGCATTGTCGGAGAGTCACTGACGAATGAGACTATTACGACATCCTTTCAGGATGCGGTTCGCCTCAACGTGGCAGCGGTTGCATTATCCATATTTGTAGGGACCCAACACGAGCATCAGACTCTCAAGAATCTCGGAAGACTCGTCAACCTAGGCGAAGACTATGGGGTCCCTGTATTGGCGGTTACCGCAGTTGGAAAGGAGTTGGAGAAGAGGGACTCGAGGTACCTAGGACTCGCTTGTCGAGTTGCGGCCGAGATCGGGGCTCACTTTGTTAAGACCTACTATTGCGAGGACTTTGCGAAGGTTGTCAAAGGCTGCCCAGTTCCGTTGGTTGTTGCTGGAGGGCCGAAGCTCGAGACTGAACTCGACGCATTCGAACTGGCCCACGAAGCTGTCGGAGAAGGAGCAGTCGGAGTTGACATGGGGAGGAACATTTGGCAGTCAGAGCATCCAGTAGCCATGATTCAGGCGATACGCGAGATTGTCCACAAGGGAGCGAGCGTGAGAGAGGCTCAGCGGGTCTATGAGGATTCCAAGAAGATAACCAGTCCTTTGATAGCAAAGACACCGACTCATTGACTCGCCTCATCATACCGTGAAAGGCCGAGACCCCTGACGGGAGTCTAAATCGAATTGACAAGAAAGCTCTACTGGGAACAACCCTACTCTCAGGACTTTGCGGCAAACGTAGTCTCGGTCGACGGGACCAAGGTTGAGCTGGACCAGACCCTATTCTATCCCAAAGGAGGCGGAGTGTCATTCGACACCGGACTTCTAAACGGTATCAAAGTCGTCGAAACCCTCAAAGACGGGGAAAGGATCCTGCACACGTTGGAATCTCCAACCAGCTTACAAGTGGGCCAGTCGGTGACTGGTAAGGTGGATTGGGATCGAAGGCATCGACTGATGCGGATGCACACCGCCGGGCATCTTCTCAGCGCCCTCTTCTATTCTCGGGCCAATTGCCGAATCACCGGGAACCAGATCGATGTTGACCGGTCACGGATGGACTTCAACCTTGAAGTGTTCGACCGTTCACAGATTCAGACCTTCGTTGACGAGGGAAACCAACTGATCTTCAACGATGCTCCGGTCAAGACCTACTTCCTCGACCGAGAAGAAGCGTTGAAGCTTCCTGAAATGGTCAAGCTTGCAGAGGCTGCTCCACCGGCGGACGACAAACTCCGCATTGTCGAGATATCGGGGATAGACAAACAGGCCGACGGTGGCTTGCACGTGGGCCATCTCAAGGAAATAGGCAAGATCCAGTTGTTGAAACTCGAGAACAAGGGCAAGACGAATCGACGACTGTACTATGATGTGGTTAGCCCTTAGCGGAGACTGGAAATCAGCATCCTGCCTGCATTCAAAGCTAATCGGGTTTTTATCTGAGTAATCCGGACAATTTGTGAAGAGCTAGAATTCAGGCGATCCCTCAGACTGTGAAGCACCATTCGTCCCAGCGCGAGGTCCCGACTTGATAACTTTCGACAAAGCAGGAAAGAGATTCGGCACTCTGGATGCAGTGAAAGACTTTTCGCTTGACATTCGCGACAGAGAAATTTTCGGCTTGCTGGGACCGAACGGCGCAGGAAAAACAACTCTCATGCTGATGATGGGCACAGTGTACCGTCCAACCAGCGGAACCATTTCTGTTGACGGACTCGACGTGATTCGACATCCGAACGATGTAAGAAAAATGATCGGTATCGCATTCCAGGACCCCCGCGTCGACGGAATACTGAACGCCTTTGACGTTCTAAACTGGCATCTAAAGATGACAACAGGGCTCAGTAAGGAAGAGCGGGCTGAGAGGGTCGAACAGGTGTTGCGCGCGGTCGACTTGTGGGATGCGAGGAAGAAGAGGACATGGCTAATGAGCGGAGGAATGCGAAAGAAAGTTGAGGATTGTAAAGTGCTTGCTCAGCGTCCCAAGATCGCAGTCTTCGACGAGCCAACGGCATTCCTAGATGTACCGAGCCGTTTGTTGATGTGGAAGATGATCCGCGAACTCAGAGACGAAGGCTCAACCGTCATCGTGGCGACTAACATGATGGACGAAGCTGAGAGACTCTCCGACAGAGTTGCGATTGTGAACCTCGGCAGACTGGTTGCTACCGATTCACCGGAGAGGCTGAAAGGCAGCACCAAGGGAGGAGAGGTGCTCGAACTAGTTGTCGGAAGTGGCGAGGAATTTCCTCGCGACCTGCTAACCCAATTCAGAGAAGTACAGGATGTCAGCCAGACCGAAAACAAAGTAACGGTCTATCTCAGTTCTGGAAGGCTATTGCTGCCCAAAATCGTTGAGACATTGGCCAATAGGGGTGTCAAGATTGACAGCGTGCACTTGAAGGAGGTTACATTGGAAGATGTCTTTCTCAACTATACAGGTCAAAGACTCGAATAACATCTCCGGCGAAGAGTCAGCCCCCCGCCTCGTCCTACAGATGGCCCGGCGAGACATCTCAACACTATTCCGAACCCCTTGGATCATAATATCCCGAAGCTTAGCGTTCATCGTCCAGCTCTTCGTGTTCGCTTATCTGATCAGTGGATTCGTAGTGAAATTCCCAAACTACTTCGAATACTACGCGGTAGGAAGCGTGGTCGGCACAATAGCGTCAATCTCTTTCATAATCGGATACGACATTTTCGAGGAAGCCGAGGAGGGTCTTCTGGACTACCTGCTGACATTGCCCATATCGCGGCGCCAGTTCATAATCGGACGTGCACTCGGCGGCGCAGTGCGAGCCATGATCTACACCATCCCGATGTTTGTCATCGTTGCTGTAGTGGAAAAATTCGCCAATCCGCTCTCCCTCGCCTTTGCAATCTTCGACCTGTTCCTGCTCGCGTTTGGTGTAACCGGACTGTCCATCACGATGGCGGTCAGTGTTCGAAGCGCGAACAGGTTCGACGTTACTCTAGCACTATTGGAGCTTGCAGTCTCGAGAGCAAGCACCGCCCTCTATCCGCTTGCTTTCATGCCGGCATATGTCGCCGCTTTTGCTCCATACTCACCAGTGACTTTTGCGGCAGACAGTGCAAGGGACATTTTGGAAGGAGCCAGTCTGAATCTGTTGGGGATTGCGGGGCTCCTCGCTTTCGTCGCTGTATTTCTCGGCCTGGGAGCCACGTTCTACTTTCGACGGTTGGAAGGAGGAGTCTACGCTTGAGTTCGACGAATCTCATCTTTCGAGTTGTCGAGAGAGACATCAGAATACTCTTCACCGACACGTTCCTGATCGGAATAATGTTCGCGAATTTCGCAATCGACCTGTTCGTCACGGCCGCCACTTTCGGTAATCTGATCGGCTACAACTATTTCCTGAGGATCGCTCCAGGCTCGAATCTCATAACTGCCATGGTTGCGGCGTTCCAGTCTGGACGGGACATCTGGCGTGAGAAGTACATCAAGGACCTCGCATCTTATCTTCTGACTCTGCCTGTTCCCCGCCGGGTCTTCGCGATTTCTAGGATCGCGGGCGGAGTTGCTAGGAGCGTTATCGCAACAATCCCTGGAACGCTGGTAATAGCCTATCTTTACGGGATACTGTTGAGCCCCCGACTCATCGAGGCGTTCGTCATCGTAGGACTATTCTCTCTGGGGATAGTTGGGCTCTCCATGGCCGTCTCAGCGTTCGCGTCTTCGATCGAAGTGTTCGCGACGGTAAGGAGCGCAATCCAGCTATACCTCTCATTCCTCAGCACCATATTCTACGATGTTACGCTCTTCCCGTCCATAGTGCAACCGATAGTTCAGACGAATCCGATGACCTGGGCGATACAGGCTTTCAGGGCGTTAGGAGCTCAAGGATCAACACTGTACCTAATCTCGATTCTTGTGGCACCCTCGCTCGCTTTCGCACTACTAGGAGCGGTCTGCTATCTATGGTATGCCAGACTTTGATCCGACTTGACTAAGACGAACTAGGAATAATAAGAAATATGTTCGATCAAGAATTCGGCTCATGCCCAACTGCCCGGTCTGCGGGAAGGACGTTCAGGCAACCACGCAATATTGTCCAGCTTGCGGCATGAGTCTAAGCCAGAGTTATGAGGCGCCATCGACTCAGATGCAAAACTACCCGCCAGGATATTCATACCCTCAACAAGGAGTAGGAACGCTTGCTACGGGCCAGCTGCACAGTCACAGGAAGTATATTTTTGGGATCATAGCGGCTCTGTTGGTAGGTTTGATAATTGGAGGAATAATCGGATTCTCGTTTCCCATAGCAGCTGACTATACGAATCTTACCGGGACCGTCTCCCTAGGCAATGCTAATCTAGGGAGTCCGGATCTGATCATGTTCAACGGCACGATCTATGGAAATCTAACCTCAGCCGTGCTTGCTGACCATTCCTACCGGGTCAACCTTCCCGTTGGAGACACCTATAGTGTTTCAATACAATGGTTCAACGCAGCTAGCAGACAATTCGGAAACTGTGCAGCATCCCCAGTACATTCAGCTCCAACAATCAGAACTCAGCACAGAATTTCTCTTGTTAGGATCGGGGACCGCTCCTATCATCAACAAGACACCTGACGACGCAGACCCGAGACAGGTGAGTGCGGCCCCGATTACGAAAATGATTTCGGGAAACGCATCGGCTATGATGTCAACGTTAAAGCCCTTATTTCTTTGAACGTGCACACTCGACCGCTACTTGACGATTCCTAGCATATGACGGTCCGCACGACCGAATCACGGAAATTCGCACTCAAATCTTATTCGGAGCGAGCCGCGAAGTAAGAAAACTGTACAAGGATGACCGCCTAACCCGCATGCCGGCACAAGCTTGAACTCTCAACGCTTGGTCTTACGAGTATGCTCTGAATGCAACAATTTGCCCAATCACGCAAACGTCCCAATGCTTCACGCAAGCGCCGCTAAGAGCGTAACCCAGACAACGGCATCAGATTATTATTGTAAAGTGGACAAAAAAAACGTCACTTCTTGATAACCGAAAAATCTGGTGACAAACAACCCAATCGGCCGGCACCAACTCGACTATCGTCAGCGGCGTTCGCCTGCCACCGTAACATAGAGTTGCCTCGAAGCCTTCATGAGTAGTAAGTTCGAGATCTTGCCAGGGATAGGAAAACAGATGTCGAAGTGTCCTTTTGAGCATGACAAGAGTATTGGGACGAAGGTCGGCATAGGTATGAGTAGGGCAACAATAACAATTGCAAGTCACAATGAACGCTGCACATGCGACTGCAAGTGGTGTGTTCGCAAGAAGAAGCAGGTCCCGGTTGGAGAATCTCACCGCGCCAGCTGAGACGTCGTCATCTCAACGAGACGTGATTCTTGGAACCTCTAGCCACTCTGTTTGGAGTGGGCGTTGTAAACTTACCGCGAGCTAGATGATTGAAACATGGAATAATCCTATCTTACACGGGAGTCGACAGGCGGAGACGCAGGCGAGCCCTTCGAGTCTGGATGGGTACGACGCGTCGATAGGAGAACTTAGGTACCTCTTGCTAGATGTACGTTTTCGGATTTCTCGTGATACGTTGTCCCACGTGCGGGAATGATTTGGTCTATTCTCCCATTCCCTCTCTATACTTCTGTCTGGAACTTATGATCGGGGAGAACATTGGTATCAACTTGAAGTGCAAGCCGTGGATACCAGAAGACGCGCCGGTCGAGGATTTGCTCAAACTCACCGATAGAATTGAGAAACTAGCCCCCAATATTATCCAGAGGCAGTCGCAGGATTACAGTCAAACTCGCATCCGGGGAAGGTCACACGAACAGGTTGATTATCACACGGGCCACCAGAAGAATCCGATGAGCCACAAGACGTCGAAGACAAGTTCGAGAAGCTGACTTGAAACCCCTGACCAAGAATCAATCGAGGAGAATACTTGACACTATCTGGAGCCTGGGGAAAGTAAGGCAGGTCGATAAGATCGTCTCTCTTCTGACCATCCGATAGCCGCGGTTCAGGGCCCCCATGCCGCCCTAACGACCCGACGGCTAATGACAGAACTGAATTACACTAGTAATGACGACAAAGCCCTTTGAGCCGGAACAGCAACATGAAATACACGATTGGAGTAACACTCAACACTAATCACGTTTCCTCTCTTCGCCCCTCCCACCCCGTAGCGATCATGAAGATGAACCAGCAATGATGGCCAAAGAGGTTCAGTCGAGGGTAGCTGATGCTAAGCAGCGAGATGTTGGGCATGATAAAGTCCGCGTCGACGATGAGACCATGCAGAAACTCGCCATAACGGCCGGCGACTTCATAGAAGTGCGCGGAAAACGGACCACAGTAGCCATTGCCTGGCCTGCTTATACCGAAGACCAGGGTCAGCAGATCGCCCGGATGGATGGGCTTCTCCGGAAGAACGCGGGGGTAGCCCTGAACGAGTATATTGCTCTCAAGAAGGCAGAAGTAAAAGACTCTCAGACAATTGTCTTTGCGCCCACCGACGTCCGTTTGAGCGTGGACGACGAGTTCGTGAGCTTTGTCAAGCGTCGATTCATGGACATGCCCTTCGTCGAAGGAGACATGACCCTCCTAAACATATTCGGCAGCTCCGTTCCGCTCATAGCAACCCGTACCCGGCCCCACGGTCCCGTCAAGATCACAGAGTCCACTATTGTCCAGGTGATGAGCGAGCCTAGCCCGGACAAGAAGGGCATCCCCCTCGTCACCTACGAGGACATAGGCGGACTACACAGCGAAATTCAGAGAATCAGAGAAATGGTAGAGCTTCCCCTCCGACACCCAGAACTTTTCCAACGGCTCGGCATCGAGGCCCCCAAAGGAATCTTCCTGTACGGACCCCCAGGCTGCGGTAAAACACTGGTGGCGAAGGCCGTGGCCAGTGAGTCAGACGCCAACTTCTACGTCATCTCCGGCCCTGAAATCATGTCCAAGTTCTATGGAGAATCGGAGGCCCGGCTCAGGGAGATTTTTCAGAAGGCTCATGAAAGCGCGCCCAGTATCATATTCATCGACGAGATGGACTCCATCGCCCCCAAAAGAGAGGAAGTGACGGGAGAAGTGGAACGTAGAGTTGTGGCTCAACTGCTTTCCCTCATGGACGGGATGGGCGCCAGAGGAAACATCATCGTCATAGGCGCCACCAACAGGCCCAACGCTATCGACCCGGCGCTCCGACGCCCGGGACGCTTCGACAGGGAAATAGAGATTGGAGTCCCTGACAAAACGAGCAGACACGAGATTCTGCAGGTTCACACGCGAGCGATGCCATTGACCTCGGATGTGGATCTCCAGCGGTTGTCGGATATCTGCCACGGCTACACCGGCGCAGACATATCAGCACTCTGCAGAGAGGCTGCGATGAAAGCCCTGCGGCGCTACCTTCCAAGCATTAACCTGGAGGAGGAGAGAGTCCCCAGCGAAATGCTTGAGAAGATGCAAGTGAACTTGGACGATTTCAAGAACGCCTACCGGGAAATAACACCCACCGCCATGCGAGAAGTCTACGTCGAAGTACCCTCCGTCAACTGGGCTGACGTCGGGGGACTGACGGACGTGAAGCAGGAGCTCCAGGAAGCTGTCGAATGGCCGATAAAGAAGCCGGAAGTCTTCACTAGAATTGGAATCAGACCGCCGAAGGGTATCCTGCTCTTCGGGCCGCCAGGTTGCGGTAAGACCATGCTGGCCAGAGCTGTTGCTACTGAGAGTGAGGCTAACTTCATCTCCATCAAAGGCCCCGAGCTCTTCAGCAAGTGGGTTGGAGAATCGGAGAAAGGGATCCGCGAGGTCTTCAAGAAAGGTCGCAGTGCCGCCCCGTCCATCGTCTTCTTCGATGAACTGGACTCGGTCGCCCCCAGAAGGGAATCGGATCCCGGTGACAGCGGTGCGTCAGAGCGTGTGATCAGCCAATTGCTCACAGAGATGGATGGCATCGAATCCCTGGTCAACGTAGTGGTGATAGGGGCCAGCAATCGGCCGGACATTATCGACCCGGCAATCCTGCGACCGGGCAGGTTCGACAGGCTCATCTACGTGCCAGCACCGGATTACGCCACCCGTCTGCAGATCCTCAAGATCCATACACGAAATATGCCCTTGACCCCAGATGTTGACATGGCCCAGATTACCAGTCAAACCGCAGGCTACTCGGGAGCAGACATTGAGGCAATATGCAGGGAGGCTGGCCTCATCTCATTGAGGAGGGACATTGAAACCAAGAGTGTTACATTAGAGGACTTTCGAGATGCCATGGAACGAGTCAAGCCTTCGGTGACTCCTGATATGGAGAACTGGTACAGGGGCTTCCGAAAGAGGTTCAAGAAGGAAAGAGCCGCGCTCGCAGTAACCTAGACGGCACTGATTAGAATCCTCTCGTTCTGACCCCGTCGTTGAACAAGATATGGAGTCCCAGGCCAATGTCCCTGGCCATAGTGGAATTTCTGGGAAAGAAGGGTTCCATCACAGACATTGATTTGCAAAAGGAGCTCAACTCGAATTTTGGAGAGACCAGCTTTAGGGAGCTAAACCGGGAACTTATGAAACTTGAGCTGGCCGGAATTCTGCGGGTCTCAAGGCTCACGAAGGGTAAGAGACTAGTCGAGCTAGTAGGAAAGCCAACAATCGACTAGAACAGTGCGTGCGGCAGCTCCGAGTATAACATCAGCAGTTTGATCGGGTAATTGGGAGCGGTCCGGGACATTTACTGACGGGATAACCCGTCTGGTGCGGGGGGTGGGATTCGAACCCACGTCGCGCTCTCCCGAGCGCTCCGTGGACCCTTGATTCAAATTTCCATTTCCATCGGACATGTTGATCACAACATAATTGTGCTTGGCTAGCTAAGAACGTTCCGGTCGATTTGTAAATGATCGGGACCCCATGTATTGCTTGACCGTGCGCATTTGGGTGTTAGGGCAGTATTCTCGCATAATGCGCCGAGATTTGCGCAACCTCACGACTTGTTTGCTTGGTCCGGTCTGAAAATATGACACAAGCATATAGTCAAATTTCTCGTGCTCGGACAGCGCCGTGAGAGGTCGAACACAGTTTGGTTGTTTCGTGGCTCGAACCACCCATTCCGGTGGAGAGGAAATCATCTGAGACTCTCGGGCTCGACGGCGCCGATACCCGTCTGAATCTTAGAACTATACTGCCGACGGATCTAGGGATTAGCGCCGGGAGGCAGGAGTCTTTCCTCGACCTTAGTATTGCGCTTCAGCCAGTCGTACCATCTGTCAACACTGAGCCTCTTGTTGACGTCCGCGTGCTCTTTCTCAAGGTGGTCTATCAGCTTGTCTTCGTAGTCCTCGAATCCATCAATTAGGCACGTGCCTATTCTTGGCATCGGTCAGAGTTCGCAATCGGAGTCCACAGGGATATTTCGTGTAGAGGTTTGTGAAACTGAGTATCGCCCTTAGTGCTTACACTTGACCACTTGGAGTTTGCCGGACGGAGAGAGGCTAAACTCATGGGGAAGCCGAAGGCAATCTTGTGTGACAAAAACACCCACCAACTCGTCCCGAGTGTAGGTTCTCTCTAGTGAATCCCCGTGTTGTAGTATAGTCACTAGCCCCTTATCACCGCGTAGCTCCAAGCGAACAATTATTCCTGAGAAATCTCCGACAGGTACAAAGAGTGAGGACATGGTGAGGCTGTTTCACCTGTTTCAGTCGCCTAACTGATAGAGCAATGCGAAACTCAGCGGAGGCGTCGTCGCTCATGCTTCTCTGAGTACTCTTTACACAACCTGTGACGAAACCG
>WNGD01000660.1_pt1 | contig 73497 bp, 73 predicted proteins | sample 5400671 | NCBI WGS metagenome assembly WNGD01 (sample SAMN13153369, study PRJNA577476) | soil metagenome | isolation source: 40 cm soil or saprolite under grassland replicate 2 | place: USA:California | collected 2016-06-15
CCGTACACCTTCCCGACATGCGAATCCGAAATCACCGCATATGCGGCCGCGGGGCAGTACTCCGGTAGGATCTTGTCGAGCTGCTGGACAAGGCCGGGCCCAATGAGGATGTCGTAGGACGCATCCCGCTGTTCGACGAGCGGGACCCGGATAGTTACCACGTGATGTCGGGTTCGCCCGCCTGCGCGTTCACGGCGCGTGCCAACACAAACAGCAGATCCGACAGACGGTTGAGGTAGTGGACGATGGACGGGTTTAGGCCTTGCAGGTGTGACAAGGCGACGACGGACCGCTCGGCGCGTCGACAAACGGTGCGTGCGACGTGAAACGCCGCGGCCTTCGGCGTGCCTCCGGGCAAAATGAAGTTCTTCAGCGGCTTCAGCTTCGCTTCATGGGTATCGATCACGTCTTCGAGGGCACCAACTTCAGATGGCCCGACCGCTGCACCGCTGCGCGCGAGCGCTTTTGTCCGTTTGTCGGCGTCCGGCGTCGCGAGCTCGGCTCCGATGGTGAACAAGTCGCGTTGAATCGTTTGGAGCAAGACGGATTCGAACGTCCGCGGCTCGAGTGCCGCCGCGAACCCGATCGCGGCGTTCGTCTCGTCGACTTCGCCATACGCGCGCACCCGCGGGTCGTCTTTCGGCACGCGCTTACCGCCGAACAGACTCGTCTCGCCCGCATCACCGGCTTTGGTATAGATCTTCATTATACCCTTCTCGTGCGTCGTGCGTCGTACGTCGTGCGTGGATGCGAATGACGACGCACGACGCACGACGTACGGTTGTCCAGAACGTATGTTCACGGGCAACGCAGCGCGAGCGGCTGCGCGGCGATGACGCGCCGCGTGGTGGCATCAACGACGGTCGCCCGCGAGTCGCGCGGCGAGACGTCGGCGATCTCGTCCACCAGGAGCAGCGCCTCGCTTCCCGAACCAGCGACGGTACCGCGTAATGAGTAGCGCACACCGGGATTCGGGCGCGCGATCATTCCTCCCACCAGTCGCAGGCGTACCGGCCGGACGACCCAACGCAGGTGATGCAGATCAGCGTCGGTGACCGCGACCCCCGTGATCAGCGTCGTATCAATCTTGTCCTCGGCGACGGTGGCGACAAACGTTGCGCGAAATCCGACCGCGTACTGCGAGCGGAGCGCGACGAACTCGCCGGCATCCGCTGCCTGGTCGGGATCGAGGGTGGGGGGGTGCAGCAGCCCAAGGCTGCGTCCCCTGGTTGACGCCTCCGCCCGGTCCGCGACGCGTCTGATGAGCGCCATGGCAGCGGCGGTGGACAGACCCGGTCGCGGCGTTCCGGGCCCACCGACGAACGGCGTCTGATCGAGCAGCGCGACGACTGTCGCATGTGATGGCGGCGCGCTGTGACGGGCGGCTCCGCCCGGAGCGAATGCCAACACCAGCTCCGTCACTAACCCCTCGTACCCGCATGTGTAGGGCGCGTGGAAGCGCGCCAGGGCCAGTCGGGCCGGCGCGGCGCCGTGCGCCGACAGCACCGTGGCGCTGCGAGCGTCTCGGCCCTCGACCGCCACGAGTTCGTGGCCCTCGAGCGCGTCCATGAGGCTGCGCTTGCCGGTGAGTTGGTGGTAGAAGTCACGCGCGAACTCATCGCCCGCCACGAACACGTGCGCCTCGCCGCCGAGGCTCCAGCCTAGCGCGGCATGCGGACCACCGGTCGCGCAGGCCAGTAGCCCGAGGACGATTACCACGCTAGCGTTCGCGCGATGCAAGAGGGCAAAGATATCACGATCATCGGTGCGGGCCCGACCGGTCTGTTCGCGGCATTTTACGCCGGAATGCGCGGGGCATCGCACCGCTTGATCGATAACCTCGACCAGGTCGGCGGGCAGCTCACGGCGCTGTATCCCGAGAAATACATCTTCGACGTCGCCGGATTTCCGAAGATCCTCTCAAAGGATCTGGTGAAGGCCCTCGCGGAACAAGGCCTGCAATGGAAGCCGCCGGTCCATCTCGGCGAAAAGGTCATCGGCCTCAGGCGCAGCGAGGAGAACGGCAAGACGCTCTTCACCATCGTCACCGATAGGGATGAGTATCCGGGCCGGACAGTGCTGATCGCCGGCGGCATTGGTGCGTTCACGCCCCGCAAGCTCCCGCTCAAAGACGCCGACCGCTGGAACGACAAGGGCCTGCACGATCGCGTGCTCAATCCCCGGATCTTCGGCGGCAAGCGCATTCTCATCGTGGGCGGTGGCGACTCCGCGTTCGACTGGGCCGTGAACCTCCAAGGGGTCGCCAAGTCCATTGTGATGATCCACCGGCGCGACGGCTTTCGCGCCCATCAGGCGACGGTCGATCAGGTACAGGCGCTCGCTGCGGCCGGCAAGATGGAGCTGCGGACATTCTGGGAGCTGAAGGCGATCGACGGCAGTGAACGCATCGAGCGCGTCACGATCTTCAATAACAAGACAAAAGCGGAGGAGACGTTGCCGATGGACTGCGTCATCCCGCAGCTCGGCTTCGTCTCATCGCTCGGCGCGATCGCCGAGTGGGGACTCGAGATCGAGAAGGGCGACATCAAGGTCACGCAGACGATGGAGACCAACATCCCCGGCATCTATGCCGCCGGCGATATCACCACCTATCCGGGGAAGTTGAAGCTCATCGCGACCGGCTTTTCGGAAGCCTGCATCGCCGTGAATCAAATCGCGCACTTCCTGAATCCGGCAGCCAAGGTCATGCCGGGTCACTCGTCGAACATGGCGCTCTTTGGACAGAAGGAAGACTAGCGCGCCAGCTGCACCACAACCGAGTCGATCTGCGCAAGCATCTGTCGTGTCGGCACGTCGTGCGCGTTGGCCTGGATCGAAAACGTGACGACGTGCCCATTTGCTTTCTCGATATATCCCGACAGCGTATTCACCCGGTCGATCGATCCCGTCTTCGCCAGCACCCGTCCTTCGATTGGCGTCCCCGCGAACCGCCGCAGTAGCGAGCCGCGCTGCTGCGCTCGCGGCAGGCCCGCGATGAACGGCGCACGCTTGGGATGACGGTACATGTAGGCAAGCAGCTGCACGAACGCATGCGGCGTGACGAGATTGCCGGCGGCCAATCCCGACGCGTCCTCGAGTGAGAACGCCGTCGAATCGATCTTCACCGAATCGATCAGAAAGCGCCGTTCCACGTCGAGGCCCTTTGACCAGCTCGCCGTATCGCCGACTTCGCGCCCGAGCAGCTTGAGCAACATCTCGGCGAACCAGTTCTGGCTCGAATTGAGAATGGGGAAGATCATGTCGGGCAGCGGCCGGCCGCGGTACTCAGCGATCGGGGTGCCGCAGCAGCGTAACCCGCGGTACACCATCGAATCCGTGGTACTGGCCGCGCCACCTGCCACGGCAATGCCCTTCTTCTGTAAAGTGGCTTCGAGCGCCCGCGCTGCGAACAGGTTGGGATCGGGCAGGGCGAAGCTTTCAATCCACGGCGAGCGGCTGAGCGAGACCGTGCCCTCCGCCCAGACGTCGAGTGTCCCGGGCTTCCGAAAGAAGTTGTCCCCGATGGTCGACGACGACTCGGCCGGAACCGTGCGGGCGCGGTTCTCGAACGTGAAGAAATGCAGGTCGGGATTCCAGGTAATCGCCGGCGGCTGATCGACGGCAGCGCCGGGCGCGATCTGGAAATCGACGCTGTTGTCATGGAAGCCGAGTCCGGACACGGGCGCCGCATACCACCAGTTGAGGTCGAAGGTATTCCAGCCGGGGTGGGTCAACGTCGGCTCGAAGTACGAGCCGTCACCCACGACCTTGCCGGTCACCCGCCGTAACCCTCGTGCCCGCAACGATTCGGCGATCGCATCCACGGCGGTCCATGTCGAGTCGCAACCGCCCGGCGCGAGCGTGTCGACCGTGTAGCAGCGCTCCGACCATGTCGGGTCGCCCCGACCGTACAGGATGAGGTCTCCTTGGAGCACGCCGTTCGTCACCGCGCCGTTGGCGTACAGGCCGGTGCGCACGCGATAGTCCGGGGGCAGCAGCACCGTCGCCGCGGCCGCCACGATGAGCTTGGTATTGCTCGCGGGCACGGAGAAGCGATCCCCGTTCCGATTGAACAGCACCCGTCCCCGGTCGTCCTGCACGTAGATGTTCCACGTGGCGCGATCGAACGGTGGCTGGTCGATCAGGCGCGTCACGCGCTGTTGCAACGAGCCGCCTCCCCCGCTGCGGCTTTGCGCCTGGAGGGAGATCGCCGCGCTAATCGTAAGCGATGCGAGGATCAGCTTTCGCATAGAGCACGTCAGTGAGAAGGTTCACCAGCACGAAGATCACGGACAAAAAGAGAATGCTGCCCTGCACGGCCGGTAAATCGCGTTTCTGGATCGCGAGCAGAACGTACCGCCCGACCCCCGGCCAGGAGAATATCGTTTCGGTCAGGATGCTGCCGGTCAGGTAGTTGCCGACATCCAGTCCGAGGACCGTGATGATCGGCAGCAGCGCGTTGCGCAGCGCGTGCCGGCCGATGACACGCCGCTCGGCCAGCCCCTTGGCGCGCGCGGTGCGCACGTAATCGGCGGGCAGAATCTCGAGCATCGCGCCGCGCGTCATGCGGGCGAGAAAGGCAATCGAGCGCGTACCGAGCGTCAATGCGGGCAGCACCAGAAACGCGATGCCTCCATACCCTGATGGCGGCAGCCACTGCAGGGCGACGGCGAACAGCAGAATCAGCAGTAATCCGACCCAGTAGACCGGAAACGAGATCCCCACGTAGGCGATCAGCATGCTGACGCGATCGATCATCCCACCTGCCCGGATCGCGGCCAGCACGCCGAGGGTGATGCCGCACGTGGCGGCCAGCAGCATCGCCGCGCCGGCGAGCTGGAGCGTCTTGGGAAAGCGCTCGGCGAGATCGCCGAGGACCGGGCGCTGCGTGATGTAGGAACGGCCCAAGTCGCCACGCACGACGCCCCAGAGATAGTGCCCGAACTGGACGGGGATGGGCTCGTCGAGGCGCAGCTCGGCGCGCAGCCGGGCGATCGTCGCGGAATCGGCCCGCTCACCGACCATCTCGGCGACCGGGTCCCCGGGCACGACGTTGAGCAGCAGGAACGCAACGACCAGGACACCGAACAACGTGGGAATAGTGGAAAGCAGCCGCCGACCGACGAGTGCAATCACTTCACGCGCGCTTTCGTCCAGCGCTGCCCATTGAAGATCACCGGCACGTCCCAGCCGTCGATCGCGGGGCGCACGGCCCAGAGATCGACGGGGAACCAGAGATAGATCCAGGGCGCGGCCTCAAAGACGCGACCGTCGATGCGAGTGTAGAGCGCCTCGCGCTCACGCTGATCGACCGTGCGCCGCGCGACCAGGATCAGGGAGTCGGTCACCGGGTCACTATAAAAGGAATAGTTGCCGCCGGGCCCGAAACTGGCGCTGTGAAAGAGGGGATATAGGAAGTTGTCGGCGTCCGGATAGTCGGCCCACCAGTCGAGGATCGCCATGTCGGTGTCGCCCTTGCGGACCGCGTCGCGCATACTGGACGCGTCGCGCGACACGATCTCCACGCGGATTCCCACCGCCGCGAGCTGCGACTGAATTGCCTGGGCGACGCGTCCCACCTCCACATTGGTCCCGGACCGCCAAAGTTGCACCGCGAAGCCATCCCCAAACCCGGCCGCGCGCAGCAGCCGGCGCGCTGCGGCGGTGTCGTACGCGTATGGTTTTCGGCCGATGTCACTGCCGCCGAGGGCGGGCGGAATCGCTCCGGCGGCCCGCTCGCCACGGCCGCTCCAGACGGTACGCAGGATTTCGGGCACGTTGACGGCGTGATTGATGGCGCGCCGGACGTTGGGATCGTGGAGAGGCCCGCGACGGTTGTTGAGGGCGACGTACACCGCCCGGAGCGCCGGTTTCCGCTTCAGCCACTCCGCGTGGTCCTGCTCCCACCGCGCGGTCTCCCCGAACGGGATTTCGGTCACCGATACGCGGCCGGCCAGAAACTCGGCGGCGCGGGTCAGCGGCTCCGGGATGATGCGAACGGTCAGGGACTCGCTTGCCGGCGCCCCTCCCCAGTAGTTCGGATTGGTTGCAAACCGCAGATAGTCATCGTGCTCCCAGGCGACAAACCGCCACGGGCCCGTGCCGATGGGACGCTGGCTGAAGTCGGCAGGAAGGGGCGAGGGTACGACCGACGCGACCGGCATCGCGAGGAACTTGGGAAAAACCGCGAGCGGTTCGGACAGCGTAAACGCGACCGCGGTGTCGCCCAAGACTGCGATCCCGGGGACATCGGGTGCACGCCCGTCGGCGTAGGCAGCAGCGCCCGCGATCGGCAAGAGCGGCCACACGCGGCCGCCGTGGGTCTCGGGGCTCAGGACGCGCAGGAGGGCGCGCTTGACATCAGCGGCGACCAGCGGGCGACCGTCATGGAACGTGACGGCGGGCCGCAGGTGAAAGACGTAATGCAGGGCACGGCGGTCCGAGGTCCACCGGTCTGATAATCCAGGCAACAGATGGCCGTCGGCATCGAACTGCGTCAGGCCATCGAACAGGAGCGCCGCCATTTCCCCGGTCGGCACGTCGGTGGAGAGCGCCGGGTCGAGGGAGCGGGGGTCGTAGGTCTCGTAGTAGACCAGCCCCCGTCCCTCAGCCCGGCCGCCGGATTCACTATGGCAGGCGGCGAGAAGGCAGAGGAACAGGGCGCTCTTCGCGGTGTCGAAAAGGTTGACAGTGCGGAGCAAGTGTCGCAACATAGCGGAAATTGGCAAACTACGTCAATTGCGTGTCATACACTGCCTGTGGCCCGCCGCGCTCGTGGCGACAACCGTCCTCGCCGCTCAAGAACAGGAGCGGGTAGTTCGGGGTCTGTCGTTCGCCGGTAACCGTGCACTCGATGACTACACGCTCGAGAGCGCCATCGCCACGACGAAGTCGAGCTGGTGGGCGCGCATGTGGTACGTGCGCTGGCTGGGACTCGGCGAGAAACGCTACTTCAACGAACTCGAGTTTCGCCGCGATGTTGTCCGGCTGATTCTGCTCTACCGTCAGAGCGGGTACATGAACGCCGCGGTGGATACCTCGGTCCTGCGCACGGCCCGCGACGTGTATGCGACGTTTCGGATCCATGAGGGCGAGCCGGTACGCGTCGCGCGCTTGGACGTGCGCGGCGTGGACAGCATCTTCAATGTCGCGAAGCTGAAACGTGACCTGCCGTTGCAGGTGGGCGATCCCTTCAACCGCTTTCTGTTGCAGGCGTCGGCCGACACGATCGTGGCACGGCTGCGCAACGTCGGCTACCCGTACGCCGAGGTGCTACGAAACTTCGACTCGGAAGCCGGGGGGGGCATCCTGAAGGCCGAGGTCGAGCTGGACGTGCAGCCGGGTCCACGCATGCGCATCGGAGACGTCGACATTCGGGGACTCCGCGACGTGGACACCGGGACGGTTCGCCGGGTGATGTCGTTGCGGCCCGGCACATTGTTCAGGCAGGACGCGCTCTACCAGACGCAGCGCGATCTGTATGGCATGGGCGTATTCAATTCGGTCAACGTCGTGCTCGCGGATTCCATCGCGCCGCAGGCGCCCGGAGCGGACTCCACGGTACGGGTGCTGGTGCAGGTCGCCGAAGGCCCGCGCCACCAGCTGCGGTTTGGAGGCGGATACGGCAGTGTGGAGTGCTTTCGGGTGCAGGGCGGTTGGGCCGCCCACGATTTCCTCGGTGGCGCGCGCTCGCTCGATCTGTCGGCGCGGGTGTCGAAGCTGGGGGGCACGCCCAAGGTCTCGACGGGATTGAACCAGTTCTGCAACCCGTTCGGCGGCACGTGGACGTTCGACACGCTGAACTACAGCGTCGGCCTCACGCTGCGCCAGCCCGCATTCTTGTCCCGCCGCAACGTTGGAACTCTGGGACTGCTGGTCGAACGTCACTCGGAATTCACCGTCTTTACGCGCGAGGCCATCGGGGGAAACGCCGACCTGACGTTCAACACCCGGAGCCCGCTGCCGGTGACGGTGGGCTACAGCTACTCGTTCGGCCGGACGCAGGCGAACGCGGGCGTTTACTGCAGCGTGTTTCGTGTGTGTGACCCGACGAGCCAGGAGTTCCTGCGCAAGAAGCACGGTTTCGGGGCAGCATCGGTGACCATCCTGCGGGACCGGGTCAACAACGTCTTGGACCCGACCGAGGGGAGTATCGCCACGGTCAATTTGGTGCATGCCTCGCGGCTCATCGGGTCCGACAGCGCGTACGAATTCAATCGCGGCGAGTTCGAAGTCGCGAAATACTATCCGATCGGGCGCCGCAGCGTGTTCGCTTGGCGAGTGAGAGGCGGGACGATTTTGCCTCGCAAACTCACGATCGCTGCCCAGAAGGTTGCGTACGTGGCACCGGATCAGCGTTTCTATGCAGGCGGCCCAAACTCCGTGCGCGGGTATGGGCGGAACGAACTGGGGCCGCAGGTCTATGTCCTCATTGCCGACCCCACGGACACGTCGTCCGCACCGGTGGTGGACACGGCCGCAACCAACCGGGCAGGCGGAGAGAAGGTATTTCGCGCGGGCAGCTGCGTGCCGGGCTGTGTTCAGACGCGACCGACCGGCGGCAACACGGTGATCATTGCGAACGCCGAACTGCGGCTCCCATCGCCCATCCTGGCGTCGCGCATGCGGCTGGGATTGTTTGTGGACGTAGGCCAGGTTTGGGAACGCGGGGACGAGATCATAACCATCAGCGATGTGAAGGTGACGCCGGGCGCCGGTGTGCGTTTCACAACCCCTCTTGGTCCCGTCCGCATTGACGTCGCGTACAACGGGTATGCCACCGAGCGTGGCCCGCTGCTGTACCAGACCAGCGATACCGCCAGCACGATCACCCAAATCCGCCCCTCATATCCCCCGGTGCGGGCAGCCAAGACGTTCTGGCAAAAATTCGTCTTGCAGTTCGCCGTGGGGCAGGCGTTCTAAATGATTCGCCGCTCGCTCGGTGTCGCGCTCTGGTCGCTGGTGGGCCTGCTCGCTTGCCTGCTCGGTGCGCTCAATGCGCTCGTCGGGACGCGCGCAGGCCGAAGCCTGCTGGCGCGGGTCGGCTCCGCGGTCGTCGAAAGCGCCGTGGCCGGATCGATCGAGGTCGGTGAAGTACGGGGATCATTGCTGACCGGGGTGGTGCTCACCGATGTCCGTTTGCTCGATCCCGACTCGACGCTCGTCGCATGGCTGCCCCGGGCGGAGCTCGGGTACAACCCGATCGACTTCGCGGCGGGCCGCGTGGTCTTCATGGAAGTGCGCCTGGACCGGCCCATCATCAACATCGTGCAACACGCCAACGGCAGAACAAACTTCGACGAGCTGCTGCGTCTCGGTGAAAAGGACACGGTGACGGTCAAACCGCTGGGCCCAGCCGGCCCGCGGTCGCTCATCTTGCTGCGTAATGTGCAAATCCAGGACGGCTCGCTCACCTTGCGTCTGCAGAAACACGGCGAGGTGTCGAGTTCCCACGAAGAGATAGAGAACTCGGGGGAGGACGGCCGTTACCGCGTGCGGCGCTTCGAGCACCTCAACGCGCGGCTGGCGGCGCTCCGCATTCAGGCGCCGCGCGAGAAGGGCATTCGCATCGACGTGGTGCGCCTCGCCACGGAGAGCAGCGACCCGAAGCTGTCGATCGCCGACGTCGTCGGCCGCGTGACGATCGACGGGCGCACGCTCGACGTCGACCTCTCCCGTGTGCGGTTCCCCGGCACACAGTTCCGCGCGCGCGGCACGGTGCAGTGGCCGCGGGACACGCTGCTCTGGAACCTCGTGATGCGCGCCGACTCGGCGACGCTCTCCGACATCCGGTTCATCGACCCGCGGTTCCCCGACCAGGCCGTGTTGCACGGCGGCGTGACGCTCGCATCGCACGGCGGCCGCGTGCTCGAGATTCAGCTGCGGCCGCTCGACCTCACGTTCGGTAACGGCCGGCTCACCGGTCATGTCACCGCCTTCAACGCAGCGGACTCAGGGCTGGTGGCACTGCGGCAGGGCGATCTCACGGCGCGCGACCTCTCGCTCGACCTGCCGCGCGTGTACATCAATGCGCTGCCGTTCTACGGCCGCCTGACCGGTCAAACCCTCGTCGACGGGCCGATGAGCGCGCTGAAGATCGAGACCGATTGGTCATTCCGCGACTCGCTGGTTCCCGGCTGGCCCGAAAGCCAGATCAACGGCAAGGGAGAGATCAATGTGGCGGGGAAAGATCTCGCCTTTCAGCCGTTCGCGGTGACGGCTGCCCGCCTCGACGTCGGCACCGTCCGCCGGCTCGTCCCGGCGTTCGATCTCCAGGGCGAGCTGGATGCGAGCGGAACGCTGACCGGCACCCTCAAGCACACGGTGTTCAGTGGCACGCTCCGGCATCACGACGGCGACAGTCCCGTGAGCGTCGTCCGCGGCGTCATCGGGCTCGACACCCGCACCGAGGTCCTCGGGGTCTCCGCCGACGTCCGCGCCGACTCGTTGGCGCTCGATGGGCTCACCGGACGGATCGCGCATTTTCCGCTGCGGGGCACGCTCGCCGGGACGATCCGGCTGAGCGGCGACATCGCGGGGCTCGAGACGCACGTCGACCTCGACATGCTGGGGGGGGGCGGAGGCGGCGTACGCGGCGACGGGACGTTGCTGCTCGGCGCTCGCGGCGCGCATCCGAGCTATGGCGCCCGCGACTTCACGCTGCACGCGCAGGATGTGAACCTGAAGCGCTGGCTGGTGCGCCCCGGTGCGCCGCCGTCTCGACTCACCTTCACCGCGAATGGCAGCGTCGGCGCGGACAGTGTCACCACGCCGACCGGCGCAGTGTCGTTCTTTCTCAATCCGTCATTCTTCGCGGGAGCCGTCATCGACACAGGCGCGACGCGCGTCCGTTTCGCGGATGGACAACTGTTCGTGGACTCGCTGCGAGTGCAGCAGCCGGGATTGCTCACGAGCGGCAGCGGCGCGCTGGGCTGGCGCCGGCCGGATCACGGCACACTGGTGCTCGACTTCGCGGCCGACAGTCTCAGCGTGCTCGATTCCCTGGTGACCTGGTTCGCCGGTCCGAGCGTCGTGGCCGCGTCCAGTGAAGCCAAGCTCAATGGCTCAGCGCAAGTGCGGTTGTCGCTGGTGGGCGCGCTCGATTCGGTGTCCATCGGGGTCAACGCCACGGTTGCGGACCTGCAGTGGCGCGGCTGGCGGCTGCCCAAGGGCGAAGGGACGCTCGATTATCAGCCGGGACGGGTGCCACGCTTTGAAGTCGATGCGAACCTCGATTCGCTCGGCTACGGCCGGCTCGGGTTCGGGGCGGCCGCTGCGCACGCCCGCGGCACGCGTGATTCGCTCACCTGGTTCGCACGCTCGCGCATCGGCGATCTGGGCGCGTTCCTCGCTGGCGGCCGCTACGCCAGACCGGGTGGGGGCGGGAGGGGCGGGGGCGGCGGGGGCGGCGGCGCCGCGGGTGTCCAGCACGCTGTCGTCGATTCGCTTGCGGTGCTGCTGCCTACCGGGGTGTGGTTCCTCGAGCACCCGACGGCGCTGGCGTTCGGTGACTCCGTGCTGCACGTGGATTCCACCGCGCTGAAGAGTGCCGCCGGTGCCGGTCGCTTCGCCGTCGCAGGCGACCTGCCGGCCCGCGGTCCAATCAACGCGCGCGTGGCGCTCGAAGGTTTTCCACTCACCGGCATCTACGCCCTCATGGAGCGTGACACGCTGGGCGTCGCGGGCGCCGTCACGGCCACTATGGCCGCCACCGGAACGCGCGCCAATCCACTCTATAGCGGATCCTTCGCCTTCTCGGATGCGGCTTTCGGGTCCTTCCGCGCGCCTTTCATGGACGGGATCATCGACTACCGCAACCGGCGGTTGAATGGGGAGGTGCATCTCTGGCGGTCAGGACAGCAGGTCCTGAACGTCACCGCGCACCTGCCCCTCGATCTCGCGCTCGCACCGGTCGCCCAACGGCAGCTGCCGGATACGCTCTCGGTGCAAGCGCGCGCCGACAGTGTGGATCTCGGTGTGCTGGCCGCCGTCACGACGACCGTCCAGCAGGTGGAGGGGGTGTTCAACGCCGATCTGGGTATCGGGGGCACTTGGGAGGCGCCGCGGCTGCGGGGCGGGCTGGAGATCGGCAACGCGGCCGCCACCATTCCCGCACTCAACGTGCGGTACGCGAAGATGAACGGCCGCCTCTCGCTGCAGGGCGACACGATTCGCGTCGACAGCCTCACCGCCACGAGTGAACAGGGCCGCGCCGAGCTCACGGGCTACCTGCGCCTCGCACGGCTCACCAAACCGGTGCTCGCGCTCAACATCACCACGTCGAATTTCAAGGCGCTGGATCTGCGCGGCTATTTGACCGTTACCGCGAGCGGCCGCGTGGCGCTGACGGGCCCGGTGTTCGGCGCGACTCTGACCGGCCGGGGGACCGTGACGTCCGGCGTGCTCCACTTCGCCGATCTCGTCAACAAACGAGTGGTGAACCTCGATGAGCCGTGGGTGCAGGATCTGATCGACACCTCCCTCATCCGCCGGCAACGGCTGGGCCCCGAATTCCAGAGCGTGTTCTTCGACAGCCTGCGGATCAGCAACCTGCAATTGACGATGGGTCAAGACGCGTGGCTCAGGTCCAGCGAAGCGAACATTCAGCTCACGGGATCGGCGCAGGTCAACAAAGTGCGGAACAACTACGTGCTGAGCGGGACGCTGCAGGCGCCCCGTGGGACGTACCGGCTGCAGGTTGGTCCGGTGACGCGCGAGTTCGTCGTTTCGGAAGGAACCGTGCGCTATCTCGGCACGCCGGATCTGAATGCCGAGCTCGACATCTCCGCGCGCCACGTCGTGCACCCCTTGCCGGGGACCGGGGACAACAAGGACATCATCGTCATCGCGCACATTCAGGGGACATTGCTCGTGCCGAAGCTGACACTGGAGTCGGATCAGGGTGCTATGTCGCAGACCGAGCTCATCTCGTATTTGATGTTCAACAAGCCGAGCTTCCAGCTGGGGAGCGGCGAGACGGCGCTCGTGGGCAACGTGTTGGCATCGGCGTTCGCGGGCGAGCTGGAGCGGACCTTCGTTTCCGACCTGGGTGTGCCGCTCGACTATTTCGAGATCCGTCCGGGTGATCCCAACAACCCCTTCTCCGGCGCGCAGGTCGCCGCGGGATGGGCGATCGGTGGCAAGACCTTCCTCGTGCTGAATGCCGGCTTCTGCTCGCCGAACCAGAGCAATCAAAGCGCGCGGCTGGCGAACACGTTCGGGGCGAGCCTGCAGTACCGGTTCAGCCCGGAGTGGCGCACTGAAGCGAGCGTCGAGCCCGTGCGGAGCTGCGGGATCGCGAGCATCACGCAGCCGCCCGTGTCGCGCCAGGTCGGGTTCGATCTGTTTTGGGAGCGGCGCTACTAGGTGACGCGAGCGCTGCTGATCACGAATCCCTTCGCGGCGCGCGCGGACGCGCGCGCCGTCACAGCGATTCTAAAGATCCTCGGCCGCGGCGGCTGGAGCGTGGATCTGCGCACGATCACGGGCCCGGGTGATGCGCGGCGCATCGCCGAGGAGTCGCTCGGCGCAGGATTCGACATCCTCGTGAGCCACGGCGGCGACGGCACCGCGATGCAGGTGGCAGCCGGCATCGCCGGATCCGGCGTCGCCCTGGGTGTCGTTCCCGGTGGAACCGGAAACGTGCTCGCGGGCAACCTGCGGCTGCCGCGCACGACCACGGGAGCCGCGCGCGCCTTGCTGCAGGCGCGCGCGCACGCGATCGATCTCGGCGTCGTGCAACGATCGGACGGCGCGCATTACTTCGCCGTCGTCGCCGGGACGGGATTCGACGCGCAGCTGATGGCGGGAACCGGTACCCAGGAGAAGCGACGCTGGAAGTTCGGAGCCTACATCGCGCGTGCCGCACTGACGCTTCCCTCGGTGCGGAGCGCGGGGCATCGCGTCACCGTGGACGGCAAGACCGAGGACCTCCGCGCCGCCATGGTGCTCGTGCTCAATTGCGGCCAACTCCCGCCAGGGTTCCTGAAGCTGCGTGCGGACCTGTCGCCGGACGACGGTTGGCTCGATGTGATGGCGCTGGATGCGGATGGCGCCTTGCAGAGCGCGACCGCGGTGATGGAGCTGTTCCTGCGGCGCGGGCGCAACGGGAAAGGGCGGCGGGTGTGGTGGGCGCGGGGACGGACGGTGCGCGTCGAGGTGCCGGACAGCACGCCGCGACCCGTGCAGCTCGATGGCGATGTGACCGGCGAGACGCCGTTCGAAGCCCGGTTGTTACCTGGCGCGCTGTCGGTCTTGGTCGGACCCGCATTCAAGGCGCATCATGGCTGACACGCTGCTGCTCGTCGACGACGATCCGGCGGTTCTGCGCGCGATCGGCGACTACTTCGAGCGCATCGGCTACGAAGTGTGGCGCGAGGGCACGGGCGAGGAGGCGATGGAGACGTACCGCCGAGTACGTCCCGACGTCGTCGTGCTCGATCTGCATCTGCCGGATGCGAGTGGCCTGGTCGTTCTGGAGCGACTGCGCCGCGAAGGCGCCGCGGTGATCCTCCTGACCGGCCAGGGCGACATCGAGACGGCCGTGAAGGCGATGCAGCTCGGCGCGGAGAACTTTCTCACCAAGCCCGTCGACATGACGCATCTGTCCGCCGCGATCGCCCGCGTGGCGGAGAAAGTGCGGTTGTCACGGCAAAACGCGCGGCTGCGCGCGCTCGATCATGAAGCCGAGGGCGTGGGGTCGCTCGGCGCGTCGCCGGCGATGCAGGCGCTGGCCAAGCAAGTCGAGCTGCTCGCGGCGAGTGAGCGATCGACCGTGCTGCTGCAGGGCGAGAGCGGGACGGGGAAGGGCTGGGTGGCACGCGTGCTTCACAACCTGTCGCCGCGCTCGGGCGGTCCTTTCGTCGAGGTCAACTGCGGCGGGTTGTCGGCGGCGTTCCTCGACTCCGAGCTGTTCGGCCACGAGAAGGGCGCCTTTACCGACGCGAAGGAGCGCAAGGTCGGGCTCTTCGAGCTGGCCGATCACGGGACGATCTTTCTCGACGAGATCGGCGAGCTCGCGGTCGAGCTGCAGCCCAAGCTGCTGCACGTCCTGGAGACGAAGAAGTTCCGCCGCCTCGGCGGGACGCGTGAGCTGGAAGTGGACGTGCGGCTCGTCACCGCCACGAACCGCGATCTGGTCCGCGACGTGGAAACGGGCCGATTCCGGGAAGATCTGTACTACCGTCTGAACGTCATGCCGCTGACCTTGCCGCCGCTGCGCGACCGGACCCGCGAGGACCGTCTCGATCTGGTCAACCGCATCTTGTTTGATCTCAAGACGCAATTGCCGGGATGCCCGAGCGAGTGCACCACCGACGTGCTGGACCGGCTGTTGTCGGCGCCGTGGCCGGGCAATGTGCGCGAGATGCGCAATGTGCTCGAGCGGGCCATGATTCTGGCGCGCGGGCAACCGACGATCGGCTGGGAACAGTTGCCGCCCGATTTGCGGCAGCGCTCACCCACGGACCGCCGCTATCAGGCGCAGTCGCTGTCCGAAATGGAGCGGCAACACATCGAGCGCACGCTGCGCCATCATAGTGGGAACCGCACGCGCGCCGCGCTCGAGCTCGGGATTTCGCGCGCGACGCTCATCAACAAAATCAAAGCCTACAGCCTGAACGTCTAAGCCACAAAGAGCCCGATGCCCGTCAGGATCGCGATGAGTCCAAATCCGATTCCCGCGCGAGGGCCGAAGTACTTGAATCCAAGGAATGACGTGAGGGCGAGGCTGACGAATACGGCCCATCTGATCGGGAGCGTGGCGTGCGCTTGCGTGGGGTCGAGGGCTCCCAGCACCCAGAGCACGACGATGGGGACAAGAAAAGCCGCGCTGACGCACAGGCCATTCCCCAGCCAAAAACGGAACCATGTGGTGTCGGCACCCTGCCACGTGAAGTAGACGGACTTCATCTCGGCAAAGACCCGATCGGCCTCGGCCCCAGCCCGGGGCCCGCGCCGTGCGGTTCCCAGCATCCCACCGAACGTGTGACCGAGCGTCGCCAGCAGCAGCAGCCCGGCGCTAATGCGGTACAGCATCGATCGCTCCTTGAAGAAGTGCTATCTTGCGGGAGAGATTATGGCCATGGACAAGCCGAAGCTCAAAGAGCACGATGGCATGGTGTGCCGCGCCTGCGGGAATGAAGAACGGGCCTCGGAAGGGTATCCGTGCGCGGACTGCGGGACGTTCATTTGCCTGATCTGCACCTTCCGCGGCGTCATGCGCTGCAAGGCGTGCGAGCAGAAGGCGCAGTCCAACAAAGCCTAACCGCGCCGACGCTTCAGCTCGGCCACCAGCTCCTCCCGGGGCGCACCGAGCTCTTCAGCCAGTCTGCTCAGCGCCGCGTCTGTCCCCGACCAGTCGCGCGCCGCCGCCAGCGCATCGAGCGCGACTTCTTCGATCGCCGCCGACCGTTCTTCGAGATCGCGGGTGCGCACAGCCACCTCCCGCGCCAGCCACTGCTCCAGCTCGCGCCGATCGACTTCGAGCTGCCGCTGTCGCAACGCGTGTTGCAACGACAGCTCCAACTCCTCGAGGTCGACCGGCTTGATGAGGTAGTCGTAGGCGCCGAGCTTGAGGCATTCGATCGCGGTGCGCGGCTCGTCGATCGCCGTGAGCATCAGGACCGCAAGGTCGGGATCTTGGGCCAGCACTTTCGGCAACAACTCCACGCCGCTGGTTTCGGGCATCCGGATGTCGCAGAGCATCGCCTGGGGGTGGTGCGCCGCCAGCAGCTGCAGCGCTTCGCCCGCATTGGATGCCGCCTGCACGTGATAGCCCAGCCGGCTGAGAAAGCGCGTCAGTGCCTGGCGGATGCCGTCTTCATCGTCCACCACGAGCACGGTCGTGCGCTCGACGGGAACCTTGGGAGCAGTCATGGCCGTCAACGTTGATGACGTTATCTTGGCGCGTCAATGAGCATTTCGCCTACAAACCTCGCCGCCGTCCCAGGCATTACCGTCGGTCATACGACGATCGAAGCGCACGGGACCGGTTGCACCGTGGTACTCGGTCCGGAGACCGGACTCAGGGCCGCCGTCTGCATGCGCGGCCGCGCCACCGGAACGCGCGAGCTCGACGTGATGGATCCGCGGCACCTTGTCGAACGCATCGACGCGATTCTGTTCACCGGTGGCTCGGCGCTCGGCCTGGGTGCGGCCGACGGCGTAATGCGCTGGTTGCGCGAGCGCGGCCGCGGCTTGCCGGTCGGTGACAAGGGAACCATCCCGATCGTTCCCTCCGCCGTGATTTTCGATCTCGGCAATGCCGGAAAACCGCTCGGGTGGCCAAGCCCGGACGACGCGTATCGCGCGTGTGATAACGCCACCCGAGACTTCGCGGAAGGACGCGTGGGCGTTGGCCGCGGGGCGACATGCGGCAAGGCCGCGGGGCTCGAGAAGATGGTCCCGGCCGGCCTTGGCTCCTGGGCGGCACGATTCGGCGATGTCATCGTTTCGGCACTCGTGATCGTGAATGCGGTCGGCGACGTGCGCAACGCGCGCGGCGAGATCATCGGCGGCTCGGTCGACAGTGTCCGCTATCTCGCCGAGGGTGGCGCGCCGCTGGGCGATCCCGAACGCCTGAATCGCAACACGACGCTCGCCGTGATTGCGACAAACGCCGATTTGGGTCGCGTGGAGCTGCAAGCGCTCGCGCAGTCGGGGAGCGATGCCCTCGCCCGGCGCATCACGCCGTACGGCACGTTGTTCGACGGCGATGTGATCTTTGCCGTCAGTACATCCACGACCAAGCCGAAGTCACCGCTGCAAGTCGAGGCGATCGCCGCGCTCGTCGTCCCCGAAGCAGTCGAGCGTGCGGTGCGCCATGGATAAGATTGAACGGGCGGTCGACGACATACGCCGCAAATGGACACCGGACAACCGCCTCGCCGTGTTCGACATCTCGCTGCTGCCAAAGGGTGTCGCGGGTGTGACCTCGAGTCGCGACGCGCGCGATGCGCTCCGCCGCCTGGCCGGCGAAGCGGGACTCGTCGAAAAAGTCGAGCTGATTCCTGATGGCGTCGTCACACCGGCGGCGATCGTGACGGCGGCGCTGGCGCCGCTCATGGGCGAGCCGCGCGTCTCGTCGCCGCGGGTGAGTGAGGCGCTGCACGGGGAAATCCTCGATGTACTCGAGCAACGCGAGGAATGGCTGCGCGTGCGGGCGCCGGACGGCTACATCGCGTGGCTGAACGCCGGATATATCGCGACCGGCCCGACCGCTTGGGCGGACGATTGGGCGGAGCGCGCGACGGCCCGCTCGCTGAGCGCCGATATCGTGACCGCCGATGGCCGCCGCAGACTCCCGACGGGCGCTCGCGTTGCGCTCCGCCGCGGCGTGGTGGAGCTGGCCGGTGGCCAACGCGGTGCGGTGGCCGCCGGTAACGTGCGCCGCGAGCAGGAGCTCCGTGTTGAGGCACGACATCTCGCGCTCCCGGAGCTGGCGCAGAAGTGGTACGCCGGTGCGCCGTATCTCTGGGGCGGGCGCACGGAATGGGGAATCGATTGCTCCGGGCTCGTGCAAGCGGTCTACGGCGCGCGCGGCATCAAGCTGCCGCGTGACAGCGATCAGCAATTCGGGCAAGGCAAAGAGGTCGCGCTGTCGCCCGATGGCACCGGCTACGAGGCCGGCGATCTGCTGTTCTTTGCGGAACGGGGCCGAGTGTCGCACGTGGCGTTGTGGGCGGGCGTGGGTCGCATCGTGCACGCGGCGCTCTCCCGCGGCGGCGTGGGCGGTGACCATTTGTTTGGTGATGAGCCCCGCATGAAACGGTTGCGCGAGAGCTTGGTGGGCGTCCGCCGATTGTGAACGTGCGTCGTGCGTCGTGCGAAGAACCTACCCCACACCACGCACGACGTACGACGCACGACGCACGTTATCTTTGTCGTATGCGCCTGATCCTATTTGACATTGACGGAACGTTGTTATGGACCGATGGGGCAGGAAGACGCGCCATCCATCGCGCGTTGCTCGACGAGATGGGCACCGCTGGGCCGATCGACGGCTATCGCTTCGACGGCAAGACCGATCCGCAGATTGTGCGCGAGCTGCTCACGCTGGCCGGGCACTCGGAGTCTGATTCCGACGATCGCGTTGCCGCAGTTTGCCGCCGCTACGTCGACTTACTCAGCGCCGAGCTCGCTAAACCGACGCACGCCACGAAGCTCTATCCCGGCATCACAGATCTGCTCACGGCGCTCGAGCCCCACGAATCGGGCGGCCGCGCGCTCGTCGGCCTGCTCACCGGCAACGTGCAAGACGGCGCCGCCTTGAAGCTGCGCTCGTCGGGCCTCGATCCCGCGCGGTTCGCGGTCGGCGCGTTTGGCTCCGACTCGCACCGGCGCGCCGATCTTCCGGCGGTGGCGGCGAAACGCGCGGCGGAGCGCACCGGCCGTCGGTTCACCGGCGCCGACATCGTCATCATCGGTGACACGCCGGACGACGTCGCATGCGCGCGCCCCATGGGCGCGCGCACCATCGCCGTTGCCACCGGCTTCTACGACACGGCCGCGCTCCGCGCGGCCGGCGCCACGCACGTGTTCGAAAACCTCGGCGACACCCAGGCCGTTCTCGCCGCTCTGTTTGCATGACCTCCTCCGAGTCGGGCGACGAGCTCGAGCTGAAAGCGCGCGTGGACGATCCCGCCGCGCTCGAAGCGGCGATCGTCGAGGCCGGTGCCGAGCTCGTCTTTCGCGGCGAGATGATCGACCGGCGATACGACCGTCGCGGCAAGCTGGAAAAACGGGACGAAGTCCTGCGCCTGCGCGTCTACAAGCCGGATGACGGTCCCCCGTTTGGAGTTCTGGGGTGGAAGGGACCAGGAAGCGTGCGCGACGGCTACAAGCATCGCGAGGAGCATGAAGTGCAGGTGGCGCAACCGGAGGCCGCCCGTCTCATCCTCGAGCGGCTGCGGTACGAAGTCGTGGTGCGGATCGACCGCAAAATCGCGGAGTATCGCCTCGGCGGCGCGGCGATCCGCATCGAGTGGTATCCGGCGATGGACGTCTTGGTCGAGATCGAAGGTGAGCCGCAGGCGATCGAGAATGCGGTGCGGGCTACCGGGCTCGGGCGTGACCGCTTCCTCCCTGAGGCCCTGCCACACTTCGTCAACGCGTACGAGCAGCGGACCGGGCGGCCTGCACGTCTGGCGCTATGAAACTGCTGATGCCGCTGCGCGTGCCCGAGCTCGCCCCGTCGCTCGGGCGCATCATTGTGCCGCGCCGGCTGTTCGATCCCTGGGTTCCTCTCGACGACATCCGTGAAGAGCTGGCGACGCGGGTGCTCGAGCTGGGCGGGGACGGACGCGCGGCGGCGGCGCGCGAAGCCGAGGGAGGGGGTCAGGATCGCGCGCGCATTCTCGACGTAACCGGGCGCCGTGCCTGGGCGGCTGCGTGGGAGAATGCCGTGCGCCGCGCGGGCGCCCGCGTCGCCGATGCGCTCGCTGCCGAAATCACGCGTACCGCGCGGCAGGTGCGGCTGCCGCGCCGCCGCTTGCGCCGGCATCTGCTCAGCAACGCGGAGAAGCGCGCGATCGTCGCGCGGCTCGGGACCGGCGGCGGCGCGTTCGTGGCCGCGCTCGACGCGCTGGAGACCGCGGCCGGCCGCGTAACCGACGCTTCGGTTCTGGAGAAGGACGCGCACGCCGAGTGGCAAGAAGCGCTGCGGACCGTCGCGCGCCGGCTGGAAGCCGCCTGGCTCGCGCTCGAGGCCGAGGTGGAAGAGGAGCATACGCGCTGGACACCAGAGATCGACGCGGTCGCGGCGTGGCGTCCCCCCCTCTGGCCGATCTTCGTGGTGTGGACGCCGCTCTCCATCCTGCTCGTCTGGCTCGGCCTGATCCTCGGCGGCTATCTGCCCGCTCCCGCATGGCTCGCGGCGCAGCTGGGCTTCTAGCGGCACCGTGAGCGCCATCGGTGTCGGCGTGGATCTGGTCGAAGTCTCGCGCGCGCGCGCGATGCTCGCCGACAAGGGAGCGCACGTGTTCGATCGACTGCTCACGCCCGCCGAGGCGGCGTACTGTCGCTCGCGCCCCGACCCCGCCGAGCACGTCGCCGTGCGGCTCGCGGCCAAGGAAGCGGTCTATAAAGCGCTCCAGGGCAGTGAGGCGGCGCGGGGCATTGGCTGGCGCGACATCGAGGTAACGCGGGCCCCGGACGGCCGTCCGGACGTGGAGCTGACCGGACTTGCCGCCCGGCGGGCCCGGGAGCTGCGGGTCAACAGAGTGCTGCTGTCACTTTCCCATACACACGAGGCGGCGATCGCAATCGCAGTACTGTCAACAGATTGAATTCCCGACAAAATTACTCTACTTTCCTGTCCGTGCGGTTCGGCAGCATGTCCCTGATTCTCAGCGCCTGCCTTGCGCAGCCACTCGCGGGGCAGGCGACTGACTCTTTGACCCTGGCGCGTCGGGTCGTGGCAGCGGCATCACTGGCCGCGAAGGAGTACGCCCTCGGTGTCGTCCCCGCAGGGGGGCAGATCACCCAGCCCGAAGAGGTCGACGAGGCAAAGCTCTTCATTCAGCAGGCGCAGTTCGATGTCCCGGGCCTCCCAACTGCCGCGCGGGCCAGCACTGGCCGCACGCTCACCCGCATTTCGCGGCTCCTGGAGGCGCTCGCCCCGCCCGACACGATCAATCGTGTAACCGACAGCCTGGTCGCCAGCATCACGGCCGCGGCAGGCGGCCCTAGGGTCATCGAGCCGCTCCCTGCCAGGCCACCGTCACTCAAGCGGGGCGCGGTCGTCTTTCGCGAGCGCTGCGCCGCCTGTCACGGGGAGTCTGGGCGTGGCGACGGGCCCAAAGCCAAAACCCTGAAGGGACCACCTCCCGCGAATCTTACCGATCGCACGCTCATGGGCGACATGTCGTTGCTTGACATCTTCCGCCGGATTGCGATCGGCACCCCCGGCACGGCGATGCCGGAGTTCGCTGAGGACCTCGCCGCCGAAGACCGCTGGGCGGTCGCCGCCTACGTCCAGGCGATGCAATACGGCGGGTCGGCGACGGCGGCCGTCTTTGCAGCGGTCCGCCGGCAGATCGATTCCGCATTGTCCAAACGCTCGGATCAAATCGCCGTCGACGCGTACATGACGTTCGAGCAGGTCGAGACCTCGATTCGGGCCAAAAACGCCGGGCTCGCAAGCGAGCTCGAAGGCAACTTCGCCTGGCTGCGCACGCGCGCCGTGAAGGCGGATCAGGAGGAGCGCAATACGATCCGCGAGCGCCTGCTCGCGGGACTGGAGCGCGCGGAGCGGGTGGTCGCCGATCGCCCGTCGGCGGCGAGCCTGTTCGTCAATTCGTTCTTCCTGCTGATTCGTGAGGGGTTCGAGGCAATCCTCATCGTCGCCGCGCTCATGACCTTCCTCGCGAAAGCCGGCGCGCCGGAACGGCGCCGCGACGTGGCGCGCGGGGCGTGGCTCGCCGTTGCGGCGAGTCTGCTCACCTGGGTGCTCGTGGAGCTGTTGCTTCAAGTGACGCCGGGACAGCGCGAAACGATGGAGGGCGTCACGATGCTGCTGGCGGCTGCCGTGCTGTTCTATGTCAGCTACTGGCTGCTGTCCAAGATCGAAGCGGCGAAATGGACCGCGTTCGTGCACGGCAAGATGCGGAGGGCCCTTTCGTCCGGCTCCGGCGCCGCGCTGAGCGCCGTCGCGTTCCTGGCCGTCTATCGCGAAGGGTTCGAAACGATTCTGTTCTATAAAGCGCTGTTCACGTCGGCCGGGGCGAGCGGCGTGTCCGTGGTGGCCGGCATCGCCGCGGGCGTGGTGGGACTCGTCGCCATCTACTTCCTGATCAATCAGCTCGGACTCCGCGTGGCCATGAAGCCGTTCTTCGCGGTGACGGGCGCGATGCTCTACTACATGGCGTTCGTGTTCGCGGGGAAGGGAATCGCGGAGCTGCAGGGCGCGCAGCTCATCCCCCTGACCGTCATCGAAGGCGCGCCGCGCGTCCCGGTGCTCGGAATCTATCCGACGCTCGAATCGTTGCTCGTGCAGGGCCTGCTGCTGGCGCTGGCGCTGGCGGCTGCCGTCTGGGCATTGCGCCCGAAAGTCAAAGCCTCAGGTGCGGAGGGGGACCTGCTTCGGTCGCAGTGATTCGGGCAACGGCTGCGGGCCAGCGGCCTGGCGCCACGTGTAGAGCAGCGCGCCACCTACCACCATCAACAGCACGCTGGTCGCCTGGGCCAGGGTGAAGGACCCGAGCAACCTGTCGTCTTTGGCGCGGAACATCTCGACCAGAAACCGCTCGGCGCCTCCGAGCACGAGATACCACGCGAACAGCCAGCCGATGGCGTGCCCATGATCGCGCCGCCGCCACAGCCACCAGAACACGAGCAGCATCAGAACCGTCTCGTAAACTTGCGTCGGATGCACCGCCACCACTTCTGCCGGGTTGGTGCCCGCCGGGAAGTGGACGTGCATCATTTCCAGGTTTTGAACGGTCGTCGGCGGCAAGCCGTTGGGGAACTTCATTCCCCACGGCAGGCTGGTGGGGATGCCGTAGTCGTCATTGACCAGGAAACAGCCGACGCGCCCCAGCGCGTACCCGAGGGCCAGCGGCGCGGCGCAGATCTCGGCGGTGAAGCGCCCCGGCACGCGGCGGCGCCACCCGTTCAGCAGGATGCCGGCAGTCGCGCCGAGAAAGCCGCCGTACCAGACGAATCCCCCGCGGCGGAAGAGTGCTTCGGATTCGCCCGTCAGGAACACGTACCAGAGTTTGGCCCCGACCAGTCCGCCGATCACGCCCGCGATGATGATGTCCGCCGCGTAATCCTCGTCGAGCCCGCGCGCCCGCAGATCGAGCTGAATCGCCCAGCCCGCCATGAGGAATGCGACCATCATCATCAGCCCGTAACCCGTGAGCTCGAGGGGCCCGAGGTGAATCGTGAACGGATACACGGTCATGGGAAGGCCGTGCGTCGTGCGTCGTGCGTGGTTGCGCTCATCTCGAGTCCAGGGAGGGGGAGATCGGCGCGAGCGTCCAGCGTCCAATCGCTGCGCTCGCCGAGGCGCAGGCGGTGCCAGCCGGCGCGCGCGATCATGGCGGCGTTGTCGGCGTTGAGCCGCGGGCTGGCGACCGCGACGCGCGCGAGTCCCTTGAGCCGATCGGCGGCACGCGCCGCCAGTGCCTTACTGCACGCGACACCGCCGCCGAGCACCGCGGTCGGGTAGCCGGTCGCGCGCACGGCGCGCTCCAGTTTGGTGACGAGCACGTCGAGCACCGCATCCTGGAACCCGCGCGCCAGGTGCGGGCGGTCGCGATCCAAGTCTGACGACGCGCGCACGGCGTGCAGGACCGCGGTCTTCAGACCTGAGAACGAAAACTCGAATCCCTCGTTGAGCATGGGACGCGGGAAGGTAAAACGTTCCGGATCGCCGCTCTTCGCGAGCTTCTCGATCGCGGGACCTCCGGGATATCCCAGGCGGAGCAGCGTGGCGACTTTGTCGAAGGCCTCGCCGGCCGCGTCGTCGCGAGTTTCGCCAAACAGGCGGTAGCGACCCCAGGCCGGCACATCGAGCAGCAGCGTGTGTCCACCGGACACGAGCAGTGCCACGAACGGCGGCGACAGGTCGCGGTCCTCGATCGCCGGCGCGAAGAGATGACCCTCCATATGGTGTACGCCGATGAGTGCGCGGTCGCCGGCATAGGCGAAGGACTTGGCGTAGACCACCCCGACGAGCAACGCGCCTGCCAGCCCGGGCCCCGCGGTGACCGCAACGGCGTCGATCGCGGATGGCGCGATCCCGGCTTCGGCGAGCGCCCGATCGACGACCGCCGGCAGCGCGGTCAGATGCGCCCGACTCGCCAGCTCGGGGACGACGCCGCCGAACACCTTGTGGATGTCCTGCGACAGAATGACGAGACTCGCAAGCTCGCCGCCGACCAACACGGCGGCCGAGGTTTCATCACACGACGTTTCGATGCCGAGGACGGCGTCAGCCACTGCTGGGGCGGCGGCGAGTGGGGCGGGTGGGCGGGGCGGGCGGAGGGGGCGCGGGCGCGCGCCGCTTCACCGTGACCGAATCGGGAATGGCGCGGGCGGTAATGCCCCGTGGCGCGATGACCGTGATCCGGGCAGACCCGCCGGTGGTTCCACTGATATGCGCGACCACGCGCAGCGAGTCGCGCGTCAGCGCCTGCACGCGCTCCTCGGGACCGCTCACCGCGACCGACACGCGCGCCGGCGTGACAATCAAGCTCGTGATCGCCCCCGCGCCCGTCTCGACCGGAATCCCGCCGAACGAGCGCTCGGCGATTCGGCCCATCTCCCCCGTGATCGTCACCTGCTTCGGCGCCAGACGCACGATGCCAAGCGGCGCCGTGTCGATCGGCACCTGCCGCGAAAATTCGCCGCTGACGTTGGTGATTTCCATCGGGACGGTCGTCACCGAATCGATCGCCGCCAGGGCTTTGTCCGGGCCGACGAGGCGGGCGGTCGTCGGCGTCATGGAAAGACCACCGTGCAACACCTGCGCGGAATCAGGCGTCACGCTCACGAGCGACACGATTCGGACTTCCTTTCGGCTCACACTGTCGAGTGCCAGCGTGATTTCGCTCGGCCGTACTTCCATCACCCGGACGTCGGCACCCTTCGGGAGGGCGAGCTCCACTTCGCTGGGATCGAGTTGAATCGAATACGTCGAGGCCGTGAGCGTGTCGGGGACGCGGCGCGTGATGTCCCCGGCAAGCGAACGCAGCTTTAGGATCTGACTGCCCTTGCCGGAGATCTGAACACGGACCTTGGGCGGCTTCTGAACGAGCGCCCGTCCTCGCGGCAGTTGTACGATGAGCGTGACGTCGAAGCTCGTGGTGACCGGCTGCTGCAGCTGCACGGCGACGTAGAGCATCAGCGCGAGGAACAGCGCCGCCCCCTTGATCGGCCAGTTGCGCGTGATCCCCTGGAACACGCTAGGGCTCGCCCAGCAGACGTCGGATCAGCATCTCGTTGACCGGGTCTTCCCAGTTTGCCGCGCCGATGACGCGCTTCACGATCACGCCCTCGCGATCGATGACATAACTCTCCGGCACGCCGAAAATATCGTACGACTGCCGGATCGCCCCGCTGGGATCGTGCAGGATGTCGAACGTCAGGCCGAGGTTATTCGCAAACGCCATGATTTCCCTGGGGCCCGCCTGTTCCTGGTTGTAGAAGGCGTCGCCGTCCACGCTCACCGCCGCAATGCGGAAATCGGTCCCGGCGAGCTTTTGATGCAGACGCTCCATGGACGGCATTTCGGCCCGGCAGGGCGGGCACCAGGTCGCCCAAATGTTCACCAGGACCACTTTCCCACGATAGTCCGCGAGCGTCGCCGGCTGATTAGTGCGCAGATTCGTGGCGCGAAACGCCGGCGCGCCCGAACCGATTTCCACCGGGTTGATCTGGGGCCGCAGCTTGATCGCCAGCGCAACCCCGAACACGGCTGTCGTCACCAGCCCGGTGATCAGCGTCCACTGTTGCCGGTTCGTCATGCCGTCACCATGCAGCGGCGGCGCAGCTCCTGCACTTCGCGCCCGGGGTCGCCGCTCGCGAAGATCGCATTCCCGGCGACGAACGTGTCGGCGCCCGCCTGATGCGCGGCGGCGATGGTCTGCCTCGAGATGCCACCGTCGACCTCCAGGAAGCATTGTGCGCGGTGCGCGGTGAGCAGTGCGCGGCCGCGCGTAATCTTGTCGTGCGACGCCGGAAGATAGGTCTGCCCACCGAAACCCGGATTCACGGTCATAATCAGCAACAAATCGAGATCGCGCACCACCTCTTCGGCATGCGCCAGCGGCGTCGCCGGGTTGAGCGCGAGCCCCGCCATCATCCCCTGCTGCTTCACGGCGTCGAGCTGACGTTGCACGTGAATCGTGGCCTCAGGATGGAACGTGAACACCGACGCGCCCGCGGCCGCGAACGATTCGATGTAGCGCTCCGGCTCCACGACCATCAGATGCGCGTCGATCGGCTTGTCGGTCAGCTTCCGCAGTGTCTCGATCACATTGGCGCCGAACGTGATGTTCGGAACAAACCGCCCGTCCATCACGTCGACATGCAGCCAATCGGCTCCCGCCTCGAGGACCTGTGCCACCTGATCTTGCAGGCGCGCGAGGTCGGCGGAGAGGACGCTCGGCGCGATGCGTATGCCCCCCCCGCCCCGCCCGTTCGTCATTGTGGACTCCGGGCTACCACGATATCCACGACGGTGCCGGGCGCGGCCAGTGTTCCCGCCGCGGGGCTCTGTGCGACCACCGTTCCCGGCGAGCCCTCGGTTGTCCGGCGCCGTGTCACTGTGCCGAGCTGCAGTCCTTCGGTTTCGAGTCTGGTCCGCGCGTCCGCCGATGCCATGCCGAGCAGGTCCGGCACGGGGATCGTCGGCGCGCCCCGGCTGACGACGATGGTCAGCCCGGCACCCGGTGCCAGCGCGGTTCCCGCAGGTGGCCGTGTCATCATCGCCAGCCCGGTCGGCGCGGCGGCCTGCACCGATTCGACCTGGCTCACGACCAGCCCAGCGGCCGCGACCATCGATTGCGCGAGCGTCGCGTCGAGCCCCCCGACGTCCGGCACCGGAATCTTGGGCGGCCCCGCGCTCGACACCAGAGTGACTTTGGTGCCCTCGGCGGCGATGACGTCCGGCGGTGGATCCTGCCAGATCACCACGCCCTGGGGTGCGGTCGGGTGCGGCTCAGCGCCGCCGTCGGCGACCTGCAGCTTCGCTCTTTGGATCTCGCCCTGCGCGTCGGCGAGCGTCAGGCCGAGCACGCGGGGCACCGCCTGGTGTCCGGGGAGAAACGGCGCGGGAAAGAGCACCAGGTACGCCGTGAGGTAGCCGGCGAGCACCATGCCGGCGCCGATGCCAATCCAGCGCCAGGTGCGGCGGTCGATCTTCATATCCTGAAACGGCTCGAAACGCCGCCGAATGCGCATCAGCTCGCTCGCACCAGACGGGCCGCGTACGCGCCGTCGATCCCGTGGCGCTGCGGCAGCGATTGAAAATCGCCCGCCGGTGTCAGCAGCTCTACGGGCACCGCGTCGTTGCGCGCCGACCGAGTGAACTCCGGATGTTCGTTCAGGAAAGACTCCACGACTTGTTCATTCTCCTCCGGTTCGAGCGAGCAGGTGGCGTAAATGAGCAATCCGCCCCCCACCGTTCCCCCCGCCCCCTCCGGTCGCACGAGCGGCGCGGCCGCCGCCAGCAGCTGCCGCTGGCGTGCCGCGGCGCGCGCAAAGACAGACGGCTTCAAACGCCAGCGGGCATCGGGATGGCGCCGCATGGTACCCGTCGCGGTGCACGGCGCGTCCACGAGCACCGCGTCGATGCTCGCGGGGCGCAGCGGCGCCGCCTCAAGATTGGCGGCGATGCACCGAATCGCCACTCCCGCCCGCCGCGTGGTATCGGCGAGCCGACCCATGCGTTCGTAGCGCGCGTCACCGGCGACGACTCGCCCCCCCGCCAGTTCGAGCGCGACGGCTTTACCGCCGGGTGCGGCGCAGGCGTCGTACACCTGCGCGCCTGGCGGGATCGCGGCGAAGCGGGCGATGAGCGCGTGGGCGGGATCCTGCACTACAAACGCGCCCTCGGTGTAGCCCGGCAGATTCGCGGGATGGGGGGCGCGGGACGTGGGACGGGTGGCTCGCACTTCCAGTCCGGCGTCGAAAGGAGCCCGAGTCGTCTCGATTCCGCCGGCCCTGAGCTCCTCCTCCAGACGTCCCAAACTCCAGCGCGCCGGCTGCACGATCAGCGGTGGTCGCGTGTCATTCCACGCGAGGAGGCGTTCCGTCGGCGGTTTTCCATAACGGTCGATCCAACGCTGAACGAGCCAATCGGGATGGGTTGGTGACCGGTCCCCCGTCCCTCGTCCCCCGTCCCGATGCAGGTGTCGCAGCGTCCGGTTGACATAGCCGGTGCTCCCTTCGCCAACCGTTTCTCTCGCAAGCTCGACAGACGTCGAGACGGCAGCGTGCGACGGTACGCGCGTCAACCAGCGCAACTGATAGGCGCCGAGGCGCAGGACGTCGTGGAGCCGGGGATCGGCGCGGTCGAGTTCGAGCGCGGTATCCAGCTCGCGCTGGTGGCGCAGCACGCCCGCGGACAGCTCGTAGGCGAGGCGGCGATCGCGCTCGACGAGGCCGCGGAGGTGGCGGTCACGCGCGTCTGCGAGCGGTTGGCCGGCGCGAACTTCGCGGAGAATCTCGAGGGCCGCGCGCCGCGCGGCGGTGGGGCGCGCAGCCTTAATCCAACATCCCCTTGGTCGGAGATGACGGCATCGCGACTTCGCGGCGGGGCATGCGGCCCGCGAGGTAGGCGCTGCGGCCCGCGATGGTCGCGAGACGCATGGCGTGGGCCATCGCCACGGGATCCTGCGCGGCCGCAATGGCCGTGTTCATCAGGATGCCATCCACGCCTTGCTCCATCGTGACGCAGGCATCGGACGCCGTGCCCACGCCGGCATCGACGATGACCGGCACGTGCAGGCGTCGCTTGATCGTGCGGACGCTGAACGGATTCAGCAGGCCGAGGCCACTGCCGATGGGGGAGGCCAGCGGCATGACGGCCGCGCAGCCCGCGTCTTCGAGTCGCAGCGCGGTCACGAGATCTTCGTTCGTGTAGGCGAGCACTTTGAACCCTTCCTGCACCAGTACCTTCGCCGCCTCGAGCAATCCGGCAACGTCGGGGAGTAGCGTCTCCTCGTCGCCGATCACTTCGAGCTTGATGAAGTCGTTGAATCCCGCTTCGCGCGCGAGTCGCGCGTAGCGAATGGCATCGGCAGCGGTGTAGCAGCCCGCCGTGTTGGCCAGCAGGAAAACCCGCTTGGGGTCGAGGAAGTGCAGCACGCTCGATTCCTTCGAGCGGTCGAGATTCACGCGGCGCACCGCGACCGTCACGACTTCGGCCCCCGAGGCCTCGATCGCGTGCACCATGGTGTCCATGTCGCGGTACTTGCCGGTTCCGACCAGCAGGCGCGACTGGAACGTGCGCCCGCTGATCGTCAGTGGCTCATCGCGAAGGGTTTCGACTGCGGTGGTCATCCGCCTCCTACGAAATGCACGACCTCGATCGCGTCGCCGCTCGCGACAGTCACGTCATTGAGGACTGGCCGGCGCACGATCTTGCGATTGTGCTCGACGACGACCGCTCGCGGATCGAGCTCCAGCTCCGCGAGCACGTCGAGCAGCGTGCCGCCCCGAATCTCCTTGTGCTCTCCATTGATCACGACATCCACTCTCGCATCCTCCGTGCAGCCGCGGCAGGCTCGGCATCGTCCCATAACGCCCGAATCGCCGCCGCGCCATACGCTCCGCTGCTCCGCACTTCCCGCACGCGGTCCGCCGTGATGCCGCCGATCGCGATGACGGGAACCTCTCCGGCCGCCGCCGCGATCTGCTGCAATTTCGCGAGGCCCAGTGGCGAGCGGCCGGGATGCGACGCCGTAGCGAAAACAGGCCCTACAACAAGATAGTCGGCCCCTGCGGTCTTTGCGGCTTCCGCCTCCGCCAAGTCGTGTACCGACTTACCGATCCACCAGAGCGGATTCAGCGCGCGGGCGGCGCTGACCGGCAGGCTGCCATGACCCAGCTGGACACCGGCGGTCGGAACTGCCAGCGCCACATCGAGACGATCGTTCACGAACAGGAACGAAGAAAGGTTGGAAAGTTGGACGGACAAGCCATAATGCTCGAGCCCGGTGAGCTCGCGGCCGCGGGCGTGAAAGGCAAGACCGGAGCCGCCGCCTTCCGCCAGAGCCCGCGCAACACTGTTCAAGTCCGGCCGGCGAGCGATGCGCTCATCCGTGATTGCATGCAGGCGCGGCAGCGGCGGTCTCACGTGAACTTGATGCCCGGCTCGATCCGCGCGCCGCGGAGCCAGTCGTCGCTCGTCATGCGTGCTTTGCCGGCGGGTTGCACCTCGAAGACTTCGACCGAGCCGCCTCCCGTGGCGATCACGAGGGAGCCGTCCGCCGAGAGCACGTCGCCAGGGGCGCCCGTGCCCCGCTCGTTCACTTTGGGATTGAAGAGCTTGATTTCAGCGCCGTTGAGCTCCGTCCAGGCGCCCGGTCGTGGATCGAGCCCGCGAATCAAACAATCGATCGCGCGCGCCTCCTTTCTCCAGTCGATGCGCGCGATCTCTCGCGTCAACTTCGGCGCGTACGTCGCCCGCTCCTCGTCTTGTGGCACGGGCACGGGTGGCGGGTCCGACTGCTCCAGCATCGCGAGCGTCTCAATCAGTGCCTGCGCACCCACTTCGGCCAGGTGCGCGGAAAGCTCACCCGCGGTCACGTCCGGCGGGACGGAGTGCGGGATCTGGCGCAGAATCGGACCGGAATCCATGCCGGCATCGAGCCGGATGATCGTGACCCCGGTGGTGTCGTGGCCGCGAATGATCGTCCACTCGATCGGTGCCGCACCACGCAAGGCCGGCAAGAGCGACGGATGGACGTTCACCATGCCGCGGCGCGGCAGCTCGAGCAGCTCCGGCTTGAGAATGTGTCCATACGCGATCACGACGCCGATGTCCGGCTTCAGATCGCGCAGGCGCAGCAGAAACGCGCCGTCCGTCGGCTTTTCTGGCTGAAAGACCGTCAGGTCCTCGGCTTCTGCGGCGACCTTGACCGGCGGAGGGATCAGCTTCGACCGCGAGCGGCCCTGCGGAGCGTCGGGCTGCGTGACGACCGCGGCGACGTCGAATCCTTCGCCGACCAGCGCGCGCAACGAAGGCACCGCGAATTCAGGCGTCCCAAAGAAGACCACGCGCACTTACAGCTCACCTGCCGGCTCCGGCGTGACCTCCTTCAGGAATCCCTTCTGTCGCTTGCGCGACTTCTTCCATTTGGAGAGCAGCAGATTTCGCTTCACCGCGCTGAGGTGATCGAGGAACAGAATGCCGTCGAGGTGATCGATCTCGTGCTGGATAGCGCGCGCCTTGTAGCCTTTCGCCTCGGCGCGAACCGGCTGGCCGTCGCGATCCAGCGCTTCGACGACCACGCGGGCATGGCGGTCGACGTCGCCGAAGATGTCGGGGATGGAGAGGCAGCCCTCTTCCGCCGTCTCGAGCTCGTCGCTGCGTTCCAGGATGACGGGATTGATGAGGACGAACGGCGGCGGGTCCTCCTCGCCGATGTCGACCACCGCGACGCGCCGCGCCACGCCGATCTGATTCGCGGCGAGGCCGACCCCTTTGGCGGCGCGCATCGTCTCGAAGAGATCGTCGACGAGCTGCCGCACCACGTCATCGACGCGCGCGACGGGCGCCGCTTTCTGTCGCAGGACGGGCGAGCCGAGCAGGTGGAGCGACCGCACCGTCACGCCGGTTTGGCCTCGACCGCGGTGCGGTTCGTGATGCTCGCGACGCCGGAGCGCAAAATGACGAACTTGGCCTCACCGCTCCGGATGGTGACTTCGTCATCCTTGATGTGCACGACTTCCCCCACGATCCCGCTGGATGTCACGATCTTGTCGCCGCGCTGCAGCGACGCGAGCAGCTGCTTGTGTTCCTGCTGCTGGCGGCGCTGCGGGCGAATCAGGATAAAGTAAAAGATCGCGATGAACAGCCCGATCTGGATGATGAAGGCCGTCGCCCCCGGCCCACCCGAGCCGGAGGGGGCGAACAACAGCAGGGAAAACGCTCCCGTGTTCATGCGACTCCTGTGTGTTGGTAGCGGCGCCGCCAGTCCTCGGCCCAGGTTGCGAACGCGTCGCCGCCCCGCTGGATGGCGGCCCGCATTTCCGCCGCGAGGCGGATCAAGTACCGCACGTTGTGCAGCGACAACAGCCGCAGGCCGAGCAGCTCGCCGGCGACGAATAGATGGCGGAGGTAGCCGCGCGAATACGTGGTGCACGTCTCACAGTCACAACTCGGGTCGAGCGCGCCGTCGTCGGTGCGGTACGCGGCGTTGCGGATGTTCAGCATTCCCTCCGGTGTGAACGCCGAGCCATTGCGGCCGCCGCGCGTCGGCGCCACGCAGTCGAACAGATCGATGCCGCGCTCGACCGCGGCGACAAGATCCGCGGGAAACCCGACGCCCATAAGATAACGGGGCAGTGTAGGCGGCAGTCGCGCCTCGAGCACATCGATGGTCTGGTACATTTTGTCCTTCGGCTCGCCGACAGACAGCCCGCCGATGGCGATGCCGGTCCAGGGCCCCAATTCCATTATTCGATCCAGGGACTCGGTGCGAAGCGCGGCCAAAGTGCCGCCCTGGATGATCGGCCACAACGTCTGGTTACCCGTCGGCATGTCGGCACGTTGCACGAGCGCGCCCTCGTGCCGACGTGCCAACGTGCCGTCGTGTATTCCGTGAATGAGCTCCGCATGTCTTTGCTTACAACGCGCTAGCCAGCCCAATGTCCTCTCGAGCGCATCCCGCGCCGTGGCCTCGTCCGCGCCCCCGGGAATCACGTGATCGAAGGCCATGGCGATGTCGGACCCCAGCGTCCACTGAATCTCGATCGCGCGCTCCGGCGTCAGCTTGCGCCGCCCGCCGTCGACGTGACTCTGAAACTCCACGCCGTCGTCGTCGACCTTCCGAAAGCCCTCCAGCGAGAAGACCTGAAAGCCGCCCGAGTCGGTGAGGAGGGGCCGCTCCCACGCCATGAACTTGTGGAGCCCGCCCAGCTGGGCGATCACATCTTCGCCGGGACGGACGTGGAGGTGATAGGTGTTCGCGAGGACGATCTGGGCGCCTACGGCTTTGAGATCCGTAGGCGACAGCGTGCGGACCGTCGCTTGCGTGCCGACGGGCATGAAGACGGGCGTCTCGACCGTGCCGTGGGGCAGCGTCAGCGAACCGGATCTTGCAGCTCCGGACTGCCCGTCGATCCAAAAGTCGAACACTAGATGATCAGCATGGCGTCGCCATAAGAATAGAACCGATATCCCTCCTTCACCGCTTCCCGGTATGCCGTCATCACGGGCTCGTAGCCGCCGAATGCGCAAACCAGCATCAGCAGCGTCGAGCGGGGCAAGTGAAAGTTCGTGATCAGGTGGTTCACGACCTTGAAGTTGTACGGTGGCCGGATGAACAAGCTCGTCTCCCCCGGTCCGCCACGCACCTGTCCATTCGTGTCCGCGCCTGATTCGAGCGCGCGAACCACCGTGGTTCCAACTGCCCACACCTTGCCCCGATTGTGGTTGACGCCGGTGGCGGCGCCAGGAGCTATCTCGTAGGCCTCCGGGTGCATCGTATGGGCACCGAGATCGTCGGTTTCCACCGGCTTGAACGTGCCGGGGCCTACGTGGAGATCGATCGCGGTGACCAGAATGCGGCGCTCGTGGATCTGCGCGAGCAGCTCCGTGGTGAAATGCAGGCCGGCGGTTGGCGCGGCGACGCTGCCGTCGTGCGCCGCGTACACAGTTTGATAGCGGTCCGAATCGGCCGCTTCAGGCGCGCGGCGGATGTACGGTGGCAGTGGCACTTCGCCGTACTTCGCGAGTGTAGCGCGCGCGTCGAGTGCCCCGATAAATCGGACGCGACGCAGTCCGCCGCCCAGGACCTCAACGATCTCGACGGCACTGTCGTCGCCGAACGTGACGCGGCGCTTGGGTTTCAACTTCCCGCCCGGATGCCCCATGGCCAGCCACGTACCGTCGGGCATTGCGCGGACCATCAACAGCTCCGCGGCGTTTCCCGTTTCCCGTTTCCCGTGTAGCCGGGCGGGTATGACGCGCGAGGTGTTGATGACGACCAGATCACCGGGGGGAATCAGCTGGGGGAGATCGCGAAAGTGCCGGTGCTGTGTCGCACCCGTCGCTCGATCGAGGACCAGCAAACGGCTCGCCGAGCGGTCGGGGAGGGGATGCTGGGCGATCTGCGTGCTGGGGAGATCGTAATCGAAATCAGATAAGTGGTATGTCAATCAGGTTTCGAAAATACTCGGCTGCTCCGTCGATTTGGGGGGAACGAATCCGAAGTGCCGATACGCCGCCGGCGTCGCGACTCGTCCTCTCGGCGTGCGCGCCAGGAACCCCTGCTGCATGAGAAACGGCTCGTAGACTTCCTCGAGCGTGCCTGGATCCTCACCGACTGCGGCGGCGACCGTTTGCACCCCCACCGGGCCGCCTTCGAACATTTCGATGATGGCCTTGAGGATGCGGGCGTCCATGTCGTCGAGGCCGAACTCGTCGACGTCGAGCCGCTTGAGCGCCTCGGCAGCGACCGCCGCGGTGATCTTCCCGCCGGCGCGGACTTGCGCATAGTCGCGCACGCGTTTGAGCAGCCGGTTTGCCACACGTGGCGTGCCGCGGCTGCGACGCGCGATCTCGGCAACCCCCGCGGCATCCGCGCCGACACCGAGGATGCCGGCCGAGCGCGTGATGATCTGGACGAGATCGTCCGGCGGGTAGTAGTGCAGCCGCTCGACCAGTCCGAAGCGCGCGCGCAGCGGCGGCGTCAGCAATCCAAACCGTGTCGTGGCCCCGATCAGCGTGAAGCGCTCGAGCTGCATCGGCAGCGTTTGGGCGTGCGGGCCGTCGGCGATGCGCACGTCCACGCGGAACTCCTCCATGGCCGGGTAGAGGAACTCCTCCAAGGCCGGCCGCAGGCGGTGCACTTCATCTATAAAGAGGATATCGCCCGCTTTGAGCGAGGTGAGCATGCCGACCAGATCGCCGGGGCGCTCGAGCACGGGGCCGGAGGTGGTGCGGATGCTCACGTCCAGCTCTTTCGCCATGAGCAGCGCCAACGTGGTCTTACCGAGTCCCGGCGGGCCGAAGAACAGCGTATGGTCGAGGGGCTCCTTGCGCTGCTTCGCGGCGTCGATAGCGATCTGCAGCGATTCCTTGACCTTGGCCTGGCCGACGAATTCGTCGAGCCGTGACGGCCGGAGTGCCGCGTCGCTGAGCCGCTCGCTCTCGAGCGCTTCGGGCGTGGTGATTTCGGATCGCGCCATCATTTTCGTTTCGCCCGCGCGATCCAGCGCACCGGCCGCTTGTCCGCCTCGATCTCGTGCGGTGTGTGACACCGCAGGCACACGTCCTCGGCGCGCGTCACGCCGGCGGGGACGAGGCGACGGTTCGTCGATCCGCAGCGCGTGCAGATCCATTCAGCCGTGACTTCAGCGGGGGGGGCGGGAATCGTGGTCATCGGGTCGTGAGAATCTGTAGGGCGCGGCGCACCACCGCCTCGGTTTCGTCGTTGCCATTCCCAGCCAGCACCTGGCGAACGGCCCGATCGGCCTCGGCGGTGCCATATCCCAACCGCTCGAGCGCCTTGAGCGCGGCTTCTGCTCCCACCGGGACGCTGATCGCAGGAGCCTCCGTGAAGTCTTCGACTTTCTCTCCGAGCTCGAGCGCGAGGCGTTCGGCGGTCTTCTTGCCAATCCCGTTGACGGACGAGAGCAGCGCGATGTTCTTCTCGCGCAGCGCCCGCGCGCCGCGCTCGACGCCGAGGGACGAGAGCAGCGCGATGCCGATCTTCGGGCCCACTCCCTGGACGCTCGTCAGCCGCTGGAAGAAACGGCGCTCGGCTTCGTCCAGAAACCCGTAGAGTGCCCAGCCATCTTCCCGTACCACGAGCTCGGTCGCGAGCGTGACCTCGGTACCGGCAGCGGGCAGGCGCTCCATCACGCCGAGCGGCACGACCACTTCGTAGCCGACGCCGCCCGGGGTTTCGACGACGACGCGGTCGGCAGTCTTGGAGGCGAGGCGTCCCCGGAGGTGCGCAATCATGACCGAAGAATGTAGGTGAGCGCAGCGGCCACGCCGTCCGCCGCATCGGCAGGTTCCGGGGCGCTCTTCAGGCGCAGCAGATGCGCCACCATCGCTCCGACCTGGTTTTTCTTCGCGCCGCCAGCACCCACGACAGTCTTCTTGATCATCGCGGGCGCGTACTGGGCGATGTCGAGGCCCTCTTGCTGCGCGGCGAGGAGTATGACGCCGCGCGCATGCCCCAGCACGAGTGTGGTACGGACATTCTTATGATAGAAGGCGTCCTCGAGGGCGAGGACCGATGGTTGGTGACGCTTGATGAGTTGCGCGATGGCGTGGTGCAGTTCGGCGAGTCGATGGGGAAGGGAATTGCTGCGTCCGAAGCGAAAGACCCCGCATTCGATGAGACGTCCCAACCCCGGAGTCCCGCCCCCGTTCCCCGTTTCGATCACGCCGTAGCCCGTGATCTGAGTGCCGGGGTCGACGCCCAGGACCCTCACGTCATCCCGTCACCGCCGCCATCGCCTCGGCGTCGATGTCGAAGTTGGAAAAGACCTTCGCGACGTCGTCCATCACTTTCACGGTGTTCTTGGGAACCATCGCGATCTCGGCGCTCTGCACCGGCAGCTTCTTGTTACGCAGTGCCTGGTCGATCGCGTGGAGCTGCGTGGCCGGCGTCGTGATCAGATAGATGTCGCCCTCTTTCTCCATGTCTTCCGCGCCGGCATCGAGCGCGGCTTCCATCGTCGCGTCCTCGTTGGCCTTCGCATCGATCACGATCTGACCTTTGCGGTCGAACATCCAGGCGACGGCGTTGGTGGCGGCAAGGTTGGCGCCGTGGCGTTGGAACACGTTGCGGATCTCGGCGACCGTGCGGTTGGGGTTGTCCGTCGTAGCCTGAATGAGGAGCGCCGCGCCCCCGGGCCCGTAGCCCTCGTACGTGACTTCTTCATAGGTCACCCCCTCCAGCTCCCCGGTCCCCTTCTTGATCGCGCGGTCGATGTTGTCGGCCGGCATGTTCTCGGCTTTGGCGGCGTCAATGGCCGTGCGCAGGCGCGCGTTGCCGCCGGGATCGCCGCCGCCCGCCTTGGCGGCGATCGTGATTTCGCGAATCAGACGCGTGAATACGGCACCGCGCTTCTGATCGGTGACCGCTTTCTTCCGCTTGATCTGTTTCCATTTGCTGTGACCAGCCATATCCCTACTCCTGATTCACAGGCTAAAGCCTGTGCTCGGCAGACACTGTCCTTAAGGACACCGCATTGCCGAATCCAACTTAGCTCATCTATCCGGATCGAGCATATCCTCAAACCGCATCCAGCGCCGGTAGAAATACAGATCGACGAATCCCGTTGGACCGTTGCGGTTCTTGGCGACGATCAACTCGGTCGCCCCATCCACGCCGCCGCCGGGGTTGTACATCTCCTCGCGGAAAATCGACAGGATGACATCGGCATGCTGCTTCGGTGCTCCCATCACGCCGTAGTCGTCGAGCGTCGGCCGCTTGGCCTCACGCCCGGTCTGAAAGCCGGGGAGCTGCGCGACGACGAGCAGCGCCACCTCACGCGCCAGCGCCAGCGCCTTGAGATGACGGAGCACGAGGGCCGTGTCCTCGTCCTGCGTCGTGCGCGCCTTCGGAGGGGGGACGAGCTGCAAGTAATCGACGACGACAAGGCCGACTTGCCGTAGGGGATCGAGCCGCTCGAAGATGGTTTCGAAGTCGTCGCCGGCGACCGGTAACAGAGACAGGGGAAGGCCCCGCAGCCGCACCGCGGCCGCGCCCACGCCGGCACGCGTCTGATCGTTGAGCTTCGCGGAGCGGAGCTCGTCCACGGCGACTTTCCCTTCGATCGCCAGGGCGCGCTCCATCAGCCGCTCTTCATTCATCTCCCCGGAGAGATAGGCGACGCCAACCGACTGCTGCGCCACCCGCAAGGCGATGCCGAGCCCGAGGGCGGATTTCCCGCTGCCGATGTCTCCACCCAACAGAATGAGGTCGCGGCGGCGGAAGCCGCCACCGAGGAGCTTATCGAGCGAACCGAACCCCGTCGGGATCGTGTCGCCCGTGATCTCGCCGGGGCGCTGCGCGTCCACACGCTCCACGAGGTTGTCGAGCGATGGACGTTTTTCAAGGCGGCGCGCGGGGGAAGGCATGGTCTATAAATGCAATCTCGCGCTACGGGCGGCAACGGTGACGGCGTCCGCGGCCTCGTCGCCGAGCACGTCGCGCGCCGGCGCGGTCAGCTGGCTGAGCACCAGGGCTGCGGCGTCGGGCGTCGCGGTCTCCAGGTGTTGCCGCGCGGCGGCGAGCGCCCGGCGGAGCGGCGCCGGCAGCGCCAGGCTGCCGAGGCGCGTCTCCAGCGCTTGCAGGCGCCGCCGGTGATTCTTCGCGCTCACCGGGGCAGGCGGCAGCAGCGCCTCGGCCGCGCGCACCACCAGCCAGAGTGCGAATAGGCCTTCCCGCCGCGGGCCGCGTGACGACTCGGCGATCAGCGTGACTAGGCGCTCTTCGGCAGGCGTGCTCATGCCACCAGGCGCTGCACCACGGCAGCCACCTGATCGGGAAGCACGTCTTCCAGGCAGCGATGGTGTCCCAGCGGGCACCGTTCCGATCCCATCGCCGAACATGGACGGCAGCTCAGGTCCCGCTCGAGAACCGTCGCACGGGCGGGCGTGGTGTAGGGGAAGAAGCCGAAGGGCTCCACCGTCGGTCCAAAGAGCGCGACGACGCGTGTTCGTACGCCAGTGGCCATATGCATCACGCCGGTATCGCCCGAGATCAGCACGGTCGCTCGCTCCAGACACGCGCCGGTTTCTTGGAGGGTGAACTCGCCCGCCACATTGATGACGCTCGGCTCGAGCGCCGCGGCGAGCTCGCGATCGCTTCCCGTCGGTCCACCGACGGCCACGACGCCGAGCCCGAGCTGTCGCAACCGGTCGGTGAGGGCCCGCCAATGCTCAATGGGCCACCGTTTGGTGGCGTGCGCCGCCCCTGGGGCAATCACGGCAAATGGCTTGAGGTCGAGTCCCACTGCGGCAAGCCAATGGGTCATATGCGCGCGCGCGGCCGGCGCAAGAAAGAATTCCGGCGGGCCGCCGTCCGGCGCGACGTGGAGTGCTCGCGCCGCCTCGAAGTAGCGCTCGGGAACCGGCACGTGCCGGCCGTAGATGTTGATCTTCGTCGCGATCAACGTGGTGCGCGCGAATTTGCGCTTGGAGTAGCGGGACCACGCGCAGGGCACCAGCCAACGCAGCGCCGCGCTGCGCAGACTGCCGTGCAGATCCAGCCCATGCGTGGGCCGGAGTGCCCGCAGCCGGCGCGCGAGGTCGGTGATTCGCTCCTTGGGGCCGAGCTCGACGACGCCGGTCAGATGCGGATTCTCGACGACGAGCGGCGCCATCGCCCGCTTGGTGACGAAATACAGCTCGGCGTCGGGATGGCGCCGGTGCAACGCGCGCACGAGGGGAGTGGTGAGGAGGACGTCGCCGATGGAGCTGAACCGGACGCACAGAATACGCAACACGCGGCCAATGTAGTCGCGCGTTGCCGGGCTTCGCCAGCGGGACTAGCTTGTCACGCAAGATGCCCCGTCCGAAAAGTATTCTCTGGATCGACGACGAAGTCGATGGCCTGGCGGCGCACCGCCGCTTTCTCGAGCAGCAGGGCTTCGCGGTGGCGCAGGCGGCGCATGGCGACGATGCCCTCGCGATGTTGCGGCGCCAACCGTACAGCGTCGTGCTGCTCGACGAGCAGATGCCGGGACGGCGTGGCATCGAGCTGATTCCGGAGATGCGCGCGATCGATCCGGCGATGGCGGTGGTGATGGTCACGCAGAGCGAGGATGACGGGCTGATGCGCGACGCGATCGGCATCGAGATCGACGATTACCTCGTGAAGCCGGTGCATCCGCGCCAAGTGCTCTCCGTGGTCACGCGCCTGCTCGAAGGCGACCGCATTCGCCAGCAGCGCCTGGCCCGCGATTTCGTCACCCGCTTCCGCGAGCTGGAAGGCCGCCGGGGAGCCACGCTTGCGTGGCGCGAGTGGAGCGAGTTGATCGCCGAGCTGGCGCGATGGGAGGTACGCCTCGCCGCGGCCGATGAGCCCGGGCTCTCCGAGGCGCTGCACAACCTGCAAGAGAGCCTGCGCAAGGATTTCCAGGTCTTCATCACCAAGAGCTATCCCCGCTGGCTCGCCGACCCCGAGCGGGACCGGCCGCCGCTGTCGGTCGACGTGGGCGCGGAATTCCTGGTCCCCGCGCTCAAGCGCACCGGTCGCGTGGTGTTCATCGTGATCGATTGCCTGCGGCTCGATCAGTGGGAAGTGCTGCGCGATCTGATCACGCCGCTGTTCGACGTCGAGGAATCGCACTACTACAGCATTCTCCCGACGGCGACGCCGTTCGCGCGCAACGCGATCTTCAGCGGTCTCTTCCCGATGGAAATCGCAGCCCGGCACCCCGAGTGGTGGGGCGCGCCGACCGACGAAGAGAGCCTCAACGCCCACGAGCCCGAGCTCCTGGCCGAGCAGTTGCGCGAGCTGGTCGGCGAGACCGTGCCGGTGCGCTACGAGAAGCTGTTCACGGCGGCCGATGGCACCGATCTGTTACGCCGCCTGCCGGCGCATCTGGCGCAGCCCGGCGTGACCGCCCTCGTCTTCAACTTCATCGACCAGCTGACGCACGGCCGCTCCGAGAACGCGATCCTGTATGAGGTCGCGCGCGATGCGGACGCGCTGCGGGGATTGACGAAGACGTGGTTCGAGCGCTCGCCCGTGCTCGCCGCGCTCGAGGAGGCGGAGCGTCGCAACGTGCCGGTGCTGCTCACGACCGATCACGGCGCGATTCACTGCAACACGCCGGCGACGGTCTTCGCCAAGCGCGACGCGACCGCCAACCTGCGCTATAAGTTCGGCGAGGACCTGCGGGCCGAAGATCCCGAGGCGGCGATCATGGTCGAGGACCTCAAGGCGTACGGCCTGCCCGCCAAAGGGCTGGGCGTGCGGCTGTTGCTCGCGACCGGCGACCGCTTCTTCGTGTATCCCACGAAGCTGCGCGAATATCAGGCGCGCTATCGCGGCGCGTTCCTGCACGGCGGCGCGACGCCGGAAGAAATGATCCTGCCGGTCGCGCTGCTCACGCCGCGTCGATCCCGGTGATGATCCGCTCGCACCGGCTGTTTGGACTGCTGCGCCCCTACTCGCTGCAGTTCGCCGCGACGATCGCCGCGACGGTGATCTCGTCGGTGCTCGACGGTTTCACGTTCGTGCTGCTGATCCCGTTTCTGCGCGCGCTGTTCGGCAACGCCGCCCTGCCTAACCAGGGCGGGACGCAGGTCGAGGCGGTGCTCCACAAGATCGCCGGGCCGTTCCTGCAAGCGGGGTCGCCGGACATCGCGCTGCGCAACGTCGTCATCATCCTGCTCGTCGCCCTGCTGCTGAAAAACCTCGCGGCCTATTTCGCGTCGATGGGAAGCGTGGCGATTCAGGAAGGGGTGGTGCGGGACCTGCGGGTCAGGCTGTTCGACCATCTCCAGACGCTGCCGCTCGGCTATTTCCAGCGCACCCGCGCGGGCCAGACGATCGCGCGCGTCATCAGCGACACCGACCAGGTCAAGACCGCGGTCAGCGCGGCGCTCGCGTCGCTGCTGCAGAACCTCGTCGTGATCCTCGTCTACGTCGTGATTCTATTCGGTCTCTCGGTCAAACTGACGCTGCTGTCGCTGCTGCTCGCCCCGGTCTTGCTGTTGATCATCCGGCCGATGATCAACCGGCTGCGGCGCCGCTCGCGCGAGCTGGCGGCCGAGCGCGGCGAGGTGACGAGCCACGTGGGGGAGATGATCGCCTCGGCGAAGCTGGTTCGCGCCTACGTCGCGGAGGCGTTCGAGCTGGAGCGGTTCAGGGAGCTCGCCGAGCGCTACCGCAAACGGGTGCTGCGGGCGCAGCGCTACTCCAGTCTCACGAGTCCGGTCAGCGAAGTGTTCGGCGGCTTCATGATCGTGCTGATCCTCGTCGTGGGAACGCGGCTCGCGCTCGGGGGGGGGGCCACGCTCGATCCCGCGGTACTGATCACGTTTCTGGCGGTGAGTCTACGGCTCATGTCGCCGATCAAGTCGGTCTCCAACTATCCGGCCGTCATGGCGACCGCGGTGGCATCCGCGGAGCGCGTGTTCGAGGTCCTCGATCTGCCGTCGGCCGAAGGAGACCGTCCCGGGGAAACCACGGCCGAGTTCAGCGAGCGCATCGAGTTCCGCGGCGTGTCGTTCGAGTACGAACCGACCGAGTCGGTGCTGCGCGATGTCGATCTCGAAGTACAGCGCGGCCAGGTGGTGGCGATCGTGGGTCCGTCGGGGGCGGGGAAGACGACGCTCGTCGATCTCTTGCCGCGCTTCTACGAGCCGACGCGCGGCGAGATCCTCATGGACGGCGTGCCGCTCACGAATTTCACACGCACGTCCCTGCGGCGGCTCATGGGGATCGTGTCGCAGGAAACCGTGCTCCTCAACGACAGCGTGCTCGCGAATATCGCCTACGGCCTGAAGGATGTGCCGCTCGATCAGGTGCGTGCCGCGGCGCGCGCGGCCAACGCGGACGACTTCATCATGCGCCTCCCCGAGGGCTATGGTACGTTGCTGGGCGAGCGCGGCACGAGGCTCTCCGGTGGCCAGCGCCAGCGGATCGCGATTGCCCGGGCGCTGCTCCGCGATCCACCGATCCTCATTCTCGATGAGGCCACCAGCGCGCTCGACACCGAGTCCGAGCGGCTGGTGCAGGAGGCGATCGAGCGGCTCATGGCGCACCGCACGGTGTTCGTCATCGCGCACCGCCTCGCGACCGTGCAGCACGCCGACTTCATCGTCGTGCTGGCGGAGGGGCGGATCGTCGAGCGCGGCACGCACGGCGACCTGCTGTCCGCGGACGGCCTGTACCGCCGGCTGTACAATCTCCAATTCCGCACCTGACGTGCTGTCCGGCTTCACCCTGGTTCGCAACGCCGTCAAGCTCGATTTCCCGATCGTCCCCGCGATCCGGTCGGTGCTCGCGGTGTGCGACGAAGTCGTCGTCAACGTCGGCAAATCGGATGACGATACGCGCGATCTCGTCGCGTCCGTCGCCGACCCGCGGGTCCGCATTCTCGATACCGAGTGGGACTTCACCAAGAAGAACCTCATGCTGTCCATCGAGACGCAGCGGGCGATGGACGCGTGCCGGGGATCGTGGGGCATCTACATCCAGGCCGACGAAGTCTTGCACGAGCGCGGCGCGCGGATTCTCAAAGAGAAGGTCGCCGAGTGGGACGGTGACGAACGCGTCGAGGGCCTGCTCGTGAAGTATCTCCATTTCTACGGCGGCTTCGATCGCATCGCGACGAGCCGCCGCTGGTATCGCCGGGAGGTGCGCTGCATCCGGCTTGGTCGCGACATCCACCCCTATCAGGGCGCGCAGGGTTTTCGCGTCGGGTCGGACGACCGGAAGATTCGTGCGCGGCCGACCGCGGCCGAGATGTTTCACTACGGCTGGGCGAGACCGGCGAGGGCGATCAAGGAAAAGCACGAGATCTCCAAGACGATCTATCCGTGGAGCGCGGAGCGCTCGGCCCGAAATCAGACACGCCAGTTTCTCGAATGGATTCCGCTGCTGCAGCCGTTTACCGGTGTTCATCCCGCCGTGGCGCGCGACTGGATCGCGGAACGGTCGCACGATCCGGAGCGTGTGATTGGCCCGCGGCACTTCAGGCTCGAGCACCTGCGGTTCTACCTCTCCGATTTGATCGAGCGGCTGACGGGCGCGCGGGTGTTCGAGTTCCGCAACTACGAGCCCGTGTAGTCCTTCCCGGCAGTTCCTGGGTGAAACCACGAGTGTGCTGAAAGTCGAAGTCGGAGGGTCCTTCTGCAAACGGCCATCGACCGCGATGGAGCGCGCAGCCAGGATATGCTTTCCGGGTTCACACTGGTTCACAATGCCGTCAAACTGGACTTTCCGATCGTCGCGGCAATCCAGTCACTGCTGGAGGCGTGCGACGAAGTCGTCGTCAATGTCGGCGCCTCGGACGACGGCACGCGTGACCTCGTGACGGGAGTCGATGACCCGCGCGTGCGCATCATCGATCGGAAATGGGAGTTCGGTATCGGCGACGAAATGCTGGCCGTCGAGACGCAACGCGCGATGGACGCGTGCCGTGGCTCGTGGGGCATCTACATCCAGGCTGACGAGGTGCTGCACGAGCGTGGCGCGCACGTTCTCAAGGAAAAAATCGCCGAGTGGGACCGCGATGAGCGCGTCGAAGGCCTCCTGGTCAAGTATCTGCACTTCTACGGCGGCTTCGATCGCATTGCGACGAGCCGCCGTTGGTATCGGCGCGAAGCGCGCTGCATCCGTCTCGGGAGGGATATCCGTCCCTATCAGGGCGCGCAGGGGTTTCGCGTTGGCTCGAACTACCGGAAGGTTCGTGCGCGTCCTACCGACGCCGAGGTGTTTCATTACGGCTGGGCGCGCTCCGCGCGCGCGATCAAGGCAAAGCTCGAGATTTGCAAGACGATGTATCCGTTGTGCCCACAGCGGCTCGAGCGCGAGCTGCAGGAGAACGGCGGCGCCCTGGCCTGGATCCCCTTGCTCCAGCCGTATCGCGGCGAGCACCCCGCCGTCGCGCGCGAGTGGATCGCGAAACGGTCCCACCACCCCCTCATCGGGCCGCAGCATTTCAAGCTCGAGCACCTGCGGTTCTACTTCTCCGATTGGATCGAGCGGCTGACGGGCGCGCGGGTGTTCGAGTTGTGTGTGAAGCAACGCTCCGCGCGCCGGCGGCAAGTGTGTGGGTCGAATTGCTCGACTCGCGAGCGCAGCGCGAGTAACTCCGCGACCCCGGCGCCGATGCCGCCACCATCGGCGCCTACAAGCTCGCGCAACGATCCACGCGGAGTCGCCAGGACGGGCGTGCCGCTGGCGAGCGCCTCGAGAACGTTTACCGGACAGGGGTCCTCCCACTGCACCGGCATCCAGAGGCAGCGCGCGCCGGCGAGCAGCTCGCGTTTGCGTGCGCCCCCCACCTCTCCGACGAACTTGACCCAGCGCGAGAAGCTCGGCCGCCATCCTCCCGCGACGATCAACTTGAATGGGACGCTTTTGGCCGCAGCGACAGCGATCCGCCAGCCTTTGACGGAATGCAGACGAGCCAGGAAGAGATCGAAGTCAGCCTTTCTTGATCGGAACTCGTACTCATCAAGGCGCACCCCGTTGAGCACATAGGCTGAGGTTCCATGTCGCCGCGCGTGGTTTTCACTCACACAGATGGTGTGCGGCGACGCGGCACGTCCAGGCCCCATGTTGCCATGCAGTGTTTCCACATATGGCACGAGCGGCGGATTCAGGACCGTCGAGTGGTAATGCATGATATCAACCGGGTGGCTGACGTAGCGGCGCGGATCGAAGCCCGGTGCGCGCACCGTCTCAGCGTCGATTTCGAAGACGCGCACGCCGGGGACCTTGCTGCCGCGCCCCGCCAGCAGCGTGACGTCATGACCCATCTCCACGAGCGCCTGACTCAACCACACGACGATGCGTTGCGCGCCGCCGTACTTTTCGACCGGCACGCGCGTGTGCTGGAATTGGACGATGTGCATTCAGTCGACAGTACGACCCGGCGGCAACGTCCCCTTCTTTTTCAGGGCGTCATACATTCGGACGTACTCCTCGGCCATTCGCACGTGTGTGAACAGCCGCTCAGCGCGCGCCCGGCACGCGCGTGGATCTCGGGTCTGAATGTTCGACGCTGCCGCGATCATTTCGTCGAGCGTCGCGCAAATCGCCCCGACCTCGGGCGTGAGGATCTCGGGCAACGCGCCGCGTTTGGTGCCGAGTACCGGAGTGCCCGAGAACAACGCCTCGATCGTCGGCAATCCGAACGGCTCATCCCACTGCGCCGGCATCCAGAGACAGCGCGCGCGCGCGAGCAACACCGCCTTGCGTTTCCCGCCCACTTCTCCGACGTACTTGATCACGCCGGTAAAACTTGGGCGCCAACCGCCCGCGACGATCAACCGGCGGCCGGTGCGCTTCGCCGCTTCGATCGCCCAGTGGTAGCCGCGATCGCTGTGCAGTTTGCCGAGGAAGAGATCCCACTGCTCCTTGCGCGGGCGGAAAATAAAATCCGCCGGATCGAGCCCGTTGTACACGAACGTCTCGCTGCCGTGGCGGCGCGCATGATCGCGCGAGAGAAAAATCGTGTTGGGCGGCAGCGCTGTTCCCGGTTTCCAATTGCCATGCAGCGTCTGCACGAACGGGACGGATTTCGGGCCCTGCTTCAAGGGAAAATGCGCGTGCAGGATGTCGGCATTGTCGGGCAACAACGACGTGAGATCGGTGCTGCCGCCGTTGCTCTTCAGGGCTCGAGGCGAGACTTCGATGATGCGTGACGCAGCGGCGAGTTTGGTGCCGGGCTGGGCGAGTACGGTGACGCGATGCCCCAGGGCCGCCAGCGCCTGCACGAGCGCCACGACGACGCGTTGCGGTCCGCCGTAACCTTCGACCGGAAGCCGGTGATAGGACGCGACCACGACGTGCATCGGAGTCCCAGTATAACTAGCTTCGCTCCATGGCGCCTCGGGCACTGACAATTCTGCAACTCACGCATCAAGGTCAGGGCGCCGGTTCCACTCAATCCATTTTTAGTTTGAGTCGCGAGCTGGCCAAGCGCGGCCATCGGGTTGTCGTTGGGAGCCCGGCGGAGACGCTGCTCGCGCGCAATGTCGCGGCCAATCCCCCGCTCGAGCACGTGGCGCTCGATTTTTCCTCGCTCCGCGGCGTCGCCAATACGATCGCGGGCGTCATTGCCGATGGCGGTGTGGACGTCGTGAACAGCCATGCCACCGGTGACCGCCGCGCGATCACCTGGCTGCGCTGGCGCGGCCGCCTGCCGCAGGCGTTGGTCGTAACGCGCCGTACGATGCCGCTCACGCTGCCGCCCGAGCTGATCGCCGTCGGGCTGACAGCGGACCGCACGATCGCCGTGAGTGTGGCCGTGGCGAACGCCCTGCGCCGGCGGCTGCATCCGCGCGGTCGGCTGCGCGTCGTTCCGAACGGCATCGATCTCGCCCGCGTCGAGGCCGAGCCGTCGCAGCACGACCTGGCCATGGCGCAAGCCGCGCTCGGAGGGGATTCCGGTCGTCCGGTCGTGGCGGTGGTGGCGCGCCGCAAGGATCAGCAGATCCTGCTGCGCGCGTTGCCGGCGCTCGCACGGCCCGTCACGGTCGTGTTCGTCGGCATCCGTCCCGACAAGGTGCTGGCGGCCGCCGCGGCGGCGGTCCCCGAGCGGCATCGGATTGTCTTCGTGCCGTTCACGGAGCATCCCCTCGCGTTCTACCGTTTGGCTACCGTCGCGGCGTTGCCATCGCGCATCGAGGGGCTGTCGCAGTCGTTGCTCGAGGCGATGTCCCTCGGCGTTCCGGTGATCGCTTCTGCGGCGGGAGGCAATCCGGAGCTCATCTATCCCGGCGAGACCGGCTTGCTGGTGCCACCGCTCGACCCGGCCGCCTGGACCCGGGCGCTCGATCGCATGCTCGGCGACGACGAGTTCCGCGCGCGGGTCGCGCGCGCCGGGCGCGCACACGCCCGCCAAGAATTCACCATGCCGCGCACGGCCGAGCGGACCGAGATCGTGTATCGCGAGGCGATCGAGCGGCGGCGATTGCTAGCGGGGGAACGATCCCGTTAGACTTGGGAAATGCCAGGTACGACCCCGCTGACGGTGGTCATTCCCACTCTCAACGAAGCGAGTCAGATCGGCGACTGCGTCCGCGGCCTTGCGTGGGCCGGTGAAGTCATTGTCGTGGATGCGGGCTCCAAGGACGGCACGGCCGCCACCGCCGCGGCGGCAGGGGCGCGCGTGCTGGATGGCATGGCGCCTGGGATCGCCGCGCAGCGCAACACGGGCATCGCCGCCGCCAAGCACGAATGGGTGTTCGCGCTCGATGCGGATGAGCGCATAGGACCCGCACTCGCGGCGGAGCTGGCGCAGGTGGTGGTCGCGCCCCAACACGAGGCCTATCGCGTGAAGCGGCGCAACCTCTTTCATGGGCACGTGCTGCGCCGCGGGCACTGGGGCCGCGACTGGGTGGTGCGGCTGTTTCGGCGCGGCCGGCGCTTCGGCGGCTCGAGCGCGCACCCCGGCCTCGAATTCCCGGAACGCGAGCAGGGCGAGCTGACCAACGAGCTGGATCACACCCCCTACAAGGACCTGGGACATCACCTGGACAAGCTCATTGCCTACAGCCGCATGAGCGCTGCCGACCTGGCGGCCCAGGGGCGGCGCGCATCATTCAGTGACGTGGCGCTGCGGCCCGCATTCCGGTTCTGGCGGGACTACTTCCTGCACGGCAGCGTCTTCGACGGGCGGCTCGGCGTCATTCACGCGGGGATGAGTGCGGCGTCGGTGTTCTTTAAGTATGCTTTCCTATGGGAACGACAACGCCGTGGCTAAAACCTTCCTCCTGACCGGCGAATTTCCGCCGATGCAAACCGGCATCGCTCGCATGATGGGCGAAGTCACGCGTCGCTATCCGCGCGGCGAGCTCCTCGTCTCCACCGGCCAGCATCGCGATTCTCAGGATTCCGACGTGCGCTTCAGCGGCGCCGTCGTCGACCGGTTGCCCGTGCCAAGCAGGGCGCTGCGCAATCTGGCGGGCCTGTTATTCTGGGCGCGCCGCGTCGCCTCGCTCGCGCGCCAGCACAAGCCGCGCTTCGCATGGTGCGATTCGATCCGGCCGTGCACGTATCCCGCGAAATGGATGCACGAGCGCGTCGGAACGAAATACGGCGTCTTCGTGCACGGCGGTGATCTGCTGAAAGAGCTGCACGCGATCCATCACTCGCGCTTCGCGCGCAAGACGGCGAAGGCGTTGCTGGGATCGGCGGTCGCCGTCGTCGCCAACAGCCAGTGGACGCGCGAGCAGGCGCAGAAGGTGCTGCGCGAGCTGGGGCTCGATCCGCTCGCCGAATCGGTGCGCCTGGTGCCGCTCGGCACGGATCCCGAGCAGTTCCGGCCCGGGGTCGACACGCGTGCGGTACGCGAGCGCTACGGTCTGAACGGCGGCGCCTGGGTGCTCACCGTCGCTCGACTCGAGCCCTACAAGGGCGTCGACATGGCGCTCCGCGCCGTGGCGCAATGCCGCAACGACGGGCTGGACTTGAACTATCTCGTGGTCGGCAGCGGCAAGAAGCGCAAAGAGTATCAGAAACTCGCCGGAGAGTTGCACATCGCCGATCACGTCCGCTTCGTCGGGAACGTGCCCGAGGCCGAGCTGCCGGCGGTATTCAACATCGCGAATGCATACGTCGGGGTGTCGCGCCGCGCCGACGGCTCGCGGGTCGAGGGATTCGGCGTCGCGCTCGCCGAAGCGAGCGCCTGCGGGCTGCCGGTGATCGCCGGCCAATCGGGCGGCCTGGCGGAGGCGGTGCACGACGGCGAAACGGGGCTGGTCGTGAATCCGGACGATTCCGATGCCGTCGCCGCGGCGCTCAAGCGGCTGTTCGGGGATCAGCTGCTCGCGCGCCGGCTGGGCCAGGCGGGTCGCAAGGCGATCGAAACCTATTACAACTGGGACCGGGTGATCCGCGACCTCTTGGACATCGAATCACAAGTCTCCTCCTAGCGTTCAACTTTCCGCCGCACGGCGGCGGCATTGCCCGCATGATGGGCGAGTTGGCGCTGCGATATCCGCGCAACACACTCATCGTTTCGACCGGCGCTTACGAGAACAGCGCGGCGAGCGACCCGCGCTTCCCACAGCCCATCGATCGCGTCGGCATTCGGGCCACGCGATTGCGCACCGTGCAGGGCCTCGCGCGCTGGACGTGGCGCGCCGGCGGGCTCGCGAAGCAATGGCGTCCCGGCTTCGCGTGGTGCGGGGAGCTCAAGCCCGCCGGCTATCCGGCCCGCTGGCTCGCGGTGCGACGTCACGTGCCCTACGGCATCATCGTATACGGCACCGAGCTGCTCCTGATTCAGGAAAAAATCGCCCGCAGTCGCTTCAAGCGCGGGACGGCGGGCAGCATCATCGGCAATGCCGCCGTGATCGTCGCGATCAGCAACTGGACCGCCAACCTCGCGCTCGACGTCGTCACCGCGCTCGACGTCGTGGTCCCGGTCGAGACGGTGCCGCTCGGGACGACGCCGGCGTACTTTCGTCCTGGGCTCGACACCGGTGCGGTGCGCGCCAACTGGAGTGGCACAAGGGGATCGACACCGTGATGCGGGCGCTGGCTGCCGTGCGCGCCGTGCACCCGACGGCACGCTACGCCATCGCCGGCACCGGCGAGCGGCGCGCCAAGTTCGAGCAGCTGCGCGATGAGTTACGATTGGGCGATGCCGTCCGGTTCCTGGGTGCCGTCCCGGACGCGGAGCTTCCCGCCCTCTACAACGCGGCGGATCTGTACGTGGGCGCGTCGCGCCGCGTCGAAGGGCTCGCCGAGGGATTCGGCAGAGACGGGAGTCCTCGTGGATCCAGACGACCCGGCGGCGGTGGCGGCCGGGATCAACGCGTTACTCGCGGATCCTGCGCGGCGGCACAGACTGGGCGCGGCGGGGCGGAAAGCGGTGGAGGAGTTCTACAATTGGGACAGGGTCGTGCGAGATCTGATGGAGATCGATAGCCGATATCGGTCGACACGCTGAGGCCGCGCGAGGTGTAGGGGCGCAGCATGCTGCGCCCCTACTTCACCAACGATTCAGCCGGATCTCCTCATCTCTTTCTGCTGATCCGCCGGCCGCGCGATGATCGCGTAGGTCGGGCAGTGCCGGATGTAGCCGCCGTCCATCGGCGACCATTCCTGATCGGGCTGCGTCACCACCGCCTTGCGATCGGAGTCCAGCACGAACAACCCCTGTGGGCCATGCACGAGGCACGCCCCACACCCGATGCAGCGCTCGCGCTCCACGCGCACCAACACGTGCCGCTTGGGGAAGATGCCGACGTCGCCGGGCTCGGGCCATTCGTCGGCATGGTCGAGCGCGGCGCTCGTCGCGCGATAGCCTTCCTCGACTTCCTCGCGCAGGTGATCGAACGAAAACATCGTCACGTGCTCGACGCGCGGCTGGATGTAATAGACCGGCGGCGTCGTCCAGGTGCGCACGCGCTGCTCGAGCAGCGTCTCCATGAGGATTTCGGTGGCCCGCGCGAACACGCCCGCGAACCCCTCGTCCTGGGCGTCGGCCGTCAGCAGGCTGGACGCGGAAACGTCCACGGCGACGATCAGCTCAGGACCGAGCGCACGCGCGGCATCGAAGGGCACGTTGGCGACGACCGCGCCGTCGACATAGAAGCGGCCGCCGATCTCGTGGGGCGGGAAGTAGCCCGGCAGCGCGCAGGAGGCGAAGACCGCGTCGGCGACGCGGATATCGTCGAGTCCGGGCAGACCCCAGAACACTTCCATCCCGGAGTTCAGGTCTACGGTGTTCACGATGACGGGGGGATCGAGCTGCTGGAAGGTGAGGTCGCCGACGGTGCGCGCGATGAGGTGCTCGAGCGGCTCGCGCCGGAACAGCGCGGGGGAGCGCATGCGCTTGAACGCCATGTCGGCATGCGCGACGGCGAAGACGTCCTTGCGCTTGAGGCTGAACGCGATCTCCCGGAGCTTGGCGATGCCCATCCCGCCTGCCCACGCGGCGCCCACGAGCGCGCCCACGCTCGACCCGATGATGCGGGTCGGCCGGTGGCCGCGCTCGAGCAGCGCTTGGAGCACGCCCACATGGGCGAGCCCCTTGATCCCGCCGCCGCCCAAAACGAGGGTGAACGGTGTGTCGCGTTTCACAGCCCTATCCGCTTGCCCGGGGGGTTGAGTCCCGAGTAACGTAGTCGAGACCCCCATGACGGCGCCACTGTTTTGGACGCGACTCGCGCGTGACCCCTGGGCCCGGTTCGGCCTGGGCGTCGTGGGAATCCTCGCCGCACTGGCGTTGCTCGCGCCCGCGCTCGCGCCGGGCGATCCGTTGCGCGGCGATCTCGCCGTGAGTCTGCGTCCCCCATCTCACACCTTTCTGTTCGGGAGCGATGCACAGGGCCGCGACGTCCTGTCCCGCGTCCTCTACGGAGCCCGGCTGTCGCTTGCCGTCGGGCTGATTAGCCAGAGCATCGCGCTATTCCTCGGCCTGACGCTCGGGCTGATCGCCGGCTTCTACGGCCGCTGGATCGACGGCGTCATCATGCGAGTCGCGGATGTCACGCTGGCCTTTCCATCACTGCTGCTCTTGATCGCGATCGCCGCCGCCGTCAAACCGTCCCTCCCCGTGGTGTTCATCGTCATCGGTGTCGTCGGCTGGGCGGGCATGGCGCGTATCACCCGCGGTCAGGTGCTGCTCGCGCGCGGCCTCGAGTACGTGCAGGCGGCGCGCGCGCTCGGCGCGTCGGATGCGCGCATCATCGCGCGCCATCTGCTGCCCAACGTGATCGCGCCGGTGATTGTTGCGGCGACGCTCGGGCTGGGCGGCGCGATCATGGCCGAGGCGGCACTGTCGTTCCTCGGACTCGGCGCGCAGCCGCCAACCCCGTCGTGGGGAGCGATGGTCGCCGAGGGTCGAGACCTGCTGCGGGTCGCGCCCTGGGTGTCGATTGCACCCGGTGTGGCGATCGGACTCGCGGTGTTCGGACTCAACCTCCTCGGCGACGGCCTGCGTGACGCCCTCGATGTGCACGGATTGGGCCGCACGGCATGACCGAAATCGCGTATCACCCCACGCACGTCCGCGCGTTGCGCGAGACCTTCAAGGCGCTGCGCACGGCGGAATTCCCGTGGACGGCCGAGACGATCTATCTGAACAACGCCTCGATCGGGCCGATCCCGGAACGGACCCGCCGCGCGCTCGACGAATTCACCGCCAAACGTACTGCCCCGCACCTGCTGCCCGATCGTGAGCTGTTCGCTGGGCTCGCCGCCGCGCGACTAGGGCTAGCCCAGCTGATCAATGCCGACCCGTCAGAGATCGCCCTCGCCACCAACACCAGCTGGGGATTGAACCTGGCGGCGCGTGCACTGCCCCTCGAGCGCGGCGACGTGGTTCTGGTTTCCGATAAGGAGTTTCCGGCGAACGTCTATCCGTGGCTGCTGCTCCGAGACCAGGGCATCACGGTCGAGATGACACGCTGCACGGCGCAGGGATGGCCGGACGAGGAACACCTGCTCGAGCGGCTGCGAGACCCGCGGGTGCGGGTGCTCGCGGTCTCGTTCGTGCAATTCTCGAACGGCTACCGCGCCGATCTGAAGAAGCTCGGCGCGGCCTGCCGCGCCAATGGTACGTACCTGGTGGTAGACGGCATCCAAGGTATCGGCAATTCGGTGCTCGATCTGCGCGAGACGCCGCTCGACATCCTCGCGTGCGGCGGCCAGAAGTGGCTGTTGTCGCCGTGGGGATCGGGCTTCGTCTACGTGCGCAAAGAGCTGGTGTCACAGCTCGAGCCGGCGATCACCGGTTGGATGGCGTTCGAAGGGACGGACGACTTCTCACGCCTCACCGAGTACAACCCGACCTTCCGCTCGGATGCGCGCCGCTTCGAGATGATCACGCTGCCGTATCAGGACTTCTTTGGAATGACCGCGTCCTTGCAGCTCTTGCTGGAGGTCGGCGTGCGTGAGATCGCCGAAGTCACGCGCTCGACGCACGAGCCGATCGTGAAATGGGCGCAGGCGCATGGCGTGCGCATCGCTTCGCCAACCGAGAATGGGCACCGCTCCGCGATCCTCTGCGTCGCGCCACCCAAGCCGGTCGAGGCCTATCATGCGCTCAAGCGCGCGCGGGTGGTGTGCAGCCTGCGGGAGGGCTCGATCCGGCTCTCGCCGCACTGCTACAACACGGTCGAAGAGATGGAGAAGGTTATAGAGGTCTTGGAAGACCTGTTGTAGCGTCGCGGTGTCGATCCACCCACCACGCCAGCAGCACGAACACCCACCCGAAAATGATGCCACCGATCGCGAGCGCGTGGATATCGGTGGGCGTCGGCGTGAACAGCGTGCTGTAATACGATCCGGCCAATACCGCCACGAGCGCCCAGATTCCCCAGCGTCCGATGGCGTCGCGCGCGCGCGTCGCACTGAGATAGAACGCGAGACCCGCGATCAACATCACGCTCTCCACGATCACGGTCGCGTTTGGGAAATTCCACAACCCCAGTCCCACTTCGGGCCCGCCCGGATACAGCGGCTCATCGGGGCGATGCGTGATGAAGTCCAGCACCCAGTGGCTGACGACGAGCAGCGCGATGACCAGCGCGGCGCGTTTGTCCCCGGTGCGCCGTTTGTACAGATAGCCGAACACCGCGCCCCACACGATCAGCGTGAGGAGGCTGTGCGAAATCGGATAATCATCGAGCCAGAGCGTGAGAAAGGGATTCGGGCCGGGGACGACGTGCGCGTGCTCCCAGCCAAGCAGCAAGAAGATCGGCCACAGCAGGTCGGCCAGTGTCGGAGCGATGAACAGCGTGCCGAGACTCGTGCGCGGGGCGACGCGTTTGGCCGCGAGACCCAGGGCGTAGTGACCGATGAACATTGATCAGCCTGCGCGTCTCAAAAGCGCGTATTCCTTTTTCCCTTTGCGCAGCAGAAGATTCCTGCCCCCAATCCAGTCCTGGGAGCTGATCGTGCGCGCGACGTCGTTGATCCGCTGCTGATTGACGTAGATGCCGCCTTGTTCGATGCTCCGGCGGGCTTCGCTCTTGGATTTGGCGAGCCCGGCGCGCGTCACGAGATCGACGAGGGCGACGCCGTCCGCCTCGCCCTCGACGGCGATCGTCGGAATCTCACCGGCCAGAACGTCGAACACCTGGGGATGCACTTCCGCCTGCTCTTCACCAAACAGAATCGCGGACGCCGCCTGGACTCCCGAGAGCAACTCGGTGCCGTGCACCCGTGTCGTGACGTCCGCGGCGAGGGCGCGCTGCGCCGGTCGCGCGGCAGGATGGCGTTTCTGCTCAGCCAGAAGCGCATCGATGTCGGGGCGTGACTTCAACGTGAAGAGCTTCAGGTAGCTCTCGACGTCGCGGTCGTCCACGTTGATCCAGAACTGGTAGAACTTGTACGGTGACGTCATCTCTGGATCGAGATACACGGCGCCCGACTCGGTCTTGCCGAACTTCTGGCCGGACGCGCGCGTCACCAGCGGTGCGACAAGACCGTGCGCCTCCGCGTTCTCGACCCGCCGGATGAGCTCGACGCCCGCGGTGATGTTGCCCCACTGATCGCTGCCCGCGACCTGCAGCGTGCATTGCCGTTCACGATACAGATGCAGGAAGTCATACGCCTGCAGCAGCATGTAACTGAACTCCGTGAACGACAGCCCGCTTTCCATGCGCGCTTTCACCGACTCCTTCTGCATCATCACGTTGACCGTGAAATGCTTTCCGACGTCCCGCAGGAAATCGATGAGTCGCTGCTCCACCAACCACTTCGCGTTGTCGAGCAGTAGCGCCGCGCTGGGTCCCGTGCCGAAATCCAGGAAGTGCGCCGACTGATCACGCTGGCGACGCACGTTCTCCCGGATTTGTTCCTTGGAGAGCAATGGGCGTTCGCTCGATTTCCCGGAGGGATCGCCGATCAGACCGGTGCCGCCGCCCATCAGCACGATCGGTCGATGCCCGGCGCGTTGCAGATTGGCGAGCAGCATCAGCGGCATCAGGTTGCCGAGCTGCAGCGACGGCGCCGTGGGATCGAAGCCGCAATACGCCGTCACCGGGCCCTTGGCGAAGTGCGCGGCGAGCCCTGGTGTCGCCTGTTGTACAAACCCCCGCCATTCCAGTTCTTTGAGCACGTCGGTAGCCATGGCGGCGAATCGTAGGGGAGGTCCAAAAGACTGGCAAGTCGAGATTCACGTTACTAGGTTGTAATCAGATGGCCTTTTCAAAACCCTTTTCGCCGGCCCCCGTCCCCCCGCGCCCCCCGGTCGCCGGATCTCGCCGCCCGTTTTTGGTGCGCTGGTGGTACGATCCGGTCCAGCGCCGCCGCGTGATCATCGCGACGGTGCTGGCGCTGCTGTACATGAGCGGCCTGGCCTATGGCTCGTGGACGCGCGTGTGCGCGTCGGAGCGCTGCCCGAGCATCACGCGCATCGACCCCTCCACGGGGCACAATGTCCAGGTTCAGACGTCGAAGGTGTATGCTGCGGACGGCCGCCTGATCACCGAGCTGGGCATCCAGCGGCGCACCGTGCTGCCGCTCGAACAGATTCCGGTCTTCGTGCGGCAGGCGTTCATCGCGGTCGAGGACAAGCGCTTCTACGCGCATCACGGCATCGATTATTGGCGGATCCTGGGCGCACTCAAGGCCAATATCACGACGCTGCACTACACCCAGGGCTTCTCGACCATCACGATGCAGCTCGCGCGCAACGTGTTTCCCGAGCACCTCGGGCGGGAAAAGAAGATCGCCCGCAAGCTGCGTGAGGCACGCGTGGCGGTGGAGCTCGAGCGCAATTTCCCGAAGGACACCATTCTCGAGCTATACCTCAATCAGATCGATTTGGGGCCGAACGTCGCCGGGGTCGAGGCCGCGGCGCAGGTGTACTTCGGGAAGTCCGCGCGCGACTTGAACGTCGGCGAAGCCGCGACGCTCGCCGCCCTTCCGAAGGCCCCGGGCACCTACAATCCGCGCAACCATCCCGACAACGCGATTCGCCGCCGGAATGCCGTGCTGAACCTGATGCGCGACCAGGGATTCCTGAGCCCGGAAGACGCGGAGTTCTGGAAGGCCTATCCCCTCGTGTTGACGACGCGGCGCACGAGCTACGGCGACGTCGCGCCGTACTTTGTCGAATGGCTCCGCACGGCGTTCCTGGAGCCACGCTTCGGGCGCGATCTCTACGACAAGGGTCTCCGGATTTACACGACGCTCGACCTCGATATGCAGGAAGCGGCCGAGCAGGCGCTCGAGTCGCAGCTCGAGGAGATCGAGTCGGGCGTGTACTCGAACGGCAAGTTCGAGGGCACGCCGTACCGGGAGTACATGGAGCAGGGACGCGCCACTCCGGACGAGCAGGGCCCGTTCTCGCAGTATCTGCAGGGCGCCATGCTGGCCCTGGATGCGAAGACCGGCAACATCCTCGCGATGGTCGGGGGCCGCGACTTCGTGGACTCGAAGTGGAATCGCGTCACGCAGTCCGCGCGGCCCCCGGGCTCCACCTTCAAGCCGTTCGTCTACTCGGCCGCGATCCGCGCGGGGCATCCCGTCACCGAAATGCTGGACGACACGCCGCTGAATCCGCCGGTGATCCAGCTCGACAGCTCGCTGTGGCAGCCGAAGGACTACGACGACACGACGCTCGGCCTGGTTCCGATGCGCCAGTCGCTGTATCTCTCCCGCAACCTGTCGACGATCAAGCTCGGCATGGCGCTCGGTGAGCAGACGGTGATCGGCGAAGCGCGGCGCTACGGGATCACGACGCCGCTGCCGCCCTATCCGTCCATTCACATCGGCGCGCGCGAGGCCAAACCGATCGAGCTGATCGCCGCGTACACGGCGTTCGCGAACAACGGGACGCGCGTCGAGCCGATCGGCATCCAGCGGATCGAGGATCGCCAGGGCAACATCCTCTACCAGTCGACGGTGAAGCGCGAAGAGGTGATGGACCCCGAGCACAACTGGCTCATACTCGACATGATGCGCGACGTCATGCGCTGCCAGCCCGGCTCGGGCCTGCATCGCTGCGGGACCGCCGCCGGCGCCGTCGGTGGACTGCGGATTCCGATGGCGGGGAAGACCGGCACCACGGACGACTACACCGACGCGTGGTTCGTCGGTTTCACGCCGGAGATCGTCTCCGGGATCTGGATCGGCTACGACCTGCAGCGGCGCATCATGAACAACGCCGGCGGCGGCCGCATCGTCGCGCCGGCATGGACGAAGTTCATGCGCGATGTGTACGAGCGTCGTCCGTCGCCGGGCGACTGGGCGCGGCCGGACGATCTCGTCACGCGCGAGGTGGACTGGTCGAACGGATTCCTGGCCACGCCGTTCTGCCCGCTCGAGGTGCGGCGGTGGGAGTGGTTCTATCCCGGCACCGAGCCGACGCAGGTGTGCCAGGTCCATTCGCCGTTTGGGGTCGGAGTGACTCCCTGATCCGTTCACAGGCTAAAGCCTGCGCTTAATACGTGCTTCGCATCCGAGCCGGCCGCGTGCATCCTGTGACGGCGCCACCTATCGAGGACGGCGCCGTTCTTGTTGACGCGAGCGGAAGAGTCGCGGCGGTCGGGCCCCACGAGAAGGTGCCAGCGCCGCAGGGCGTGCAGTCGCTGCATTTTCCCGATGCCGAGCTTCTGCCGGGCCTCGTCAACTGCCACACGCATCTCGAGCTGACGCATCTGGGGGGCGGCGGCAAGCACGAGGAGCCGGAGTTTCTGAAGTGGATCCGCCGCATTCGCGAGCTCAAGGATGCGACACCGGCCGAGGCGTTCTATGAGGCGGCGGTCGCCGGGATTCGGGATTGCTGGGCCCACGGTGTCACGTGCGTCGCGGAGACCGGGAGCACCGGCGCAGTGATGCGCGCCCTGCACGACCTCGGCGGCCGCGGGATCGTGTACCAGGAGGTGTTTGGTCCCGATCCGGCGAAATGTGCGGCCAGCATGGCTGAGCTCGAGACAGCGGTTCGTCCACTTCGCCGTCTTGCAGCTTCACAACTTGTCCTGGGGGTCTCACCGCATGCGCCGTACACCGTGAGCGGGCCGCTGTACGAGGCGGTGGCCGACTTCGGGCGCCGCGAACACCTTCCCATCGCACTGCACGTTGCGGAATCGAAGGAGGAGACGGCATTGGTCCGAGATGGCCAGGGTCCGTTTGCGGACGCATTGCGCGCGCGCGGTATCACGATCGAGGCGCGGCATCGCTCGCCGGTTGCGTATCTCATGCAGCTTGGCGTCCTGAAACGTGGCGACCTGTGCATTCATTGCGTCCAGGTGGATGAGGCCGATGTGGAGTTGTTGCGCACCGTCGGCGCGACGGTTGCCCACTGCCCGCGATCCAACAGTGCGCATCGCCACGGTCGAATGCCGCTCGACCTGTTTCGCAAGGCCGGCGTACCGCTCGGCATCGGCACCGACTCGGTCGTGAGCGTCGGTGAACTCGATCTTTGGGCCGAAGCCGAGGCCGCGGGGTTCACAGGCGACGCCGCGATTCGCGCGCTAACAATGGACGGGGCGCGCGCGCTGGGGTGGGACGCGGAGATTGGATCGTTAGATGTGGGAAAGGCCGGAGATTTGGTGGTTCAGACCGTCCGGCCGTCCGACCGTCCGACCGTCCGACTGACAGTAGTCAGCGGCCGGATCGTCCACCAGATTTCCGCCACATGAAAACGCAGCGTCACGCCGCCATCTTACGGATTGTGCGTGGGGAGACGATTGGCAGTCAGGAGCAGCTGCGTGAGCGTCTCAAAGCGGAAGGCTTCGATGTGACGCAGGCGACGTTGTCGCGTGATATCCGCGAGCTCGGCCTGGCGAAAGTCGCGGCGCCTGATGGCGGCTCGCATTACGCGCCGGGGGCCGAAGGCACCCCCGGGGTCCGCCCGCATCTCGAGCAGCTGCTGCCCACCATGCTCGTCTCCGCCGAGGGCGTCGGCCCGCTGCTCGTGCTCAAGACGACGACGGGCGGCGCGCAGGCGCTCGCCCTGGCGCTCGACGGCGCCGGGTGGGCCGAGGTGATCGGCACGATCGCGGGCGACGACGCGATCCTCGTGATCGCGCGGGGCGAGCGGGCCCGCCGCGCGGTCCAGACGCGCTTGAAAGAACTGGCGGGAATCCCCGCCTGACCGTTGCGCCCGCGCAACTTCCCAAGGTGCGCAGCGCCGCCTAGTGTTGAAGCAGATTCCGACCTGAACTCACGACCCGAGGAAAACTCGTGAAACACCTGACTGTACCGCGCCTGATCTCCTGCGTCGGGGGTCTTGGGGCGCTCGTCGCGGCGTGCACCACGGCCGCTCGGTCCACGCGATCCCCAGCCGCCGTCGAGTCGGCCACTGCGCCCTCGGGCAGCGCGGCGATGCGGCTCAACACGCTCACCCCGGAGGAGCGCGCCGCGGGGTGGCGTCTCTTGTTCGACGGCCACAGCACCGCCGGCTGGCGGGGGTGGCAGATGGATTCGATGCCCTCGGGTTGGGGCGTTCGTGAAGGTGCGCTAACGCGCGTGCGGCCGGCGGCCGACATCATCACGACCGAGAAGTTCCGGAATTTCGAGCTGTCGCTCGAGTGGAACGTCGCTCCGAAAGGCAACAGCGGGATCTTCTATCGAGCGAGCGAGGACGACGACGCGATTTATTGGACCGCCCCGGAAATGCAGGTCCTCGACGACGCCGGACACGTGGATGGGCAGTCGCGCCTCACTGCCGCGGGCGCGGACTACGGATTGTATCCGTCTCCTGCCGGTGTTGTGAAACCTGCGGGCGAATGGAACCAGGTGCGCATTCTGGTGGACGGCAACCACGTCGAGCAATGGCTCAACGGCGTCAAGGTCGTGGAGTATGAACTCGGCAGCCCGGACTGGGAGGCGAAAGTTAAGGCCAGCAAGTTCGCCACCCACCCGCGGTACGGGCGCAACGCCGAAGGCTACATCGGCCTGCAGGAGCATGAGTTTCGGGTCGCCTTCCGCAACATCAAGATTCGGGTGCTCCCATGAGCAAGAAACGCATCTCTCGCCGGAAGTTCGTGCGCGACGTCGCCACGGGGCTCTCCTTCACCATCGTCCGGCCGCACGTGCTCGGTGCCCGCGGCAGGAATCGGCTGGCGCCGAGTGACAAGCTGAACATCGCGTGCATCGGCGTGGGCGGAATGGGGGCGAACGACGTGCGCGGGGTCGGCAAGACGGAGAACATCTACGCCCTGTGCGACGTGGACGACCGCCAGGCGGCGCAGTCGTTGAGCGCGTTCCCGCTGGCCAAGCGGTTCAAGGATTTTCGCGTGATGCTCGATAAAGAAGGAAAGAATATCGACGCGGTCACCGTCTCGACGCCGGATCACACGCACACCGTCGCCGGGATGGCGGCCATGAAGCTCGGCAAGCACACCCGGATTCAGAAGCCGCTCGCGCGGACGCTGTGGGAGGTCAAGCAGCTCGAAGACATGGCGCGCAAAGCCAAGCTCGCGACGCAGATGGGGAATCAGGGTCACGCCGAAGAAGGGACGCGCCTGATTCGCGAGTGGGTCGAGGCGGGTCTCATCGGAACGGTGCGGGAGATCCAGCTCTGGACCAACCGGCCGATCTGGCCCCAGGCGATCGATCGTCCCCTCGAGGAGTACCACACGCCCGCGACGCTGGACTGGGATCTGTGGCTCGGTCCCGTGCCCGAGCGGCCGTACAATCCGGCCTACGCGCCATTCAAGTGGCGCGGCTGGTGGGATTTCGGAACCGGCGCGCTCGGCGACATCGCCTGTCATTCGATGGACGCGTCGTTCTGGGCGCTCAATCTCGGCTACCCGACGCGCATCGAAGCGGAGTCCACCAAGCTCTATCCCGAGACGGCGCCGGCATGCTCGCGCATCACCTACAGCTTCGCGGCGAAGGGCAGTCGTCCGCCGGTGACGGTGGTATGGCGCGACGGTAGCCTCTATCCGCCGCGGCCCAAGGAGATCACGGATCCGCTGGCGTGGCCCTTCGACACCAGCGGCCAGCTCTGGATCGGCGATGCGGGAAAGCTCATCGCCGGGATTTACGGCGAGAATCCGCGCTTGCTCGATGAGGCCAAGCAGGCCGAGGTTACGGCGCATCCGGTTCCGCAGAAGTACCCGCGCACCGAAGGCGTGTACGCCGAATGGATCGCGGCGTGCAAAGGCGGCCCACCGGCCGGATCGAACATCCCCGACCATTCGGGGCCGCTCACCGAGATGGTGCTGCTCGGCAATCTCGCCGTGCGGACGGCGCAGCCCATCGACGTGAATCCGGCGACCGGAGCCGTGCTGACTAGCGTGCCGGAAGAGCTGGTTAAGCCGCGGTATAGGGCGGGATGGGGTTGGTAGCCTTGCGGACACCGCTGGGCTAGGTGTATTTTTATACATACCTATGCATAAACAAAACTCCGGCCCGCTGGTGGTGCTCGCCTATTCGGGCGGGCTCGATACCTCCGCCATCGTCCCCTGGCTGCGCGAGACCTACGGCGCGCGCGTCGTCTGCTTTGCCGCCGACGTGGGGCAGGGCCTCGGTGAGCTCGACGGGTTGATCGCAAAAGCCAAACGCTCCGGCGCCGAAGATTGCATCATCGAAGATCTGCGCGAGGAGTTCGTGCGCGACTTCGTCTTTCCCACGCTGCGGGCCGGCGCGATCTACGCCCGCACCTACTTGCTCGGCACCTCGATGGCGCGGCCGCTCACCGCGGCGCACCAAGTCGCCGTCGCACAACGGCTCGGCGCCGACGCCGTCGCGCACGGCTGCACGGGGAAGGGCAACGACCAGGTCCGCTTCGAGCTGACCTATGCCGCACTCGCGCCCGAGCTGCAAATCATCGCGCCGTGGCGCGAATGGAAATTCCAGGGCCGCGAAGATCTCATCGCCTATGTGCACGCCAGGGGCGTGCCGGTGCAGGCCACCGCCGCGAAGCCGTATTCCACCGATCGCAACCTGTGGCACTGCTCGCACGAGGGCGGCATCCTCGAGGATCCGTCGCAGGAAGCCCCCGAGCACATCTTCGTCATGACAAAGAATCCGCTCGCGGCGCCGGATGAACCGGTCGTCGTGACGATCGGATTCGAAGCAGGGAATCCGGTCAGCCTCGACGCCGTTCCCCTTGGCCCCGTCGAGCTGCTCGAGCAGCTGAACGAGGTCGCCGGTGAGCACGGCGTTGGACGCGCCGACATCGTCGAAGACCGCCTCGTGGGGATGAAGTCGCGCGGCGTATACGAGACGCCGGGTGGCACGGTGCTCTATGCGGCACACCGCGAGCTCGAGCAGATGGTGCTCGATCGCCGGACACTCAGAATGAAGGACGAGCTCGCACTCCGGTATGCCGATCTGGTGTACGACGGGCGCTGGTGGACGCCGGAGCGCGAGGCGCTCGACGCGCTCGTCAGCGCCACGCAACAGAACGTCACCGGCACCGTCCGGCTGAAGTTGTTCAAGGGGAACGTCATCGTCGCCGGCCGCGAGAGCCCGTTCGCGCTGTACCAGCCGTCGTACGCGACGTTCGGCAAAGACAACGTCTACAACCAGAAGGACGCCGAGGGTTTCATCCGGCTGTACGGGCTCGCGAGCAGAATCGCCGCTGGGTTAGCCGCCGAACGGACGGATGTCCCAGCACGCTGACACGCATCAGATGTGGGGCGGGCGCTTCGCTCTCGGACCGAGCGAGGCGCTCGACGCGTTAAACCGCTCCCTTCCCGTCGATCATCGCCTCTGGCCACAAGACGTCTTCGCTAGCAAAGCGTGGGTGCACGCGCTGTGCCGCGCGGGTGTGGTGACGTCCGCGGAAGAGTCGCAGCTGCTCGCGGGCCTCGATCGCGTTGCCGACAAGCTCGCCGATGGGGCCGCCGTCGGCGCGCCGGACGAAGACGTGCACACCCTCGTCGAGCGGTTGCTCTACGCCGAGGTGGGTGCGGTTGCCGGCAAGCTGCACACGGGTCGCTCCCGCAACGACCAAGTCGCGACCGACCTGCGGCTCTGGACACTCGGCGCGATCGACGAGTTGGATGGGGCCGTCGCCGCCTTAGGTCGCGCGCTCGTGGCGAAAGCCAAGGACGGCCGCGACGCGATTCTGCCCGGCTACACGCACGGCCAGCGCGCGCAGCCGGTGCGCTGGGCCTACGTGCTCCTCGCGCACGCCTGGCCGCTGGTGCGCGACCGCCAGCGGCTCGCCGACGCGCGCCGCCGCACGGCCGAGCTGCCGCTCGGCTCGGGTGCGCTCGCAGGGTCGGGATTCCCCGTCGACCGCGTGCTGCTCAAGGAGGCACTCGGTTTCCGTGCCATCTCCGCCAATGCGCTCGACGCGACGGGGGACCGCGACTTCGTCGCGGACGTGTTGTTCACCATCGCACTCACCGGCGCGCACCTCTCGCGCCTCGGTGCGGAGCTGATCACCTACGCGAGCGGCGAGTTTGGATTCGTCACGCTCGCCGACAACTTCAGCACCGGCTCGAGCCTGATGCCGCAGAAACGCAACCCCGACGTCTTCGAGCTCGCGCGCGGCAAGGCGGGACGCCTGCTCGGCGATTGCGTCGCGTTGCTGACGACGCTCAAGGGCATCCCCGCCGGATATCAGAAAGACTTGCAGGAAGACAAGGCGCTGCTGTTCGACGCGTGCGACACGCTGGCAACCGTTTTGCCGGCGGTGACCGGTGCCATCGAGACGCTCACGGTCAACGTCGATCGCATGGCCGCCGCGCTCGATCCCGCCATGCGGGCCACAGATCTCGCAGATCTACTGGTCGAGGCAGGTGTGCCGTTTCGGGAAAGTCACGGGTTGATTGGCCGGTTGGTGCGCGCGGCCGAAGAGGCTGGAGTGACGCTCGACAAGGTCCCGGCAAAAGTCGCCACCGACATCCATCCGGCTCTGGGACCGGCGTTGGCACAGCTCGGCACGTGGGAGCAAAGCGTCGAAAGCCGTGCTACGCCTGGAGGTGCGTCGCGTGCCTCCGTGGAGTCTCAAATCGAAGAGTTGGGGCGCCTGTTTCAAGCAGCAGCGAGCGTGTAAGCGCGTCACTTGCTGCAACTTGCCGGTCGGATTAGCATATCGCATGCGCTGCCTCGCCCTCAATGCCTCATTCGAGCCGCTGACCATGGTGCCCGTGCGCCGGGCGCTGCGACTGGTCATTGACGGCAAGGCCGAAGTCGTCGAGGCCGAGGGAACGCCAGTCCATAGCGAGCGAATGGCGGTGCCACGTCCCGCCGTCATTCGCCTGGTTCGCTTCGTTCACGTCCCTCGCCGCTTCCGCCGCCAAGTCACCAACACATTCCTGTTTGCCCGCGACAACTACCGCTGCCAGTTCTGCGGCCGTTCGCAACAGGAGCTGCGGCAGCGCGAGTGCCTGACACGCGATCACCTGGTGCCGCTCTCGCGCGGCGGCACGAACGCCTGGACGAACGTCCTGACCGCCTGCTCGAGCTGCAACACGCGCAAGGGGAACTTGCTGCCTGAGGAAGTGGGCATGCATCCGCTGCGCCCGCCCCACGAGCCGCACTTCGTGCACCTCTCGTGGGCGGTGCGTCGTCTCACGCGGACGCAGGCGAAGTACATCCGGCTCTTCTACGGAGCCGATGTGCTGGCGACTCTCGAGGCTTTGTAGTGGCGAAGACACCTTGGGTGGTGGCGGGCGCGGCGGCCATCGCGCTCGCCGGGGTCGTGTTCCTCACCAGGCCGGCGCGCGGATCCATTCATCCCGATCCCCGCCCCGGCATCAGCGCCGCGAAGATCCTGCCCGACTCTGCGATTCCTCGGAATCCCGGTGCCAGGGACGCGTACGCGGCGGCGCGGCGCGCGCCGGCGACATTGGACGGCGTCTATTGTCACTGCGATTGCTCGAAACACGTGGGACACCGCTCGCTCTTGACCTGCTTCGAGTCCGATCACGGCGCCTTCTGCGACATTTGCATGGGTGAAGCGATGCTCGCGAGCCAGATGGCGGCCCGCGGTCAGTCGCTGCTGGACATTCGCGCCGCTATTGACCGCCAGTTCGGAACGTAGGACTCCGCGCCTCGAGACGCTGCCGCGGTAACCCCGCGAGCCGCACCAACACCCGTTGTGCCCCGCGCGCCAGCGCCGTGCCGACGTTGCCTTGCCCCGAGACCGCGGGGCCGACGTCGCCCGAGAGCCACCGCGACAATTCCTGCAAGTCGGTGTCGTTCAGTGTCGTCGCCTCGAGTCGTGCGACGAAGTAGTAGCGTCCACCCGACGTCGAGCTCGGACGCAGCGTCACCGTGTACGGGATTTCGAGCGCGGTCGCGAGCTGTTCGGACGTCGCGAAGCGGCTGATCGTGCCGCCCTGCCGGATGAGGACGTAGTCGTCGGCGAGTGGATCGTTGCGCGCGACGGCGTCCCACGTCACCTCGCGCACGAATTGATCGAACCAGCCGGCGCGCACGCGCCACAGCTCGAGCCGGTAGTGGAGCCGCAATGGAAAGCCCGAGCGCATCAACTCCACGAACTTCCCGTCGGCCAGCAAGCCGGTGCTGCGCACCCGCGGCAAGTTGTCCTGCAGCGTGACCGTGAGCGTGGGGGTTTGCGCGACTCCCACCTGCGGTATGAGCAGGAGGGCCGCGAGACCAAGGCGCACGCTAGAACCGGTGATCGAGCCGGACCGTGAGATGCAGCCGTTCGCCGGTAGTGACCGCCTTGGCTATGTAGACGCCGAATCCGCCCCAATCGACGCCCAACCCCGCGTCCACGAGCCAACTCGAGAACGAAGGCATCCGGTCGGCGGGCACGTGTCCGGGTCCGCTGCCCACGAGCCACGCCTGGCCCGCGTCGGCGAACACGACCACGTCGAGCCCTTCGAGCCAGAAGAACTTCGGCATGCCCCCGCCGCCTTCGTCGCGCTCGGCCTTGTCGTCTTTCGACGGGTTGTAGCTCCAATTGAGCTTCACATGCCCGCGGTATTCGGTCTGGACCGAGATGACGCGATCGCACGCGGCGATGTTCGCTTGCGCGAGCGTCGGATCGGTGAACGTGTTGTTGCACGCCGCGGCGCGGAACGGATGACCGGGCATGGGATCGGGACCGCCGAGGGAGAGGCGCCGCTGCAAGGGCAGCGGATCGCCGCCAACCCACCCGCCGCCGGCGAGCCGGACGTTGACACGACCTCCGGGGCTGATCCGGGCGTAATGGCGAATGTCGACGAAAATGCGATCGAAGCGATAGGATCCGGTCGGGATCGCGTCGCGGAGCCCCGCGGGGACTCCCGTGTTGGGGACGACGTCGGTGCTGCGGGAATCCTCGAAGCTCGTCCGGATCAGCCACCCAGACGTGGGTTCTTCCGGATCGTTGCGGGCGTCCAAGACCCCTCCCAGGGCGATCGTCGTGTAGTGACCCTCGTCGATCGACGGGTTGGGACGCCAGCGCTCGGAATTGCGGAACACCGTCCACGGATCCTGGTTGGCGACGCTCGTCTGCCACTCGCGTCGCACCTCGAGCGACAATCCGATCTGTCGCTCCGGTTGGGCGAACGCGCGCGCGCCCCACCCTTTGTTCAAGTAGTAGTCGCGGTAGTCTCGTCCAAAGAGGAATGCGCTCCAGCCGATTTCCGCGCTGTGCAGGCCCCAGTCTTCAACGGGCGACACGACGTCGAACGCGCGCAACCCCAGGCCGACGGATCGCACGTCGCCCGCGCGCAGCTCCCCGCGGAACATGTAGCCGAGATCGCTGCGCTTGTCCGACAGGTCGCCGGCGGACCGAAACACCCCCAGGGCATCGATGCGCATCCGGAAATTCCGCTTGAGCTTCCAGTCGAACAGCGGTCCGAACACGACGGGCAGCCCCTCCACCCGGTTGAACGTGCCGCCCGTCGCGATCGTCAGGGCGGAGCGCGAGTCGGCTGTCCCCCAGGAGACTTGCGCGCCGGGATTCCAGAGCCGATGCCGGAGATTCGGCGCGTACACCAGCTCGTCGCCGTCCTTGCGCAGGCGATACAGCAGCGGCTCCCGATATTGGCGCACCTCGCCGCCGATGCGGGCCTTGGTCGTATCGTCGACGATCCCGCCGACCACGATCACGTCGCCGGTGACCTCGGCGCCGGTATCGAACACGAGGTCGCCGTTGATCACCACGAGCGTGCCCTGGATCCGGCCCCCGACGAGCACCGGTCCGTTCCGGACGGCCACGTTTCCGCGCCACTCATTGCCGGACGGCAGCTTGGTGCGGCCTACGAGCCGGGTGGTCCCCGGCGCGTTGTAGAACGCGATGACTTCGTCGGACACGACCCGCGGCAGCGCCCGCGCTTCGAGCGACACGCTCGAGCTGTCGGGATGAATGACGATCGTCGTGTCCTGGACCGTGGCCAGCGCTAACAGCAGAGTGATCATAGGTCGGCTCGCATTGGAGGCTCGATGCCCAGACGTCGCATGCGGCGATACAGATTGGCGCGGTCGGTTTGCAGCCGGCGGGCGGCTTCGGCGACGTTGCCGCGCGCGGCGGACAGCGCCTTGGCGATCAGCTCGCGCTCGTACTGATCGAGCGTGTCGCTCAGCGCGATGTCGCGCCACGGCTCGCCGCTCGCCGGGGTGCCGATCGGAATGCCGTTGTTCGGCAGCACGCGCGCGACTTCGGCCGCCGTGATGAGCTCCGCGGTGGCGAGAATCGCGAGCCGCTCCACGATGTTCGCCAGCTCCCGCACGTTTCCCGGCCAGGCGTAGGCCGCCAGCAGCGGCACGGCGCCCGCATCGAACTTGACGGGCCGGCCCAGCCGCGCGGCGCAGCGCTCGGCAAAGTGGCGCACCAGCGGCGCGATGTCTTCCGGTCGCTCGCGCAACGCCGGAATGTGAATCGGAAGCACGTTCAGGCGGAACCACAGGTCTTCCCGGAACTGTCCCTGTCTGACCGCCTGCTGCAGATCCTTGTTGGTCGCCGCGATCACGCGCACGTTCACGGCGAAGGGGCGCTCGCCGCCGACCCGCTCCACCACGCCGCTTTCGAGCACGCGCAGCAGCTTCGCCTGTGCTTCGCTGCCCAGATCTCCGACCTCGTCCAAGAACAGGGTGCCGCTGTCGGCCAGCTCGAAACGGCCCTGGCGGCGCTCCGTCGCGCCGGTGAAGGCGCCGCGCTCGTGACCGAACATCTCCGATTCGACAAGATCGCGCGGCAGCGCGGCGCTGTTGACGGTGACGAACGGCTTGTTGCCGCGCGCGCTTTGGCGGTGGATCGCGGACGCCACGAGTTCTTTCCCGGTGCCCGATTCGCCGGTGATCAGGACGCGCGACTCCGTGGGCGCGACGCGCGCGATCAGCGCGCGCAACTCCTCCATCGCCGCGCTGGTGCCGACGAGGGGGTCGGCGTGGCCCAGCTGCTCGTGCAACCGCTTGTTCTCGGCAAGCGTGCGTCCCAGCTCCAGCGCGCTGCGCAGCGCGACCAGCACGCCCTCCGGCGTGAGCGGCTTCTCGAGGAATTGAAACGCGCCGAGCTTCGTCGCGCGGACCGCGTCCGCGAGGTTCGCCTTGCCGCTCATCATGACGACAGGAACGTGCGGCGCGCGCTTGCGGATCTGCTCGAGCGTCGCGAGGCCATCGGGGCCCGGCGGCATCATGAGGTCGAGCAGCACGACGTCGGGCGCATCGTCCACGATCTTGACCATCGCGGCATTGCCGTCAGCCGCTTCGACCGTTTCGAAACCGTCGGACTGCAGGAGCGCCCCGACCATCCGCCGGATGTTCGCTTCGTCGTCGACGAGCAGGACGCGAGGGCTCATGAGCGGGGACGGGGGACGGGGAACGGAGAAGGGGGAAAGACGATTGCGAAGGTCGCTCCACCGCCCGGAGTCTCGTTGACCGAGATCGTCCCGCGGTGAGCCTCGAGCGTGACCCGCACGAGCGCGAGGCCCAGTCCGGTGCCGTCGTCCTTCGTCGTGAAGTACGGCTCGAAGACGCGCGGGCGCAGCTCGGCGGGAATGCCGGGACCGTGATCGGCGATGGTGACGGCGAGTCCCCCCGCCGGGCCGTCGCCCGTCACGGTCACATCGATTGCGCCCCGGCCCTTCATCGCCTCGGCGGCGTTGCGATAAATATTCGCGAACGCCCGTCGCAGCGGCTCATAGTGGCCAAAGACCGTGCGTCGTCCGTCGTGCGTCGTGAGTCGGACGTCGACATCCGGGGGAACGCCTGTGCGCCCCAATTCTTCGAGCAGCTCGACGAGATCCACTTCGCTCTGGGGACCTTCGGGCAGGCGGCCAAATTCGGAGAATTCCTTCGCGAGCCGCTCGAGCCGATCGGTCTCGGCCTCCAAGACCTGAACAGCCGTCTCGGTCCGACCGTCCAGCGGTCCAACCGTCCGACGCATCTGATCGACCGCAATCCGCATCGACGTGAGCGGGTTCTTGATTTCGTGCGCCACCCGCCGCGCTACTTCGCGGAACGCGCGCAGACGCTCCGCCTCGAGCTCGCGCTCGCGGGCGGCCTCGAGCGCAGCGGCGAGCTCGCGCAGCGCCTGGCGCAGCGCCTCGAACTCCGGTGCCCCGCGGCTCGCCGGCGTGCGCGGCAGCGGCTCGTGGCGACGGATGAGCTGCGTCCATCCGACCAGCTCGTCGATCGGACGTGAGAGCTGGCGCGACAAGTGGCCGGCCAGATTCACCGCGGCATACAGGACCGCCGCGCCGAGGAGCACGATGACCACGGCGAAGCCGGCCGTGTAGTAGCGCAAGAACGTTTCGGCGCGACGGGCGAGACTGACGGACGCCGATACTTCGTTCAAATGGTGACGCAGCAGCGCGCGCTCGCGGACGGTGAGGTGCAGCGTGTCCACGCCGTCGAGCAACAGGCGGGCCGTGGAGGCGACGCGCTCCGTCGACGCGCGCGCGCCGGCGGCCGGCAGCAGCCGCCGCACCGACAGCACCCAGCCGGCAACCGCCAGGACCGTCGGCACCACGGTCATCACGACGAGGACGACGAAGATTCGCCGCCTGAATGGAAGCGCCATATTCCGCCGAATCTAGGGAATCGGCTCGCATGTGACAATTCGACACGCTCTACTGACCGTACGAGGTGTTCAGTGAAATCCCATACGCATTACCTCTGGTTCAACACGAAGCGGCGTCAGGAGATCATCGACATCACCGATGAAGTGGCGCAACAGGTCGAGGCGAGCGAGGTGCGGGAAGGCCTGGTCCTGGTGAGCGCCATGCACATCTCCGCATCCGTGTTCGTCAACGATCATGAATCGGGACTGTGGGAGGACATTCTGACATGGCTCGAGGGCACGATCGCGCCGTGGGACCCGCAGCGATATCGCCACAATGAAACGGGAGAAGACAATGCGGCGGCGCATTTGCGGAGTCTGACCATCGGTCATGAAGTCATTGTCCCGATCACGGCGGGAAAGCTCGACTTTGGGCCGTGGCAGCGCGTGTTTTATGGCGAATGGGACGGACAGAGAAAGAAACGCGTGATCATCAAAGTTCTGGGGGAATGACCGTATGAGGGCGCTACTGGCTTTCGCATTGCTTGCCGTCACGCTGCAGGACGCGGACACGCGCGCACTGTTAAAACTGGAGGATGACTGGGCGAGCGCGCTCGTGAAGCGCGACCGCGTCGTGTTCGAGCGGTTGCTGGCGGACGGGTTCGTGTACACGGAGAACGATCAGACGATGGACCGGACGACCGTGCTCAATGCCATCGTCGTGGGATCGGATACCGTGTTGGCGGCACACAACGACTCGATGGTCGTCCATCGCTTCGGTCCCGTCACCGCCGTGATCACCGGATGGCTCGTCGTCGGCGGCCGGGGACCGGGCGGTGAGTTTCGGCGCCGCTACCGGTTCACCGACACCTGGGTCAAACGGGGCGGCGTTTGGCAAATTGTGGCCGCGCAGGATTACATAGCGTCCTAGCCACGAGTACCCAACAGGATTATTGACGAGGAGAAGGTAGCCATGGCGAAAAAAGGGGGCCGTGCACCGAAGCGGTCGGCGAAGAAGCATGTCCCCACACGCGGCCTGTATGGCTGGATCACGCACACGGAGCTCGCGAGCTCCGATCCTGCCGCGACGAAGGCGTGGTGCGAGGCCGCCCTGGGCTGGAAATTCAAGCCGAGTTTTCCCATGCCCGGCGGCGGCGAGTACCATCTGTTTACGTATTCCGACAAGGGCGGTGGCGGCATTCGACGCAACGAGCTGCCGGAGGTACCGGGTAGCATCCCCTACATTCACGTCGCGGACGCGCGCAAGGCATTCCAGAAGGCCCTCAGCGCCGGTGCCGAGGAGATGTATCCGCCCGAGCGTGTCATGGAGGGCGTCACCATCGCCGTGGTCCGCGCGCCCGGCGGCGTCCCGATCGGCTTTTCAGGACCGTAGTCCGCTGTAGTTTCCTTGCCGTGATTACTCCTCAGCCCGTTGTACTCGAGAGTCACGGGGGGGGCATTCGGCTCGAGCCGTTGCGCGAGGAGCACGCGGATGCGCTCGCCGCGGCCGCGAGTGACGGCCGCCTGTGGGAACTCTGGTTCGTCGCCGTGCCGCCGCCCGACGGTATGCGTACCTACGTCGCCGATGCGCTGAAAGGCCAGCACGACGGGCACATGCTGCCCTGGATTGTGCGCGACGTCGAGAGTGGCGCGATCATCGGCTCGACGCGCTATCACGACATCGCCCCGGCGATCGAGCGCGTCGAAATTGGCCACACCTGGTACGGACGCAGTCGCCAGCGCACACACGTCAACACCACCTGCAAGCTGCTGTTGCTGGGCCACGCCTTCGACTCGCTCGGCTGCAAGGTCGTCGGCTTGCGCACCGACAACTTCAACTTTCGCTCCCAGCGCGCGATCGAAGCACTCGGCGCCAAGAAGGACGGTGTCATTCGACACTACGGCATCCGCCGCGATGGGAGCGCGCGCGACGTCGTGATGTACAGCATTCTCGCCACGGAATGGCCCGACGTCCGCCGCCATCTCGAGCTGCGGCTCGCCCGTCATCGCCCGGAGGAGCTGTAACCGCGCCGTCGCTGACCCGCCGCTTCGGCTTGCTGCACGCTACGGCGCTCAACATGACGAACATGATCGGGATCGGTCCGTTCATCACGATCCCGCTCCTCATGTCGGCGCTCGGCGGCCCGCAGGCAATGCTCGGCTGGGTCGTGGCGTTGATCACCGTCTTGTGCGACAGCACCGTCTGGAGCGAGCTCGGCGCCGCGCTGCCGGGCTCGGGCGGCTCGTTCGGCTACCTGCGCCAGGGCTACGGGGCGGAGAAAGTCGGCCGCCTGATGGGCTTTCTCTTTGTATGGCAGTTCGTGCTCAGTGGGCCCCTCG